>ERZ772900.2715-NODE-2715-length-12578-cov-6.440310_pt1 | contig 12578 bp, 9 predicted proteins | sample MGYA00512124_ERZ772900 | MGnify/ENA primary metagenome ERZ772900 (study PRJEB29015, sample SAMEA2737716) | human gut metagenome | biome: human gut; feature: human-associated habitat; material: faeces | place: China | collected 2012 ... | reverse complement strand
TTATATATTAATATGTTGATTATTAGGCGTAAAAGCACATTCTAAGGGGCGACTATTTAACATCACTCTAAGTCATGGTAGAGAGATGAAATAAGGGGAGCTTTTTATATATTTTATACTTAACGTGTGTGCCTAAACACTTCGGGCATTATGACACCCTCGTTATGAATTACACTAATGCTAATTATTTATTGACTACATTCTCCGGTTTGCCAGAAATGTAAGCCTGAAGATTGCTGATTGCAATATTCATCAGACGTTCGCGAGCCTCTATGGTTGCCCAGGCAATGTGCGGAGTGATGTAGCAGTTGCGGGCGGAGAGCAACGGATTGTCGGCACGGGGAGGTTCTTGCGAGAGTACGTCTACGCCGGCGGCATAGATGGTACCGTTGTTAAGTGCGTCGGCAAGGTCTTGTTCGTTGATGAGCGGGCCGCGTCCGGTATTGATGAGGATGGCGGTGGGCTTCATCAGTCGGAGCCGTTCTGCATTTACCATCTCGCGGGTGGAGTCGGTGAGGGGACAGTGCAGGCTGATGATGTCACATTCGCGGAACAGCTCGTCCAGCTCCATCTTGCGGATTTCGGGAGGAAGCTGGAAGTTGGTCTTGGAGGTGTATGCACATACCTTCATACCGAAGCCGATGGCGATGCGGGCGGTGGTGAAGCCGGTGTGGCCCAGGCCTACGATTCCGAGCTTCTTTTCGCGCAGTTCGATGAGCGGCGTGTCCCAGAAACAGAAGTCCTTGCTTGCTGTCCAGCGGCCCCGGTGCACCTCTTCGGAGTGGTGTTGCACTTGCTGGGTGATGTTTAGGATGTGGGCAAAGACCATTTGGGCTACGGAGTCGGTGCTGTAGGCGGGAATATTGGTGACGATGATTCCGCGTTCTTTGGCGGCAGTGGTGTCTACGATGTTATATCCGGTGGCCAGCACACCGATATACTTCAGTTCGGGCAGTGCCGCCATGTGCTCGGCGGTGAGCACGGTTTTGTTGGTCAGCAGGATTTCTGCACCAGCGGCGCGTTCCAATACTTCCGCAGGGGCGGTGCGGTCGTAGATGGTGCACTCGCCCAAGGCTTGCAATTCGTCCCAGCAAAGGTCACCGGGGTTGGCGGCATAGCCGTCTAATACTACTATATTCATGGAGTTATGAGTTATGAGTTATTTGTTGTGGGGATTTTCTGTATCCGACTTTTAATCCTCCGTCAGCTATCAGTTTCTCTGTAATGGTATTCACGATCCATTGTTCTGGCGCTAATAGTGTCTGAAACCTCTCAATCCATAGAGCAGTCGGTGTAATTTCCATCACATTTGCCGCAACACAGAATATATGGTTCTGAATTTCTTTCTTCTGAAAATGAAACGCTTCCATATAATCTAAAAGCTGCTGATCACGGAAAATCTCAGGAAAATGCCCTTGCACCAGATCATGGACAGGAACCAGAACGGCCATCGAAGCCATATTTTCAAGCACAAAAGATTGCGCGTTCACAGGATTACTGTTAGACACTGCCAGGTTATGATTCAAACGGGCCATAACAAGAAATTCCCGCTTCCAGTGATCCTTTCGCGGCTTCGCAAGTAAATTCCAGTCTTCCACCTGTTGACTGGCATTTCTGGGATATTCCGCCGCTGCCAGCTCCAAATAGCGCAAATTAGGGAATATCCGCTGAACCTGCATCTGCAATTGCTGAAAAAACAGCTGTGGCTGCAGGAAAATCACCGCAGTATCCCCTTCTTTTAAAAGTTTCCGATCCGGCTTCACAAAACGTCCCTGGTCAAATACCAATGGAATCATAGAAAACCCAAGTGTATACAGATCGGCAGTATTGATCAGATATCCTTTCGTGATAGATTCCTTTTCAGGCAATACAGGATATTTTCTCCGGATTCCCGCTTCCAAAGTTTCCACCTGTTCCCGTGAAATCATCGGAGGCATTTCTAATTTTCCCTCCATAAGCTGCGTAGCTTTATCCCTGGTTGTAACAATCATAGGAAGAAAATTCGGTGGGCTGATGGTGGAATCGGTAAATCTTTCATAGAAATAGTTCTTGAGTTGTTTTATCATAGGCGTACCTCGCTTACGGAGATAGGTTATTTTTTCTTCACCATACACCGCTTTTTAAAGAACGAAATACCATAACAAAGGATCTGATCATAATCATCCTCATACTCTTTCGCATACATCCGGTCATCAATCTGCTGCAGGGCTATATCGCACTCAGCTTCCAGATTAGTCAGAACTTTTGTGTACTTTGCCTCAAAAATCGCCACACGTCCATTGATGGAATCATAAACAACCACATCACTTCGTCCTTCGCCATGCTCCTTATTAGAATCTACCATATATCCGGCACCGGTAAAAATACCTGCAAGGAAGGCATGGTAAAAATCTTCTCGATAATCATGATAACTGATCGTTCGCCGCAGTAAGGTGTTCATCTCTTTCGTAATCCCATCACTGTCACCGTTCCAAACCGCATCAAATAGAGCATTCCGATTCCACTTTTTAGCACTGTCATCAAACCATTTGATTACGGTTGTCTCGAAAATTTCCCTAATCTCCGCATTGGGGATCATAAGTGCAACCATACCTTCTGGTATTTCTCCGCTATAATTATCTCCACGCGCTCTGGTCAAATATCCTGTCAAATACAGCATACTCCAAAGATTATCTTCAGAAGAATGCAGATAGTCATAAGTCAGATTCTCATCCACCCGCTGGACAATACAGCCGCCCGCCATCAGCGTTTCAAGTTTCTTGGTGATATTACTTCCAGCATAATCAATAAAAGAGCGAATGATCGCATTATCACTGGTGTTTTTCCAGTAGCTGATAGGTTTTGCCTTTGGATTGTGCTGCAACTCCAGCAGATAATTCATCACATCCCATGGGCAGTAAACATCAAAATCCCCAAAATGGTAGCCATCATACCATTCCTTCATGCGATCAGCCCGCTCCATCAAATCAGCATCCTTTAATAACTGATCCACTTCCTTTTGCACAAAACCAAAATATTCATTCAAACGGGAATTTGCGATCGTATCTGATACAAAGTTATTCGTTCCAGTAAAAATACTTTCTTTCGCAATTTTCAAACAGCCTGTAATAATAGCAAAACGAAGGGCCTGATTATCTTTCAATGCCTGCATCAAGCCTTTCATGACATCCAGCATTTCTTTGTAGTAACCGTTGCTGTTTGCTTTTGCAACTGGTACATCGTACTCGTCTATCAGGAGAATCACAGGTTTTCCATAATATTGCTCCAATAGTCTTGTGAGCAGCAGCAGGCTTCCTTTCGTATCCTTTAAAGAAGCATTTCCCCGTATGAGCTGTCTTGCAATCTCTTTATCGCATTCGTTGATCCGATCACTTTCCAGCAAATACAGGTGCTTTTTATACAGTTCCGAAATCACCCATGTGAGCATATCATATGCGCCAGTGAAATCTAGTCCGTCTACCTGCCGGAATGAGACAAAAATGGTGGGATATTGGTTCATCCATTCATCGCATAGCGTCTGATGATTTGTAACCTCCAGTCCTTCAAACAGTTGGCGGCTGTCTTTACGGATATCAAAAAAGTTCTCTAACATACTCATGCCTAGGGTTTTGCCAAAGCGTCTGGGACGGGTGATCCATGTTACTTCAGTTCCCGTACTATCAAGAAGTTCTTTAATTAATCCCGATTTATCAATGTAATAATATCCATTTTTACGTATTTCTTCAAAATCCGATACGCCAACAGGAATGCTCAGTTCTCTCATCCTTGCCACTCCTTTCCCATAGCTACGCACAGACTTCTTAATTGCTTTTATGATACCATGAATTCTGTACCCAAACAAGAATAATATCTTTTAATAAAAGCCCGCCAACGTACCAGGTAAAAGCTTACAGTACGTCGGCGGGCCGGAAAGGTCATTCTTTCTCATATTTTTCAATCAGACATTGATGTTCTTTGCTGGTTTTATCGTAATTAATTCTAGTTTGCTAAAAACCACTGAATATCAATATGGATCAGAGCAACCTGAAACACACTGTTGTCTGGGTTCACAAATCTTCCCATGCTTTTCAGACTCCTTTCTTAAACGGTTTCTCAATCATGAGGTTACAACTCACCCATTGTATCTTGATTTTACCATTTACAGGGCAAACAACAAGTTGAATTTATAACATGGTCAGAAAAGCTGCCGGAAAGTATTCAAAAACCAAAAAAGAGCAATTGCTATTGTTATCATTTACACCCAGAATGACCATAGAATTTCTTCCCAGCCAGGACAACATACACCAGGGCTATTCCCAGGCTCCAGGGAATGTAGGAGTATTAAATTGATGTTTTGTCATCACTGGTAAAAAAGTTTCACTCAGCTAACCTATATTCCCTTTATAGCATGTATAACCATAATTCTGTTTTCTTATATATCTTACGCTTGTTTTCCATAGCTTCACTCCAAAATAATCCAACAAGAATTCTGGAAATGCGCTCAACACGAATACCCCTTTCATTTCCGCTTTTTTCAACTCCATCACATATATTTCACTTGGAGTGACTTTTCTACAATACTGTTCATAATCCATCATTTCTGATATCTCAAATAGGCATGACACCCTCATTGCAAATACATCTATAATGTTCTTCCACGCATCTATATCGTATTCTTTAAAATGAGGATTATATGCTCTCGTTGCAGATGTATTTTTATATTTACCAAGGTCCCCTATTTCTACAAAGCAATCCGTTCCATTCCCACATTTCCACGGCTCATAATCTCTAAGTGCCTCGACCATCGGATAACTAATGTATAATTTGCCATTTTCCGTTTCATTGTCAAAGCTTTCAAGCATTTGGCGAATCACATCTTCATTAACCGTTTTTTCCAAATTCGTTTGATGTGCATCATAATCAAAGAAAAGGTACACTTCCGAAAAATCATCTCTGGATAATCCTTCAAGCTGTTTCCTGATATCATCATTGCTCTCCCTAAGGATCTCAATAACATCAGTATCAAAATCATCCGCTTTCAATTGCTTCCAAAGCATATAGATATTCTCCCCGGCCGGAAGTGTAATAACCGTGCAGTTTCCATGAGAAAAAAATATCTTTGAAATATTATTAATGATCTGTGGTTCCCTAGCCTCTCCTTCGACTATAAATGCCTTATAGTCTTTATCTGCCATTAAATGCACCTGCCTTATACATCTTCTGAAGATTATGGGCTTGGCGAAGTTCCTTCTCCGTTAATTCAGAGATCGCCCTTATCCTGTTATTTTCAAGCAGGAAATAACTATCTGGTCTAAGAAGATCATTACTCATCAGGTCTGTGTTATGAGTTGTTGTAAATATCTGAACCCCGGATATCTGTTTCAAATATCTCTGTACCGACTTTGATAATTCAAAATGATAAAATGCATCAAATTCATCTATAAATACAAAAGATGCTTTTTTCATGCGAATATACCAATAATAGAACAAAGCCAATGACCTTGTTCCAGTGGAAGCGATTTTAAAGAAATCCGCATCTTTATTATCAAAATGACAATAAATTGCTTTTCTTCCATCTACTTCACATCCATATAATTCATAATCAATACCATTATCTTTCAAAAAATTCTGAAAATCCTGTACCTTCCCACTATTCACAATCCCCTCTGCAACACTTCCATTTCCATTCGTAAATCCCTCATATCCACGACTATCCAGGGAATAAAATAGAAGCATGCGATCCACAAAATCCATAAACTTCTTAAATACTTGATTCTGAACATTATCCGTAAGAATCGAATTGTTGTTCACATACTTTACTCGAGAAATTGGGCTTTCATTTTTGATAGAAACATTCAAAGTATCCGAACCTTCCAACAATGTGAATCCATCCCTGGTAAGAAAATCAAAAAAAATGACCTCTTTTCCATCAATCGTTAGACACTCATTTTTTAATGTATTTACATCATTTTTGCTATATCTATAAATCACCTCATGGTCATCAAACAAGAACGTATATTCAAATTCAGCAAATGACTTTCTCCCGCTCATATTCAGGTAAAAATCATAACTCGGAAGCAGTTTCTTTTTTTCAGTCAAATGAGTGATGATATCAAAAATAGCCAATCCAAGATTCGATTTCCCACTGCTATTAATTCCATAGATAATGCCCTTTGTAACACAGCCATTTTCAATAATCTCTGAATTGAAATTATAATTGTTTGGCGAGCCTATATCAAATGTGATTTTCTCCTGGAAACCTTTGAAATTTTCTACACTGAATTTCTTTAACATAATAATCCCCTTCCTGCTGTTTTCTTTATTATATTATTATCCGTAGAATTTTTCAATATGCTCCGTATTTTTTTTACGGTATTGGCTTGGTTAACGTCTGTAACAATGATCAATTTCAATGCATGTGCTGCAAGCGTTTACTTCCAGTCTTTTGTACAAAAGCAGAAATCCGTCCTTTTCCCAAGCCAGACCCTTGATCCGGTCCGTTTTCCGCCCGCAGAAAGGTAAACCGGGATGTATGGGCACATGCCCATCCTGGATTCCAGAAGGGAATCCAGGGAATCAATACCGGACCGGAGATCCGTGTAACCGCAGACAATGTATACCTGATTAAACCAGAAGCATCATTCAACATGGCCAAGCACCCCAAGAACCTTCTTTAAAAGAGAATCCGGTGTCTATTCTGTAACCCACAGTGCCACGCCATGAAAAACCAGTTCGAGAAAGGGCTATTCCTTCTGAAGCGGTAGTATTTCACTGGTATTTATCAGTTCCACGGGAAGCGGCACAACAGGCGATGCTGAGTTTCGGTCAGAAACTATTTCCAAACAGGCTTTACGGACCTGACGCATTCGGTAGTAGTAGTTTGATTTCGTAATGGAGGGGCTGTCGCACCACTCATCCCCAGACATTTCAGCTGGGCGTTTGTTGCATTCCTGGATCATCTGTGCCCACTACCGAAGTCTGAACTTTCAGGACTGAACTTTTTGTACCGGTATTACTTGTTGGGTCTATTTTCCCAGAATTACTGATGAATTTCAATGTATGCACTATGGATCGTTTACGAATAACTAGCTACTGCCCCATTCGTTCGCAGATATCTTACTGGATTTTTTCCTTTCATTCCAAATTCATATGTTTAGTTAATGCTTTCATATGTCCTTCTGCATACTCAATTCTATCCAATAAATTCATTTTCTGTATCTTCAAACTGTAGCTCACTTTTAATAATAGGAAGCGTTCTCTGCTCATCACTTTCTTTCATAAAACTTTCAAGTATTGTTTTCATCGTTTCTGCACTCCAAAATATTTTTAATCGTTCTTTTGCTCTAGTTATAGCAGTATAAAAAATAGAATGAGTAATCTTTTCTGCATTGCTTGATGGGATAACGCTTTTGACAGATTCATATTCCAAACCTTGCGCCTTATGTATAGATATTGCATAAGCAAGTTGAAATGGAATGACTGTTTTTATCTTATCTTCCTCTGATAAATCATCATCCCAGGAAATAATTTCGATTTCTATTACAGTTCCATTCTCTGTCATCCTAACATATTTAAAAGATTCATCTCTACACTGAATTTCTGTTAATCTCGTTTCAACCTCTATCGTAAATATAATTTTCTTTTCACCATATTCTATATTTAAAATAGTACCCTTTAAATTATTATACAGCAATAATGAGCGCTTCGTATTTGTAAATATAATATGATCACCTTTTTTGTAAGCCCATTCTTCCCATAAATATGCTTCACTTCTCGTATTAGCATTTTGAAAATATTGGTTCATATTATTTAAACCAAATTTGCCATCATAATTTAAGCAAAGAACAACCTCTCCTTTTTCTAAATGGAATATATTTTCCCCTAAATTTTCTGAAAACGGTCCATCCATAGATAACTTCTCTGCTATAATAGGAGACCTCTCACGAATCGCCTCCCACAAGCTTTTCAATTCTTCTTTTTCTGTTCTCCACGTATTACTCAGTTCTACACTAGCACCTTTTGTTCTTATAACATTCTTCGCATAGTAAAACCAATTACCAAAATCTATGGATTCAATCTGATAAATATCCCCCGACAATACAAGCATTGTTTTCTTATTTATTCTATTAAGTAATGCTTTCATAGTTCGATTATCTATCGTACTACATTCATCCACAAAAACAACATCCTGGGTTATCAGTGAATTACTTTTAGTAACACTATCAATAATTGCAAATTCACAATTATTTTCCAAATAATCCAAGTGCCTCTGTACATTCTGCAACGCTGTATGCGTCTTTGTAAGATATAGTTTTGTAGATTGTCTCATCACATTCGAAATATAATTGATCAATGTTGTTTTTCCTGTCCCGGCAGCGCCATAAATAAGTATCACATTTGAATTTACAAAAAGATATTGCAAGGCATTTCTTTTTGTTAGATCATCCCATTCTATTCCACATTCTTTAAGATAACGTTCATTCATCTTTTGTTGTTTTCTATCCGTATTATGTGATAACTTTAATAACTTATCAAGTATATATAGTGTTGTATTATAATAAGAATCTATGCAAACTAATCCATTTTTTTCAACAATTTTATAGCCCTGTTCCAACTCCCACATGTCCAGACTATCATTATATTTCTTTATTGCTTTCTCAGTTGCAACTTCTTCTTTTTCAAATAACAATTCTCTCGTCTCACTAATTAAGTTTTCAATCCTCATATACGGCTGAACTAATGCTACTGCATCCGCATCTCCAATTACCTCTATAATGCTATCTCTGTCACTTTTACTTGTTTTTGCCCCAACTAAATTTGAAATAAGTGGATTCTTATCAAATGGATAACATTTACTTCTTATATAGAGATCATCTGAAAGGCATTTGCTATTAAATCGATTTGGTAACAAATCTTCCAGTATTTCTTCACGCATATTTAACAATGCATATCTTATCGTGTTTTTCCCTTTTTTATATGATGTTTCTGAATAATCTTTTCTTATTTTTAACAAAACATTTCCAAAATCGCAAGTATTGGTTGAACTGTATATTCTATTATATAATTCTGCAAATCGTTCATTACTCAAATTGACTAGCTCTAATAAATTCGTTCCTGTTTCTGTAAGGACTTTCATCAATCCAATATACTCTCTATAAGAACGACTAATCTTTGTACCCATATGCAACATTTTTGCAACTTTATTTAAGCATGTAGGGTCAATCGCAACTTTCCAATCATTTAATACTTTTATCCTATTTTTAATTCCCCATAGTTCTATTTCCGTCTCTGTATATGCGATTTGAATAGAATAATTGGTTGAAATTGTCTTTTTGCTATACACGGTTACTCTATTATATTTCGTCGAATACAATCCGGCTAATTGAAGCGTAATTTCATAATATCTTTCACCATTCACAAAAAATGGGATGATTTTCTGAATATAATATCTGGAAATTCTAACGCTTATTGGCGTTAAATCCATTGTCTCAATTTGTTCAGCAACCATTTTATAATATTCCAAATCTACCGTATCCAAATCCAGCGGAAACTTTTCAAGATTGTTTAATACCTCAATATTGTAATCTCTTCTTAAAGTTCTGCGAATCTCCCAAAGATAATTATAATATTTAAGCATTAGTCTTTCCGCTTGCCCTTCACCAGGAACACGACGATTTATATACTTTAGCCCTTTTAAGAAATTGCATAGATACCTTGTCTCAACACATAACTGAGATTCTTCCCACGCTAACTTTTCACTAACAATAGTGTATCCTCTTTTATATGCGTTTAATATAAGCACAGCATAGCACACATCATACAAATCCCTTATAATTCTTCTAGAAACCTCATCCCTGCAGTCTGAATTTTCTCCCGCAATATTAATGCAGTTTGATATTTCTTTACACTGATATTCAATAATCCTTAATGCATCCTCTTCCCGCACTCTATCAGAATTTAATTTATTTAAAAACAAATGATTATCAAGAATAGTTCTTAATCGTTCGCAAAAATAATCAACACTCTCATTTGTATCCTTGATTTCATCTTCCTGCTTAAACTCAATCATCTTAGTATCTTTAGAAAAATCTATTTTGCTTAAAAATGTTGGGGATATGCACTTCCAAAATATACGTTTGTTATCTCTTTCATCTGGGTTCAAAACAACAAATAATATACCCGGATCCGATGTTATTTCTTGTGCAATAAATGCGGGAAATGATAAGCTTTTAAGACAATAACGAATTGTACCATTTTGTTCTTCATAATTATGAGTTCCTTTTATTTGAACTAAAAAATTATGTTCTGGTCGTCTAGATATGTCAGGATTTGAAACATACTCAAAAGTCCCATCATGATTTGGCCATTTATCATCACAGGAAAATGCTGTATTAATTTTCCCTCCCGGATTTAACACACCTTCTAAATATCTCACTGCCGATCTATCTTCAGCTGAACGAATTGTATGTGTTGCAATATGTCTCTGTATTGATTCTTTTTGTTGCATATTCAAAAAACCGCCTCTTTCTCTTTTGAATACTATATTTGCTTTATACCTTTTATTCATCCAAATACTGTTTTAGTTGCTCCACCAACCTATACACCATTGTTCCGGGATCATACCTTGATGGCACATCACTTTTTTCACAAAATCCTGCCATCCGTCGCTTTGCATTTTTTATAGCAGTGTTTACTCCATCATATGTATCAACCAAATCATAAATTTCCTCATAATTTTTACGATACCGTCCATCTCCTAAACAATACTGTTTAAAAATCTCATCTAATTTTTCATACCAGTTATCTCTGTGCAGCGCAGTATCACCATAATTAAAATGCAAATAAAGCCAGTATTCAAATGATTGATTACTCCACGCGATTTGATACCCTTTCTCTTTTCCTAAACGAATCGCTTCATCAAAATCTTCAAAATCATCTTTATCAAACACAATCCACACATTTTGATAGAGTACTTTTGAATCTTTTACTAATTGTTCTGTGGTCTCAATCAATTTACCTGTTCCACAGCCTTTCCCATATATATCAATCACAGGAGTTTCAACAATATCGATTCGTCCATTCATCTTTTCCTTGATTTTCTTTTGTATTCCTTTAAAATAGAGCGGCTCTTTCGTTCCTCCCTACGCTTTTTAAATAAATCATCTGTTCCCAAAGCTATTCACCTGCTTTCAAGGAAAAATCTTTAAGAAATGGAATTCCACCATATACGCCTGACAAATAATCCTTTTCAAAAGATGCATCTGATCTCACCTTAAAATCTGACAGCGCACATAATTCCGAATGCCCCAAATCATCTTTCTGTACAAACCAGATCTGATCTCTTCTAAAGAATTTCTTATCCATCAATGTTGTATCATGTGTGGTATAGATCAATTGAGCCTTTGAATCATTATTATAAAATAAATCAATAATAAACTTCAGTAATAACGGATGCAATTTTACATTTAATTCATCGATTACAATCATTCCGTCTTTATAGATTGCCGTTTTAGCATAAATAAAAAGCATGATACTTTTTATCGTTCCCTCTGATTCGTTATATAAATTCAAAGGATACATTTCTCCATCTGCGCCTTTGTGGAATGTATAAAAAATAATTTCTTTTTCATTCTCATCGTAAGAAATATTCTTTATACCAGTATCAATCGCCGCAAGAAATTCTAATAGTTCTTCTTTTTCATTATCAATAATCTGAGGCAAAATAGCATTTAAAACTCCTGTATTTTCGCATGCATCTGATGAAAGTACAAGTATATCCATAATACCGGTATACACCTTTTTATAAATATCTGTCTTTAACTTCAGCTTATTAAAAAAGGAGAGCACTAATGTTTCTGATGGAATTTGGTCTTTATACGCCTCACATTCTTTTCTAACAGAGGCTCCTAAGTTCACTTCTTGTGTTGTTCTTTCAAAAATTGTCACTTTACGGTTCGTATCTAAGTTCTTTCTATATAGCCATTCCATTACAATCGACTCAGAATTGTACTCAAATCCATATTGGTACTCTTCATTCTCTATAATCTCCACAATCTCAAATTCCGAATTTTCCATTTTATCTTCAAATGAAAATGGCATACTGTATTTTTCAAGAATAGGCTCAGCACCGTCGTCAACATTATTCAAAGATTCTACAATAATCCTCTGAAAAAAACGCATTGCACAAACAAAATTAGACTTACCACTAGCATTCGCCCCATAAATAGCTGCCACCCTGAGAAACTTTTCCTTTTTATCTATATCAATCAGGTTCGATACATGTTCTTTATAAGCGCTAATTGCTGTCATATCAAAAATCGTTTCTTCCTTAAAGGAGAGAACATTTTTCATTTTAAATTGTACCAACATGTTATTGCACCTCCGTTCTTATAATATACGCTTTTGCGTGTGTTATATCAATTTTTTTGTGATTTTTTCTCATTTTTATCAATCTAGCGCTTTCATTTAGCATTTTAAGATTAGAAAAATTATTATTTCTTCTCCATTTTTTAATTCTAAGCTCATCCTCCTAGCATGTTTCAAGGTAAAGGTCAAATTCTTCGCTCCACGCCAAATACAGCGCCGCTTATTTGCGGCGC
>ERZ772900.2705-NODE-2705-length-12609-cov-27.517445_pt1 | contig 12609 bp, 13 predicted proteins | sample MGYA00512124_ERZ772900 | MGnify/ENA primary metagenome ERZ772900 (study PRJEB29015, sample SAMEA2737716) | human gut metagenome | biome: human gut; feature: human-associated habitat; material: faeces | place: China | collected 2012 ... | reverse complement strand
TATGGGCGACGGTAAACGCGGTCTGGAACCGGTTCTTGAGATCCTTGAAACTACAGAGCTGCCGATCAGTGTGTTCCGTCCTACTCATGTCAACCGAAATCCCATGCTTTACAAACAGACTATCCAATTCGCACTGCAGGGCGGTATTATTGATCTGACCTGCGGCATGACAGGCAGTGCTATCCCTGTGCCTCAGGCTGTTAAACAGGCTTTAGACGCAGGCGTACCTTTGGAACGTCTGACCTTGAGCAGCGATGGTAACGGCAGCATGCCTAAATTTAACGAAAACAATGAACTGATCGGGCTGACTGCCGCTGCGCCACGTTATCTATACGAAGAAATGCTGAGTATCGTCAAAGCCGGCGTATTGCCCTTTGACAAAGCATTACAGCTGATAACCTGCAATGTTGCCGATGCCCTGAAGCTTGAAGACAAAGGCCGTATTGCCGTAGGTAAAGACGCTGACCTGATCGTTTGGAACGACGACCTGACCTTAAACAAAGTTTTTGCCAGGGGCCGCCTGATGGTAGATGAGGGGCAGGCCGTTGTCAAGGGAACTTTTGAAAACTAAAGGAGCTAAATTATGACGGCTAAAATCATTTGGACTTTGATCTTTTTCTGTTCTATCCGCGGTGTTTATGCCAACGCTGCAAAAAAAGAAATTGCCTATACCGTAGCATTTACAGTTACGCTGTTTTTCTCCATGTACATGCTGGCAGATCTTTTTGGAGTACTGCCGCCGGGCTTTATCGAACAATTATTTTGAGCAAGAATAGAATAATTAAAGCAAAAGGACTATTTCTTAACGAAATAGTCCTTTTTTCTATCTGAAATTTATTCGCCGCCCAGCAACCTGTAACCAATCCCCGCTTCGGTGATCAGATATTTAGGCTGCGCCGGATCAGGTTCTATTTTGCGCCGCAGCTGCCGCATATAGATCCTGATATAATGAGTATCCGTATCATATTCATTACCCCAGACAGCTTTCAGCAGCTGTTTATGCGTCAGCACGCGTCCGGCATATTTAAGCATCACCTTAAGCAGCTCATACTCTGTCGGCGTCAGCTTTACTTCACGCCCTTCCACTACTACCCTGTGCTCCAGAAGATTGAGCTGCAAACCGCCGCAGGTCAGTATCGGTTCTCCTTCTTTATTGCCGGCCCGGCGCAGACAGACTCTCATTCTGGCCATCAGCTCACCCATACCAAAGGGTTTGGTCACATAGTCGTCAGCTCCGACATCTAAGGCGGCAATTTTTTCCTGTTCCTGCTCACGCGCCGTCAGGACAATGATCGGCGTTTCCGACCATTCCCTCAGAGCTTTCACAACTGCTTTACCGTCCATATCAGGCAGCCCCAGGTCAACCAAAATAATATCCGGCCTGAAGGAGGCCGCCATTAACAGCCCGTCCTGCCCTGTAGCAGCTTCACCCAGCTCATAGCCGTAGGCCTGCATTGATATTTTTAAAAGCTTTCTGATTGCGGGTTCATCATCAATAATTAAAACGCGCAATGTATTTTCAGTCATTTTTTTCACCAGCCTTTTCTTCCGGCAATATTACAGGCAAGGCAAAAGCAAAAATACTGCCGCCACCAGTGCGCTGTTTCGCCCAGATCCTGCCGCGGTGGGCATCGACAATGCCTTTGCAGATCGCCAGCCCCAAACCGGTGCCGCTGATTTTCTCCGTTTGTCTGGCCCTGTAAAATTTATCGAACAAATGCGGTAAATCTTTGGCCGTCACCCCCAGCCCCCGATCTTTGACCATAACGATCACTTCGCTATCGTCAAGACAGGTCTGTATTTCGATCTCACTGCCTTCTACTGAATATTTTACCGCATTATCCAGTAAATTCAACACTACGTGCTCAAGTAAGGCCGCATCGGCATAAATCAGCGGCAGATCGTCTGCTATCTCTACTTTGATCTTATAGCTCTGCGTATGTTCCTTGCTGCGCCGCAGCGCACCGCTGACAACATCCTCCAGATCGCACCAGTCCAGCTTCAGCTGCAGCATCCCGCTTTCCAGACGGGCGGTATCTAAAAGGTTGCCGATGATCCGTTCCATCCTTTTAGAGGCATCGGCAATGGTTTCCAGAAGCTGCTGCCGCTGTTTCTCACCATAAGCAACAGCTTTATCATTTAAGGTATATACCGAAGCCATGATAGCCGCTAAAGGCGTTCGCAGTTCGTGGGAAACAGAATTAAAAAGCGCTGTACGTAATTTATCTGCCTCACGCAGCATTGCGGCCTGTTTTGCTTCGCTGCTCAGCCCGGCCCGCACCAAAGCGATCGCCAGCAGGCTTACCCACGCGCCCAGTACAGCCCTTTCCTCCGGCGATAACTTCCGTGTATCGATAGCGATGCCAACAACACCGATAACTTTTTCTCCATTCATCAGCGGTAAAAAAAGATTTTCAGCCCCGGGTAAAGTATCAGTAGAACGTCCGGCGGCCTGTCCGTGTTCCTGCACCCAAGCTGCTACAGCATATTCTGACGGCGGCAGCTGAAACTCCGCGGCCGCATCCTCCTGCTGTACAGCATAACAGGCCTGCAGCCGCAGTACTTTACTTTCAGGCAATAAAATCAGCACTGTCCGCTGCAGCTCTCGTCCCACATGACTGACAAATTCTTCCATGATTGTCACTGCGTCATCGACTGCGGCAATACGGCTGCTGAAACGGTATAGACTGTTGACATTGCTTTCACGGCGTCTGGTACTTTCCAATTCCCGCCTCAGCGATTCTGTCTTTCCACCGACTAAAAATGCTACCAGTCCAAAGATCAGAAAGCTCCACAGATATCTGATATCATAAATAGTAAAAGTAAAAATCGGTTCCAAAAATAAAAAGTCAAAACCTAAAACACAAAAGAGCGCTGTTACATAGGCCGTACTTCTGCCCCACCAGGCTGCTGTCAACAATACCGGCAGCAAATACAGTAAGGATATATTGACCAGCTCCAGCTGACCGCGGAAAACATAGCAAAGCCCAGTAGTAATGACAACTGCCGCCAGCGCCCCTACATACTGGCGCCAGCCGGCCTGCTGCTGCGGTACTGCCGTAGTGATGACAGGAGACTTTTCTTCCTCTTCCCGTCCCTGGATGACATAAACATTGATAAACCCGCTCCTGTCAATCAATCTGTCAACCAAGGTTTTTCGGCCTATCTCATACCAGCGGCGCGGCCCTGATTTCCCGACCACGATCGCGGTAACATTTTCTCTGACAGCGATCTGCAGAACCGTTTCCACAAAATCCGTACCGGCAGTAGTCAGGATCTGACCTCCCAGCTCTTTAGCCAGATTCAGGTTACGCCAAAGCCTTTCCCGTTCTTTATCACCATGAGGAAATCGTCTTTCCGGTGTTTCGATATGCACAGCCAAAAATTCTGCGTGCAGTCCCTGAGCTAAACGCTGCGCCGCTCTGATCAGCTGTGCTGAAAAGGGACTGGCGCTGACGCAAACCATGACCTTGCCGGAAGCCGGCCAGGGACCTTCTATTTTATGCAGGCGCATATAGGCCAGCATATCCTGATCAACATGCCGGGCCGTAAATCTTAAAGCCAGCTCACGCAGCGCGCTGATATTGCCCTGTCTGAAAAATCCCCGCAACGCCTGCTGGGCCTGCTGCGGACGATAAACCTTGCCTTCCTTCAAACGCTGCAGTAATTCTTTAGGCGGAATATCGATCAATCTGATATCATCTGCCAGCTCAAAAAACGCATCCGGTACAGTCTCACGAACAATACTCCCGGTAATTTGAGCAACAACGTCATTCAGGCTTTCGATATGCTGGATATTGACAGCAGTATAAACGTCGATACCGGCAGCCAAAAGTTCTTCTACATCCTGATACCGCCGCTGATGGCGCGAACCCGGCACATTACTGTGCGCCAGTTCATCAACGACTACCAGCTGCGGGCGGCGTCTGAGAATAGCATCCAGATCCATTTCCTGCAGCATCTTGCCATGATATTCTATTTCCTGCTCGGGGATACGCGGCAAACCTTCCAAAAGCGCTGCTGTCTCTTTGCGCCCGTGCGTAAGCACCAGGCCTAGTACAACGTCAGTCCCCTCCCGCAGACGGGCATGTGCTTCCTGCAGCATGCTACATGTTTTACCAACACCGGCAGCAGCACCTAAAAAAACAGTCAGCTTGCCGCGCTGTTCTTTATTGGCAGCAGCCAGCAGCGTTTCAGCATATTCATGTCCACTTTGAGGTTTCTCTGTCAGTTCCATAACCTTCTCCTTCGCAAGATAGTCAAATAGGGCTGCCTGAATGCAGCCCTAACTTTTATTGATTCTGTTGTAAATTATCAAGCGCCAGATTCAATTTTAAAACATTGACTCTGTCCTCTCCGACAACTCCCAAATCAGCATTTTCAATATGTTCTGAAACCAGATCGCGTACCTGTCTGATTTCCAGACCACGTACTTTGGCAATACGTTCGACCTGGCAATAAGCAGCTGCCGGCGTCAGGTGCGGATCCAAACCACTGCTGGAATTTGTTACCAGTACGCTGGGCACTTCTTGATCAGATGTCCAGCCATTGGCCGCACGTACAGACTCTGCCAGCTCGCCGACCTGCTGCTGCAGTTTAGCGCTGGTACCGCCATAGTTAGTGCCGCCTGAATTGGCAGCGTCATTACCGCCTGCAGAAGGGCGGCTGCTGAAGTAGCGGGCATCTGTGAACGCCTGACCGATCAGAGCCGATCCTACCGGAACTCCGTCTTTTATTATTATACTACCATTAGCCCGGCTGGGAAATACCACTTGCGCCAAGCCTGTCATGGCCAGCGGATAAACCAGCCCGGTAAAAATACTCAAGGTTACAACCATTACTAACGATCTTATTATCGCGCCCATATTTCCACCTCATTCTTTCTTAAGCCAAGCATAAAGCAACTAAAAGCACATCAATGATCTTGATGCCAATAAACGGTACGATGATACCGCCAACACCATAGATCAGCAGATTTCTCTGCAGTATTTTAGAAGCTCCCAGCGGTTTATAGGCTACGCCTTTCATCGCCAGCGGTATCAGCGCGATGATGATCAGCGCATTGAAAATCACGGCGCTTAAAATAGCGCTCTGCGGTGAATGCAGCTGCATGATATTGAGCACTTCCAACGGTGCATAAGTTGCGGCAAACAAAGCCGGGATAATCGCAAAATATTTGGCAATATCATTAGCAATACTGAAAGTTGTCAGGGAACCGCGTGTCATCAAAAGTTGTTTACCGATCTCCACAACTTCGATCAATTTCGTTGGATTGGAATCAAGATCGACCATATTGCCCGCTTCCTTAGCCGCCTGTGTACCGCTGTTCATTGCAACGCCCACATCTGCCTGAGCCAGTGCCGGCGCATCGTTAGTACCGTCACCTGTCATTGCTACCAGCATTCCCTGCTGCTGATAGGAACGGATCATTTTCAATTTCGCTTCCGGCGTTGCTTCAGCCAGAAAATCATCCACACCGGCTTCGGCAGCGATCGCTGCCGCTGTCAACTGGTTATCACCAGTGATCATGATCGTTTTGATGCCCATTTTCCTCAATTCACTGAAACGTTCTTTAATACCGCCTTTGACGATATCCTTCAGATAAATAACACCCAGGACCTGTTTATCTTTGGCAACTACTAAAGGTGTACCGCCCTGATGCGCAATATTTTCACAGGCACTGCGGACTTCAGCAGGAAAAGCCCCACCCAGTTCGCTGACATAGTTCTGCATGGCTTCCATCGATCCCTTACGTATTCTGGCATCGACGATATCAATACCGCTCATTCTGGTCTGGGCGGTAAAAGGAATGAATTCTGCCTGTAAATGTGTAAGATCACGCTCACGCAGGCCATATTTTTCTTTAGCCAGGACAACGATACTACGCCCTTCCGGAGTTTCATCAGCCAAAGAAGCCAGCTGTGCCGCATCGGCCAGTTCTCCCGCAGTAATGCCAGCAGCAGGAATAAATTCCGTCGCCATCCTGTTGCCCAGGGTAATCGTCCCCGTTTTATCAAGCAGCAGCACATTTACGTCACCGGCTGCTTCTACAGCACGGCCGCTCATTGCCAGGACATTACGTCCCAAAAGCCGATCCATTCCGGCAATACCTATCGCTGACAGCAAACCGCCGATCGTTGTAGGAATCAGGCAAACCAGCAGCGCAACCAGTGCCGTTACAGAAATAACCGTACCGGAATAAATCGCAAACGGTTCCAAAGTTACTACTGCAAACAAAAAGATAATCGTCAAACCAACCAAAAGAAGCGTCAAGGCGATCTCATTCGGGGTTTTCTGACGTTTAGCACCTTCAACCAGCCCGATCATCCGATCGAGAAAGGTTTCGCCGGGATTAGTAGTCACCCTGACTTTAATCCAGTCGGATAACACCTTAGTGCCGCCGGTTACAGAAGATTTATCACCGCCTGATTCGCGGATAACAGGCGCTGATTCACCGGTAACAGCGCTTTCATCCACCGATGCCATGCCTTCGATTACTTCGCCGTCGTTAGGAATGGTATCGCCAGCTTCAACCAAAACTATATCACCCTTGCGGATAGCTTCGGAACCGACGATTTCAAAACTGCCATCAGCTTTGATTTTCTTTGCCTGCAGAGATTTGCGGGCTTTACGCAGACTTTCTGCCTGCGCTTTGCCGCGGCCTTCGGCTACGGCTTCGGCAAAATTGGCAAACAGAACCGTAAACCACAGCCATAAATCTATATGCAGGTCAAACCAGCCTTCCTGTGTATTGCCTGCCATAAAAGCACGTACAGCCAGAACTGCTACTAAAATCGCGCCCAGAAAAACTATGAACATAACAGGATTCTTCCATTGGATACGAGGATCGAGCTTCAGGAACGCATTACGCACGGCCTCGCCCAAAATCTCTTGCTGTTGTCTATCTCTTTTCATCTCAGATCCTCCTTAAAATACCTTGCCCTGCAGCATAAACAATTGATCTACGATCGGTCCCAGGGCCAGGGCCGGTAAAAAAGTCAACGCGCCGACGATCAAAACAACACCGGCCAAAAGCACGGCAAAAAGACTGCTGCCCGTATTAAAAGTACCGGCATTGGCAGGAGCGATTTTTTTGGTTGCCATATTGCCTGCAATGGCCAAAACAGGCACAATAACGGCAAAGCGGCCGATCAGCATTGCCAAACCGATCAAAACATTGTACCACAGGCTATTGGCGCCCAAACCGGCAAAAGCACTGCCGTTATTGCCGACACCGGAAGCGAAACCGTATAAGATTTCACTGAGACCATGCGGCCCGGGGTTGGATATCCCGGCCTGACCGGCTTCCGTAAGACAGGATACAGCCGACATCGTTAAAATAGTGGCAGCCGGAATCAAAAGTCCGGCAATTGTCAAAACAACTTCTTTTGCTTCAATCTTTTTCCCCAGATATTCAGGTGTACGTCCTACCATCAGGCCAACAATGAAAACTGTGATAAATACATACAGCATCATACCGTAAAATCCGGCGCCGACACCGCCCAGAACAACTTCTCCCAGCATCATCTGCAGCATAGGCACTAATCCGCCGGTACCGGTGTAGCTGTCATGCATCGAGTTTACTGCACCGCAGGACGCAGCTGTGGTAACCGTTGCAAACAAACTGCTGCTGCCGATACCAAAACGGACTTCTTTGCCCTCCATAGCAGTATCGCCGCTGATGCCCTGCGCAGCAACTATCGGATTACCATATTTTTCAGAAGCATAGCAAACCCCCAGCATCAAAACAAAAAGCAGCAGCATGGATGCCAAAACAGCATAGCCTTGTTTTTTATCTTTACACATCTCACCAAAAGTAAATAATAAACCTGTAGGGATCACTAAAATCAAAAACATTTCCAGGAAATTGCTCCAGGGAGTCGGATTTTCAAACGGATGAGAAGAATTGGCATTAAAAAAACCGCCGCCATTGGTACCCAGCTCCTTAATCGCTTCCTGAGAAGCAACCGGTCCCATAGCAATAGTCTGCTGTGCCCCTTCGACGGTTTGTACATCGACATAAGGATTAAGGTTTTGGATAACACCCTGAGAAACCAGCAGCAATGTTGCTACAACACAAATCGGCAGCAGTATTCTGGTCGTACATCTGATTATATCTGCCCAAAAATTGCCTAACTCACCAGTATTTTTACGCACCAGACCACGGATCAGAGCAATTGCGACAGCAGCTCCTGTTGCCGCCGACAAGAAGTTTTGTACAGTCAAGCCCAGCATTTGTGTCAAATAACTTAAAGTCGTTTCGCCGCTATAAGCCTGCCAGTTAGTATTGGTCATAAAGCTGGCAGCCGTATTAAAAGCAAGATGCCAGGTTTCGACGTTGGGCAACTGCTGCGGATTGAGCGGTAAAAAAGCCTGCGTCAGCTGCAAAACAAAAAGTGATAACATACCTAAAGCATTAAAAATAATGAGATTCAGGCAGTATTCCTTCCACGGCATTTCTGCGCGCGGGTCAACTTTAGCCATTTTATAAAAAATATTTTCCAAAGGTGCAAAAAATCTTTCACCACAGGTTTTTTCGTAATTAAAAACTCGCGCCATATATTTACCAAGCGGCCAGGCGCACAGCAATAATACGGCTAAAAACAGCACAAATAGCATAATGTCTTTTGTCATTTTAAAAATCCTCCGGTTTCAATAATGCATAAATCAGATAAAATAAAATACCTACTGCTAAAAGCGAACTGAGCCATAACTCAGTCAAGGGCAGCATTTCCATCATCATTTTCCCTCCTTGTACAAAAACACCACTTGCAAATCACCTTACTACTGATGATGACTTATTGTACTACTACCTTGCGTAAAGCCGCTGTCAAAAGAACCCTCCCCGCTGTAAAAAAGTTGTAAAAATTTGCCGTTCTGCGATTACTGTTTATTCTGTTCTAATAAAATACTATAGCTGAAAATAAATAAAAATACCTCGGGAAAAATCCCGAGGTATTTTTCAGTTTATCTCAATAACCTTACCAACACCAATTTCTTTAACAGGTATCTGTGCATGTACTGCCGCTTTCGCTTGAAAGGAACAGCAGTGGCACGGATACAGCTCCCGGATATTATGCTTCTGTAAATAGGCGATCGTTTTTTCCAGACGGTCGTCGACCTTAAATAAATGCCAGCCGCCGATAACTCCCTGAACCTTAGCTTCACCGCAAACCTTTTTAGCATATTCAATGATATTACAGATCCCGCTGTGCGAACAGCCTGTAATCACAAATAATCCTTCTGAGCCTCGGTAAACTAAAGCCGTATCATCAAGTACTAAATCTACAGGATCCTCAGCACTGCCAAACCCATGCCGCTGTTCAAAATCGTTCAGTGTTGGGATCTCGCCTAAAAAAACCAGCCGTTTTGTTAACCATACCGGTTCTTTACTAAGCCGCAGCCTGCACTTTTCCTGCAGCTGCTGTGCTGTAAAAGGGGCGCCTATAGCTTCGCCGGCAAACTGCTTCGGCTTCAGGGCATCCGGATGCGCCAGCAGCTGCAGTTCAGAAAAATATTCCTGCTCGCTCAGCCATAGCAAACCCCGTGTATGATCATTATGCCCATGTGAAAGCACTACCTGCTGTAAGCGGCTCAAATCAATCCCCAACGCCTGGGCGTTTCTAAGAAATATATCCGAATAACCCACATCAAATAAAATTCTGACATCACCATCTTCCAGATAATAGGCTACGCCCGGCTCACCTAAATAATAACGGTCAATCAGAGTATTGTTATCTACCAACACAGTCAGCTGCATCATATACCTCCATTATTTTCAAAAAATCAGTCTGTAACTTTTTTACTTTCCCTCCATAACTTTTCACTAAACCAATACTCCTACAAGCTGTATTTACTTTCACATTAAAGCTTCCATGCAAGTATCATAAGTCATTCCTTCTCAGAATACAACTTTTTTCTAAATCTGCGGCATCGCACCATAAAAGAAATGTCCTGCACTTGGTAGTGCGGGACGTTTCGTAAAAATTATAAAATTGTTCTTTTAACCTGCTAAACAACCGACACGGTCATTTAAAAAATGCAGCAGCCGATAACGGAAAAAGGAACCATTAGTAAAGCTTTGACACAGCTTTTCCAGCCAGCTGTAGGAACAGCCAAAATCCTCATAAAAAACTTCTTCGCACCAGATCTGCTGCTTTATATATTCAAAAACCTGTGGCACCTCTTCAAACAGCAGGATCTGTGCTACCGCAGTTGTATCCAGCCTATGTGAATTGAAAGCAGTACAGATATCCTGAAGCTGCTGCAGGCATTCACCTTCCGGCAGTTGCCACAGCTGCTGCAGCTTTTGTAACAGTTCCAGCATAGCAGCTTTATTTTTAACATCGCGGTCGGCAATATAGTCACATAAAGCCCCTGTACTTACCAGAGGCATTTTTAATTCATCATTTCCATACATGCTATGATAAAAAACTGTAGGAAAATAAACATACTGCAAAAAGCCAAGCACGGCATAACAATTCGGCAGGCACAGCCATTGACTGCTGAAAATCTGCATTTCAGCAGCGATGATACTTGCGTTAACAATCACCGTTTCCTGCGTATTGTCTTCACAAAACCCGACTGTCGCCAAACGCTTTTCTGAAAGAAATTTATCCCAATAGGTCAGTTCATTATAACATTCATAATTTTTCATGCTAGATCAACGTGAGAAATATTCTACAACGAGCTGGTCTTCGATCTGAATAGGAATCTCTTCCCGCAGAGGCAGACGAACCAGAGTACCGCTGAAGCTTTCTTTATCCTTACTGATATACGGCAAAGCAAAGCTTTCACGTTCCAGGAAATTACTTTTAAAAAGCTCGTTACTGCGCGAATTTTCTTTCAAACTGATCACATCGCCTGCCTTACAGATATAAGACGGGATATTGACATTTTTACCATTGACCAGAATATGACGGTGCGTTACCTGCTGGCGTGCCAGACGAATAGAATTTGCAAAACCGATACGGTAAACCAGGTTGTCTAAACGGCATTCCAGTGTGCAGAATAAAGCGTCTGCCGTACGTGCCTTACTTTTACTTGCAGCTTTATAGTATCTCAGTAATTGACGTTCAAAAATGCCATAATAAGCTTTTATTTTTTGTTTTTCTAAAAGTTGTTTACCATATTCTGACATTTTTTTACTGCGTTTTACAGTTGTTCCCAATCTATCCAAAGCTTTGGGATGACCACACACATTGATGCCGAATCTACGGCACTCTTTAAATCTCGGTCCTCTTCTTGTTGCCACGTTTACATCTCCTTTATTATAAAAAATCATCAGCCGCTCTGGTTAGCTATCGCTAACTTCAAGCTACATTATAGCAACAACTTGCCCAGCCGTCAATATCTGCACAAAAATATACAAAAAGCACCCTGTAACAAGTACAGGGTGCTTAATTTCATAACTAAAAGCTAATATTATTCGCAGGGTAATTACACATAACGTATTCAAGCCATTTTCGGGGCTTTTTGTTACATACAAATTACATTTAAACTGGTTTTTCTCACAACACACAATGTTACAATTTCATCATTACTCTTCTTTTCGACGCATTTGTCCCAACCATGTACAGAAAACTTTACCCTCTGCTGCATCAGGATCTTCCATATATGCTTTAGCCATTTTTACATACGTTCCTACATCACTGCCTAAGACATCGGCGTAGTCACTATGCATCATATTCATTACATAATAGAAGTCAGCCTTTTCTTTGATATCATGCTTGGCAGCAAGAGAATTTGTTTGCTCCATGCTCCAGTGCTCACCGATAGTACCGTCAACATTTTTCATTTCCGAAACGGCTTTTTTAGCAAGGGGTTCGTCAAAGTGCGGGCCATAAGCTATACAATGAATTTTCATCATTATAGCTTCGTAATCTTCCTCATCGATGACTTTGATTTTTTCTAATGCACAGCAAACAATATCGTCAACCTGTTCTTCTTTTAATTGGTCACCGTCAATATGCTCTGCATAATGATCGTACTTATGCATTATCTTCACCGTCCTTCTTTTTAGGTTTTTCCGAAAGATTTTCAAGCACTTTCTTTGCAACCTTTTTAGCTATTTCCTGACCTTCTCTGCTTGAAAGAAATGCAATGGTAAAGCCAATCAATAAGTTTCCCATTGACTTCACCTCATTTCTTTACAGTAATGGATGAAGCGGAAGCTGTAGGCGGTGTAATTTGTGGCCATACAAAAGCTGTGCAGCAAAGATTGTTACTGCGTACTACCGCCAAAGCCGGTTCTGTCATGACACGCACATTATAAATTTTTCTGCTGCGGATTTGATCTGCTCTTACTCCGTCACCACAACGGTTAATCATTTGAATTACTGTACCGCCTGTACCATTTAAAATAACTACCGGCAATGTATCAGCACCTGCAGGGATTGCCTGGGCAATTAACAAACAAATCTTTTCATTATTATTTATTGTCATCGCCGGAATTGTAATTTGCAATTCATTAGCAGCAACTGCCACCTCAGTACTGGCAACTAAATTAGGACATACTTTACATCCATTATTTCCACACATATTATCATCTCCTATAAAAAATAGGGCGGATTTCTCCGCCCTGTATCACGTCTTACGACGGAGCCTTAC
>ERZ772900.2695-NODE-2695-length-12682-cov-4.164806_pt1 | contig 12682 bp, 10 predicted proteins | sample MGYA00512124_ERZ772900 | MGnify/ENA primary metagenome ERZ772900 (study PRJEB29015, sample SAMEA2737716) | human gut metagenome | biome: human gut; feature: human-associated habitat; material: faeces | place: China | collected 2012 ... | reverse complement strand
CAGCTGCGGGACACCCTCCAGACCCTGGCCGGGTGCTGTGACCGGGGAGAAGAAAGCTCCCTGGCCCACTGCATCGAAAACCGGACGGAGGGCGACGATTTGACCGCCGCCATCGCCCGGGTGACGGAGGAGATACAGGGATTGGAGAGGCTGACTGCCGAATAACATCCATCGACCTGCGGGCCGCCCATTGGGCGGCCCATTTTTTGTCCCCGCCCAATCTTAAACAAATCTTAATACTTTCTTTGTCCGGCGCTAAAACTTCTCTGCTATGCTGTGCAATACATCAAGCGTCACAGCAAAAGGAGAAGAGCATATGGCATCTGCACAGGAGCTGCTGCAAGAACAGTCTGACCTCCCGGCCGCCCAGCCGGGGGAGGGCCCTGAGAAGAAGGGGCGGATCAAATTTCCCAAGCTGAAAAAGAAGCCGCCCGTAAAACGGCTCATCGCCCTAGCCCTGGCGGCGGGGGCGGTGTATTGGATGTTTCTCCGTCCAGGGGGCGGGGGGCCGGACATCCAGGCCAGCTATACCGCCGCGCCGGTGACCATGCGGGACATCGTGGTCTCTGTGTCGGGCACGGGGACGGTGACCCCCGCCGACTCTTACAAGGTGGGTGCCCTGGTGACGGGGGAAATTTTAGAGGCCCCCTTTGCCGAGGGAGACCGGGTGGAGAAGGGGGCCCTGCTCTATCGGGTGGACCCGGGCGCGGCCCAGACCGCCCTGGATCAGGCTCAGTTGAACCTGCGCCAGGCCCAGCTGGCCTATCACGACCTGGCCGCCGCCCAGCGCCCCGCTGCCAGCCTGGCGGGGGTGGTGCAGCAGGTCCACGTCCAGCGGGGGGACCAGGTGTCCCCGGGGACGCCCATCGCGGACATCGCGGATCTGTCGGTGATGACCCTCACCCTGCCCTTTCAGTCCACCGACGCGGCCCGCCTGACCCTGGGCCAGAACGCCGCGGTCACCCTGGACGGGACCATGGAGACCCTGAGCGCCACGGTAGAGTCGGTGTCCACCGCCGATCTGGTGGGCAGCGGCGGGAGCCTGGTGCGCCAGGTGAAGCTGCGGCTGCACAACCCCGGTGCCCTGTCCCCGGACCAGAGCGCCACCGCCCGGGTGGGGGACATCGCCTGTGCCGCCGGGGGCAAGCTCCAGGCCAACTCCCGCCAGACCATCACCGCCCAGACCAGCGGCGAGGTGACTGAGGTGCTGGTGACAGCGGGGAGCCGGGTGGCCGCCGGGGATGCCCTGGCCGTGCTGGGCGGTTCCACTGCCTCCAGCGCTTTGGAGAACGCCGCCATCACCTTAGAAAACGCCCGCCTGAGCCTGCAGAGCGCCCAGGACGCTTTGAACAACTACACCATCACCGCGCCGATCTCGGGTACGGTGGTGGAGAAGAGCTTTAAGGCCGGGGACAAGATCGAGTCCGAGGCTCTGTCCGCCGCCAACGGCACCCTGGCCACCCTGTATGACATGTCCCAGCTCACTTTCCGCATGGCGGTGAACGAGCTGGATATCAATAAGGTGGCCGTGGGCCAGCAGGTGGAGATCACCACCCAGGCCTTGTCCGGCCAGACCTTCACCGGCACAGTGGACAAAGTGAATATCAACGGGACGACGACCAACGGCTTTACCACCTATCCCATCACCGTCCGCCTGGATGGGGACGGGACGGAGCTGGCCCGGCAGGGGCTGCGGCCGGGCATGAACGTGTCCGCCAAGATCATCGGCCAGTCGGTGGAGAACGCCCTGTGCGTCCCCGTGGGGGCGGTGAGCCGGGGGAACAAGCTGCTGGTGGCCGCGCCGGGGGCTTTGGCTCAGGACGGGACCACGGTGCTTGACCCCACCAAGACGGAGGAACGCCAGGTGGCGCTGGGAGTCAGCGACGACAGTTATGTGCAGATCCTCTCCGGCCTGTCCCAGGGGGAGACGGTGCTGGTGCCCGACCAGGGCCAGGACCAGGTCCAGATCCAGCCAGACGGCAGCGCGGCCATGGCCGACTCCGGCGGGGAGGGCTGAGCCTATGGCAGAGCACCTGATCGAACTGAGGGACATCTATAAAATTTACCCCATGGGGGAGGAGACGGTCCACGCCCTGGACGGGGTCAGCCTGACCATTGACCGGGGGGAGTTCGTGGCCATTGTGGGCCAGTCCGGCTCGGGCAAGTCCACCGCCATGAACATCATCGGCTGTCTGGACGTACCTACCTCGGGGACCTATCGCCTGGGGGGCGTGGACGTGTCCACCATGGGGGACGACCAACAGGCGGACATCCGAAACAAAATGCTGGGCTTTATCTTCCAGCAGTATAACCTGATCCCCAAGCTCACCGTGGAGGAGAACGTGGAGCTGCCCCTGCTGTATGCCGGGGTGGCCCCGGAGGAGCGCCGCCGTCGGGCCAGGCGTTCCTTGGAGCGGGTGGGCCTGGGGGACAAGGGGCGGCATCTGCCCGCCCAGCTCTCCGGCGGCCAGCAGCAGCGGGTGTCCATCGCCCGGGCCCTGGCGGGGGACCCCTCCGTCATCCTGGCCGACGAGCCAACGGGGGCGCTGGACTCCCGTACCGGGCGGGAGGTGCTGCACTTTCTCCAGCAGCTCAACGACGAGGGGAACACCGTAGTCCTCATCACCCACGACAACTCCATCGCCGTAAAGGCCAAGCGCATCGTCCGATTACAGGACGGGCACATCATCTATGACGGGGACGCCCACGACCCCCGGGCGGTGGTCCAGCCCGACGAGGGCAGAGAGGAGGCCGCGCCGTGAACGTCACCCAATATTTCAAGCTGGCGTTAAAATCCCTGCGCACCAGCAAAATGCGGGCCTTTCTCACCATGCTGGGCATTATCATCGGCGTGGCCGCCGTCATTATCATCATCTCCCTGGGCAACGGCCTGACGCGCATGGTGGAGCAGCGGGTGGAGAAGCTGGGTGTGACCCAGATCATGGCCTATACCTGGGGCATGGGGGACGGTACCACCGGCAACGTGACCCCACAGGAGATATACGGCCTGGTGGAGGCCAACCCGGACGTGTTCAGCGGCGTGACCCCCTGGGTCAGCGCCGGGACGGGGGTGCGCCGGGGGGACACCCAGCTGAAAAAGACGACCATCACCGGGGTGAGCGAGGCCATGTACCGCCCGGAGACGGGCACCACCCTGGACGGGGATGCCCTGGGCAAGGGGCGGTTTTTGCAGTATGTAGACGTGCAGCAGCGGAAAAACGTGTGCGTCATCGGGGCATATGTGGAGCGGGAAGCCTTTCGGGGGGATGCCCTGGGCCGGGAGCTGCTCATTGGCGGCGTACCCTATACGGTGGTGGGGGTGATGGCCCAGTCCCAGACCACCATGGAGGAGGGGGGCGGGGACGACCTGGCCTTTATCCCCTATGAAAACGCCATGCAGCTGTCCGGCAGCGGCTTTGTCTCCCTCTACCAGCTCACCGCCCGCACCCGGGACACGGTGGAGCAGGCCCGGGAACTGCTGCGGGACCTGATGGTGCAGAAATTCCCCGACCCGGACGCGGAATATAACCAGTATATGATCACCACCATGCTGGAGCAGGTGCAGCAGATCAACGCCATGATGGGGGTGGCCATGTCCGTGCTGGTAGCCATCGCCGCCATCAGTCTGCTGGTGGGGGGCATCGGCATCATGAACATCATGCTGGTCTCCGTCACCGAGCGCACCCGGGAGATCGGCATCCGCAAATCCCTGGGGGCCAAACGACGGGACATCCGGTGGCAGTTCATCATCGAGGCGGGCACCACCTCCGCCGCCGGCGGCCTGCTGGGCATCGGCTTGGGCTGTTTAGTCGCCAGCGGCATCGGCTCTGTTCTAGGCGGGACTCTGGCCCAGAGTATGGGGGGCGGCATCACCTTCTCTGCCACCCCCACCCCCATGGCCGTGGCCGTCAGCTTCGGCGTGTCCGTGGGCATCGGCGTGTTGTTTGGATATCTGCCAGCCAATAAGGCGGCGAAGCTGAATCCCATCGATGCGTTGAGATATGATTGAGGACGACCCTCTCAGTCACGGCTATCGCCGTGCCAGCTCCCCCACAGGGGGAGCCAAGTTCCCAGCCCTGTCATTGCGAGGAGGGCAACGCCCGACGTGGCAATCCGTTCCTCGTCTTACTTGCCTCCCCCTTTGGGGGAGGTGCCCAGTGCGTACACTGGGCGGAGAGGGCCAGCGGCCTTTGGCCGCCCGCAGATATGATTCCTTCTGAAAGGAGCACTTCCTATGAAAAACCGACTTTTCTCCCTGGCCCTGGCCGGGGCGCTGTCGCTCTCTTTGATCCTGCCGGTGGGTGCAGCCGGTGCCGCGGCCTCGGAGGACCAGGCCATCCAGACGGTGAACGCCCTGGGGATCATGGTGGGGGACCGCACCGGGTCCATGGACCTGTCCCGCTCCGTCACCCGGGCGGAGTTTGTCACCATGGCCCTGAAGGCCATGGGCCGCCAGATCGGCCAGGCTGCCTCCTCCCCCTATCCCGACGTGCCCTGGAGCCACTGGGCGGCGGGCTATGTGGAGGCGGGGGTGGCCGCCGGGCTGGTGTCCGGCTATTCCGACGGGCGCTTTCGCCCCTCCAGCACCATCACCCTGGCCGAGGGGGTGACCATCGCCCTGCGGCTGCTGGACTATGGCCCCGATGACTTCACCGGGGCCTATCCCACCGGCCAGCTGGCCCAGTACCACAGCCTGAAGCTGGACCGGGGCGTCACCGCCCAGAGCGCCGCCAGCCCCATGACCCGGCGGGATGCCATGTATCTCTTCTATAACCTGATGACCGCCAAAAATAAAAGCGGGGCCGTCTATCTGGAGACCCTGGGCCACAAGCGAAACGCCGCTGGGGAGATCGACTTAGTCGCCCTGGTCAGCGATGCCATGGAGGGCCCCCTGGTGGTCAGCGGGGGCTGGAGAGACCGGCTGCCCATGGACGCGTCCGGGGCCCTGGTCTATCGCCAGGGGAAGCTGTCCGCCCTGTCCACGGTGAAGGACGGGGACGTGATCTATTGGAACCGGGCCATGAACGCCATCTGGGCCTACAGCGACCGGGTCACCGGGACCATCCAGGCCGTCCAGAACCCGGACAGCCCCACCGCCGTGACGGTGGCGGGCCGCACCTGTCAGATCGAGAGCGCCGCCGCGGCCTATGCCCTGTCCGACCTGGGGGAGTATCGCCTGGGAGACACGGTGACCCTGCTGCTGGGCCGGAACGGGGCGGTGGCCGCCGTGACGGGCACCCCCTCGGGCACCGGCTCCGCCGCCTATACCAGCCAGCGCATCGGCGTGGTGACGGCCATCGAGCGCGCCCAGTATTCCGACGGCAAGGGGGGCACGTATACCTCCCGCACCGCCGTGGTCCTGGCCACCGACGGCCAGACCTATCGCTATGAGAACCAGGCCGGGCTGTCTGCCGGGAGCCTGGTCCAGGCGGAGGCCGCCGCCGACAGGGTGACGCTGCGCCCCCTGACCGCCGCCTCCCTGTCCGGGTCGGTGGACCGCTCCGCCGCCCGCTTGGGCCGCTACCCCTTCGCCGGCGACGTGGAGATATTGGACGTGAGCGGCAGCGCCGCCGTGCGCGTCTACCCCCAGCGCCTGGCGGGGATGAGCCTCTCTGAGGGGAACGTGTCCTATTACCACTTGAACGGTGCAGGGGAGATCGACCGCCTGGTACTGAAGGATGCCACCGGGGATATGTACGCCTATGGCGTGGTCACCCGTATCTCCTCCTCCAAGGACGGCAGCATGAAGGGCTATGACTATGACATCGGCGGCACGGCGGGGTCCATCCCCCTGTCCTCCACCCGTCTGCCGGTGGACGGCGTGGGCGGCGTGCGGTGCAAGGGCGACCCCAGCGCCCCGGCGGGACTGTACTCCCTCACCGCTTTGCGGGGCGGCACGGTGGAGGGCCGCACCCTCCGAGCCGGGGGCAAGACCTATACCCTGGCGGACAATGTGGCCGTGTACCGGGTGAAAAACGGGGCCTATTACAAGATCACCCTGGCCCAGCTGGGGCAGAGCGACAATCTGACCGCCTGGTACGACCGCCCGGACGAGCAGGGGGGCCGCATCCGGGTCATCACTGCGGCAGAGCAGCAGGGATAATATAAAACGCGGGCCGCCGGGGAGTTTTTGCCCGGCGGCCCGCACTGCGTTTCTCTATCGAATTTATCGGATTTTTTCGCCGTTCAGCACGGCCTCCAGCAGCTGGTCGTCCTTGTCATAGCACAGCTTCAGGGAGAAGAAGGGCACATCCTGCCCCAGCAGCTCCAGGAAGATAGCGTCCCCCTCCCAGTGGGGCAGCTCCAGCAGGCGGGCGCGGGGGACCCACTCCAGCACGCCCTCGCTGCACTCCCCGATCTCCCCGGTCCAGCCGTCGGCGGTGAACAGGTGCATGTACTCCGTCACCCACCGGGCGGAGACAAAGGTGACGATGCCCCGGTACTGATAGCGGGTCAGATTCAGGCCGGTCTCCTCCCGGACCTCCCGCAGCAGGCAGTCCTCCGGGCTCTCGTCCGCCTCGAACTTGCCCCCCACGCCGATCCACTTGTCCTGGTTCACATCGTTCTGCTTTTTCACCCGGTGGAGCATGAGATAGTCCTCCCCCCGGCGGAGGTAGCACAATGTGGTGTTCACCGACTTTACGTCATATGCCATGGCTTTCGGTCTCCTCCTGCGTTTTCTGTCTTTAGGTCTGTTCGTCCGGGTCGATGAGGGCCACAGACACGGTGCGGCTCTGCCCGCTGCGCACATAGGTGAGGGACACGGTGTCCCCCGCCCCCATGGACTGCTTTAAGCGCACCAGGTCCTCCACCGCGTTCAGGCTCTGGCCGTCGGCGGCGGTGAGCACGTCCCCGGCGCGCAGGCCCTTGGCATAGGCATCGCTGGTCTTGTCCACGCTGTCCAGGGTCAGGCCGCCCCCCTGGGCCGTTCTCGTGAGCACGGTAAAGCCGAAGATGCCCCGGCGGACGGTCTTCCCGGCGATGAGGGTGTCGGCCACATACTTCACCCGGCGGGAGGGGATGGCAAAGCCCAGCGACTCCGCAGAGCCGTCGTCGGTGACGATCTTCACGGTGGTGATGCCCACCACCTGGCCGTATTGGTTGATGAGGGCCCCGCCGGAGTTGCCCATGTTGATGGCGGCGCTGGTCTGGATCAGCACCATGGACGTTCCGTCCACCTCCACGTCCCGGTCCAGGGCGGAGACGATGCCGTCGGTGATGGTGGAGCGATAGCCCAGGGGGTCCCCGATGGCGGCCACCGGGTCGCCGCAGCGCAGGGCGAAGGAGTCTCCAAACTCCGCCGGGGTCAGGTCGTCGGCCTCCACCTTCAGCACGGCCAGGTCCTCCCGGGCATCAAAGCCCACCAGGGCGGCATCCAGCACCCGGTTGTCTGCACAGGCCACCTGGACCTTGTCCGCCCCGGCCACCACATGGGCGTTGGTGATGAGATAGCCATCGGCGGTGAGGACCACGCCGGTGCCGGTGGAATAGCTCTTGGCATCCTCCGCCTGGATAGACACCATGGAGGGCAGGTTCTTGTCATAGATCTGGGTGTAGGTCAGGCTCTCCCCGCTGTCCTGGCACAGCTCCACCGTCACGCCGGTGCCCGTTTCGGCCCGGGGAATGGCGGGGGGCGTGGTGTCCAGCTTCTCCTCATCATGGTTCGGCTGGCGATAGGCGTAGTCCTCGTCTCCCCCTGGCAGCAGCTGCACCGGCCACAGGGAGTCCATCACGGCACCGATGGCCACCAGGGAGACGAGCAGGGCGGCCAGGCCCATGCAGATGGGCAGAGAGAACCGCCGCTTCCGCCGCCGGGGGCGGAGCACCGGGCGGGGCGGGACATACCGGGGCGGCACGGCTCCGGGCGTGCCGGACTGGGGGGCGGAGCGCTCCCAGGGGCCGCCCTGCCACAGGTCGTTGTTTCGTTCGTCCAAGGCGCGCACCTCCTTTCGGCTGTTGTTTCTTTTTCGGCCGTCAGGCCAGAGTGAGGGTAAAGGTGAACCGGGTCACGCCGTCCTCGCTGGTGACGTTGATGTTCTCCTTCAGTTTATTCAAAATGGTCTTGACGATATACAGCCCCAGGCCCACACCCTCCCGGTCCATGGAGCGGGAGTAGTCCGCCTTGTGAAAACGGTCAAAGAGCAGGGGCAGCTCGTCGGGGGGGATCGTCGCCCCCAGGTTCTGCACGGTGGTATAGGCCTTGCCGTCCTTTTTGGATATCTGCACGGTGATGGTGCTGCCCTCCGGGGCGAACTTGGCGGCGTTGTCCACCAGGTTATAGCACACCTGAGTGATGGAGTCCGGGTCGCCCCACACCATCAGCTTGCCGTCTGGCATCTGCACGTCCACATCCAGCTTTCGGCCGGTGATCTTGGTCTCCAGGCTGATGAGCACCTGGCTGACCACCTCCGTCAGGTCAAACTGCTCCTGCGCGGTCACGGTGTCCTCCGCCAGGGCGTTCAGCCGGGACAGGTCCAGCATCCGCCGCACCAGCCGGGACAGCCGCCGGGTCTCGGACACGATGATCTGCAGCGACTCCCGCTCCCGCTCCGGGGGGATGGTCCCGTCCAGAATGCCCTCGGCAAAGCCGGAGATGGTAGTCATGGGGGTCTTCAGCTCGTGGGACACATTGGCGATGAAATCCGACCGCTGACTCTCCACCTTGGCCAGGGAGCTTGCCATGGTATTGAAGGACTCAGCCAGGGTGCTGATCTCATCGCATCGGCCCTCATAGCCGGTGACCCGCACGTCGAACTCCCCCCGGCCAAACTTTCGGGCGGCCTCGGCCATCTCGTTCAGGGGCCGGGCCTGATGGGCGGAGGTGAGGGTGCTGGCGATGACGGAGATGATGAGCACCACCACGGCGGAGAAGAAGAAAATGGTGGCCATGGCCGACCACATCTCCGCCAGGCTGGAGGCATCCGCCGACACCAGCACCAGCCCCTCCACCACCGTCCGCCCGGACAAAGTCATGGCGGACACGGGCAGGGCGGCCATATAGCGCCGCTCGGGATAGATGCCGTCCAGATTGGTCATGCCGGTGTAGTCCCCGTCGTGGAGCACCTGGTCCACCACGGCCTTGGGCAGACAGGTGTTCTTATAGTCGTAGAGGTGGTCCCCGTCGGTGGCATAGATGATCTCCCCGTCGGGGGTGGTGACGATGACATAGGAGTCGGAGATGCGGGCGATGGAGGCCACATAGTTGCTGTAAATTTTGTCCTGGATGCTGTCATACTGCTGGTAATAGGACGCGGTGAACGTGGCGATATAGCTGGCGTTGCGGGCCATGGCATCCCGCTTTTCCGAGATGATATACCGATAAGACAGCAGCATGAAGGCGGTGGACAGCAGGGTGAAGGACAGCACCATCACCCCCACCATCATGGTCAGCTGGCGTTTATAAAGGGATCGCATGGGGATCGCCTCCTGGTGTTAAGGATCGGGTCCGGGGGTGCGGGGTCAGGTCCCGCCGCCCACCTCGAACTTATAGCCCACGCCCCACACGGTCTTCAGCCGCCACTGGTCGCTGATGCCCTCCAGCTTCTCCCGCAGGCGCTTGATGTGGACATCTACCGTGCGGCTGTCACCGAAGTAGTCAAAGCCCCACACCTCGTCCAGCAGCTGGTTCCGGGTAAACACCCGGTTGGGGGCGGAGGCCAGGTGATAGAGCAGCTCCAGCTCCTTGGGGGGCGTGTCCACCCGCTTGCCGTCCACCAGCAGCTCATAGGAGTCCAGGTTGATGACCAGCTTGTCAAAGGTCAGCTTTTTCTCCGTCTGCTCCTCCTCCCCGCCGGTGCGGCGGAGGACGGCGTGGATGCGGGCCAGGACCTCCTTCATCTCAAAGGGCTTGACGATATAGTCGTCTGCGCCCCCCTCCAGGCCGGTGACCTTGTCCTCGGTCTCGCCCTTGGCGGTGAGCATGATGACGGGGGTCTTGTCGTGCTCCCGGATCTTCTTCAGCACGGCCCAGCCGTCCATCACCGGCAGCATGATGTCCAGCAGGACCAGGTCGGGCTGGAAGGAGCGGAACAGCTCCACCCCCTTGCCGCCGTCGCCGGCCACCTGGGTCTCAAACCCCTCCTTCTCCAGATAGAGGTGCAGCAGCTCGGCGATGTTGCCGTCATCCTCTACGATCAAGACTTTCTTCGCCATGAAGGTCTCCTCCATTTCTCGTTTGTCATTTTTTCAGGCAGATGGGAACTCCCGGGGCTCCGGGAGGAACAGATCATATACTCTGTTTATTGTAACACGAACCGGGGCGCTTGGGTGAATATTTTGTAAAAATCAATCCCGGCCCCGCCAGATGGCCCTGGGCTGCTCCGGGTCGGGGGTCTTGATATAGGGGTGGTCGATCTGGATCACCGGGTAATACCGGGGGGAGAGCTTTTTCAGCTGCCAGGCCACCTCGGTGGACACCTGCCGGTCCGTCAGGCGGAAGCCATAGGGCACCTCGATGTCGAAGATCAGGTTGGTGTGGATGGGGCCGGGGGTCATGCGGAAGTCGTGGATGGACAGGGCGGGGTCCAGGTCATGGACCACCTGCTCCACCTGTGAGCGCAGCTTGGTGGTGCGCGCATCGCACACCACCGGGTCCATGTGGATCACTGTGTCGATGCCGTGGCGGGCCTTCAGCTCCCGCTCGATGTGGTCGATGATGTCGTGGATCTCCAGCAGATTCTCATCTGCGGGCACCTCCGCGTGGAAAGACATCATAGCCCGGCCCGGGCCATAGTCGTGATAGACCAGGTCGTGGATACCCAGGATCTTGTCGTGGTCCAGAACAATGCGGTCGATGTCGGCGGCCAGCTCCGGGTCCATGGGCCGGCCCAGCAGGGGGGCCAGGGTGGCCTGGGCGGCCTCCCACCCCGTTTTCAGGATCAGCACTGCCACCAGAAGGCCCGCCGCCCCGTCGATGGGCAGCCGGGTCCACTGACCGATCACCGCAGACAGCAGCACCGCCCCGGTGGAGGCCATGTCGGACAGGGCATCCGCCGCCGTGGCCGCCATGGCCTGGGAGTCGATGGCCCGGCCCAGAGCCCGGTTAAAGACGAAGATCCACAGCTTGATGAGGATGGCCGCCGCCAGGATGACCAGGGTCAGCAGGCTCATCTGCACGTTCTGGGGCCGGAGCAGGGCCTCGACAGACGACCTGCCGATCTCCACCCCCATAAGCAGCACCGCCAGGGACGCCAGCAGGCCGGTGATGTATTCGATGCGTCCGTGGCCGAAGGGGTGGTCGGCATCGGCCTGCTGCCCCGCCAGCCGAAAGCCCACCAAGGTGACCACCGAGGTGGCCGCGTCAGACAGGTTGTTCACCGCGTCGGCCACCATAGCCACCGAACCGGACAAAATGCCCGCCAGCAGCTTTCCGGCAAACAGCAGCAGATTCAGGCCGATGCCCATGCCGCCGGAGATGGCTCCGCAGCGGCGGCGGACATCCGGGTCCTTGGGGTCCCCGCCCCGGAGACAAAGGCCAATCAATTTTTTCAGCATGTGCGCCTCCCTTTCTGTGAGAGGGGGTCAAAATGCCCCGCTGCACGCCTTGTATTATCCCATACAATGGGAAGGTCCGTCAAGAAAGTTTCTGGGGCAGTGGGTCAATGGCGGCGTGCATCGTTTTATTCACAAAAAGTTCACGGGAAGGTCACGATTTTGCCGCAATTATATTTTATAGTATACTCGTACCAAACAAAAGAACCTACCTCTTTTTTCTCCCTCTCCTTTTTTCAAACACACACAGGCAGAAGGCCCTGACCCTACCCCGGTCAGGGCTTTCTGTCGTCTTGCGCCAAGCAGTTCGTTTCTGCGTCCATCAGCCTCCCTTGTCAAAGGGAGGTGGCACGGGCGCAGCCCGTGACGGAAGGATTCCGACCACAGGAAAGCTATCTTGGAAACGGAATCCCTCAGTCATCGCCTGCGGCGATGCCAGCCCCCTTTCACAAGGGGGCCACAGTGGAAAAGATTCTGCAATGTTCACAAAAAATTCATGCCGCCGTCACGATTCTGCCGCAATTATCCGGTATTCTATACGCGTCCCCAGAAAGAATGAAGATTTTTCTCCTATTACTCTCTCTCCTTTACAAACACACACAGGCAAACGGCCCTGACCACATCCCCGGTCAGGGCCGTTTGTCGTTTTGTTGTCATTGCGCGGGAACGCTTCAAGGCAATATGGAAAAACTCTCTGCAACACGGTCACGGGCAAAGCGGCTGAGTTCTTCATAGTGCTCTGCCGCTTCCGCTTCATCTGGTGGATAGTTCACATCTGTTGGGAAATAGATCCCGTAATAAAATCTGTCGCTCTCCCCCAAATAGTTTGGTCCATCCAAACGATTGAATGGATTTTCCCCGGCAACATCTCTGTCATATACGAGAATGGTAAATACCGTGCCTGTCCATTCTGGGTAATTACTTTGAATATTTTTATCCAGGAACGATATTTCCGTTGTTTCTGGATCAGAGGTTGTCTCAACCGCAAATTGATTTTCCATCAGATCAATGCTAAAGCCATGATCTTGATCAGTGTATGTTTGAATTTCACTGTGCCTGAAAGAGAAAAAAGATATGGCACCCAGCACGACCAATACAAGCGGAACTGCTAATGCAAACGTACGCTTTCTCATAAAACACATCTCCTTCCACGTGTTATGACAGAAGTTTTATTCTCCTGTTATATAGACGC
>ERZ772900.2693-NODE-2693-length-12688-cov-7.181509_pt1 | contig 12688 bp, 9 predicted proteins | sample MGYA00512124_ERZ772900 | MGnify/ENA primary metagenome ERZ772900 (study PRJEB29015, sample SAMEA2737716) | human gut metagenome | biome: human gut; feature: human-associated habitat; material: faeces | place: China | collected 2012 ... | reverse complement strand
AGGTGGTAGAGCACTTGACTTTTAATCAAGTTGTCCGGGGTTCGAATCCCCGATGCTTCATGATTTAGAAGATGTAAATCCTGTATAAATTGGGTTTACATCTTTTTTCGTTTTATAGAAAATTTAATATGCACCAAGTAAATTTTTGCTAGTAAAATAGAATGATACCAGGGTTAAAAGGTCAGAAAGCCGATGCAAGCTTGCCTGCAAGAGGATTTTTGACCTCTTGACTCCAACATCATAGAATTTGATAAGAGGGAGCAGGATATGAAATCAGCAGCAGAATTAGAAAAAAATTTGATGAGTATCAATCGAAGAAGCTATCCAGCTTACAAAGATTTGAGAGGAAGCTATCAGTTTCAAGGATACCAGCTCAATATTGATCATGTACAAGGAGATCCATTTGCTTCTCCGTCAAAGCTGAGTATTCAGGTGAAGAAAATCCAGGCGAGATTTCCAGAAGAATATTATAAAGAAGAACACAGAAGAATTGCGCTTCAGGATTATCTGGCAAGACAATTTGGAAAAGCTGTTTCCAAATTTATTTTCCAGGCAAAGGGTTCCGGAAAAAGTGGATTGATTGGGATAAGCCGCTGTGGACAGGAGGTTCTGGACAGGACTGCATTTGAAATTAAGGATGGAGATCTTCTGGTACGGTTTGAAGTTGGATTTCCGGCAAATGGACGGACGATCAATGCATTTGAACTGAGGAAGATTTTGTTTGAATATCTTCCGGAAATAGCTGACAGATCTTTATATTATAAGAACCTGAATCAGCAGGAAGTGAAAAAGTGTATAGAACTTGCGGAAGATCAACATTATATAAGAAGAGAACTGACAAAGCGGAGACTTATTGCATTTGTGGCAAATGGTTCTATACTGCCAAGAGAAAGCGGTGTATCACAGAAGCCTATGAAAGGTGCAATTGCTTTTGAAGCACCGGAAAGTATGGAAGTAGAGATGGAACTTCCACACCGGGGTAAAATAAAAGGAATGGGAATCCCGGAAGGAATTACTTTGATCGTGGGTGGAGGATATCATGGAAAATCAACACTTCTGAAGGCACTCGAGCAGGGAATTTACAATCACGTCGCCGGAGATGGTAGAGAATACGTGATTACTTCGGATACTGCGATGAAGATCCGGGCCGAGGACGGAAGATGTGTATCCCATATCAATATTTCACCGTTTATCAATGATCTGCCGAATAAGAAAGATACAGTGAATTTTTCTACAGAGGATGCCAGTGGTTCGACTTCGCAGGCTGCAAATGTGGTAGAAGCGGTACAGTCAGGTGCAAAATGTCTTTTGATCGATGAAGACACCTGTGCGACGAACTTTATGGTCAGGGATGAGCTGATGCAGGCTGTCGTATCCGGCGAACAGGAACCGATTACACCATTTACTCTTCAGGCAGGTAACCTGTATCAAAAGCAGGGAATTTCTATTATTCTGGTGGCCGGAAGTTCTGGATCTTATTTTTACATTGCTGATCATGTGCTGCAGATGGATAATTACCGAACGTACGATATCACAGAAAAAGTGAAAACGGTGATTGGTGAAAAAAGTGAGACCGGAGAGAAAAAGGTTCCGGTTGATGTAGCTGTCTTATTTGATAAAGATCATCACAGAAGCTTAAAGGCCGGAAAAATGGAAAAGAAGAGAGATCAGGTGAAGATAAAACAGTTTGGTAAAGATTCATTTTCTATTGGAAGAGAAAATGTGGATCTGAAATATGTAGAACAAATCCTGGATGCAGAACAGACAACGGCATTAGCGTACTGCCTAGAGAATCTTCTGGAAGAAATGGAACGGAAGGAACAGGATGTTGATCTTTGTGTGGAAAAGCTCTGGAGTCAGATTAAGAAGCAGGGTCTGGCATCCCTTTGCAAAGGAAGTTATCTTTCTGTATCAATGGCACAGATCCGTAAACAGGATATTTACGCATGCCTGAACAGATATCGGGGATTTATCGGATAAGATTAAAGAATTTGGAGGAGAAGATCCGTGAGGAGATGGAAGAAAATTTTAAGTGCATCGCTGGTGGCAGTGATGGTTGGAAGTCTTGGAATGACCGCATTTGCAGAAGATACGTCAGCAAATGAACCAATTGATACAACGGTCAGCAATTATAATCTGACAGAGGAAGAAACTTCCGGAAAAAATCAAGAAGAAATTAAAGCCCTGCAGCAGCAGAAAATCGATGAAGTAACACAGCAGGCATATGATATGAAGATTGCCAGCAATGAGCTGGAGAACTGGCCGGAAGGACCGGCTACTTACGGAGAGGCTGGGATTGTCATGGAGGCAAAAAGCGGTGCAATCCTTTATGCGAAAAACATTGACGGAAAGGCTTATCCTGCCAGTATTACAAAGATTTTAACGGCACTTGTCGCATTGGAAAACGGCAATCTTGATGACAAGATTACGATTACACAGAATAGTGTGGATTGTGTAGCAGAGGGGGATGCTTATATAGGAATGATCGCGGGGGAGGAAATTTCTTTAAATGATGCGCTTCACGCACTTCTGATGGCATCTGCAAATGAAGTTGCTTATGCGATTGCTGAAAATGTGGGTGGTTTAGGATATGATGGCTTTATTGCAAAGATGAATGAACGCGCAAAAGAGCTGGGAGCAGTAAATTCTGATTTTGAAAATCCGAATGGGCTGAATGCGCAGAACCATTATACGACGGCACGTGATATGGCACTTATTACACAGGAACTGCTTGAAAATCATGAAGAATTCAAGACGATTGCCCAGACACAGCAGTATACGATCGGTGCAACCAATCTGGTAAATCAGGCGAGAACCTTTCAGCAGAGTGATCTGATGTTTTACGAGGGAAACGACTATTATTATCCAAAGACAATAGCCGGAAAAACCGGTTATACGGATGAAGCACTCAACACACTGGTATCCTGTGCAGCGGATGATAATCTGGAGCTGATCAGTGTTGTCTTGAAGACACATGGGAAAAATGTATACCCAGACTCCGTCAATTTACTGGAGTATGGATTTAATAATTTCGCAAAATATACGATTGCGGATTATGAAGACTCCGCAGATTTTAAAGAAATTGATCCGAATGCATATGTTGTACTTCCGGAAAATGTAAATTTCCAAAGCCTGGATTACGAAATTACGCAGGATGACACGAACAGCAGCACCGGAACAGTAACTTATACTTATCAGGGCAACCCGGTCGGAAAAGCAGCTGTGACATTAAGTGATGAATATCTGCAGAAGGATAACACAGAAAATGAAGCACAGGTGTCCGGCGATAAGTCAGACAGTGAAACACAAAAGCAGGCTCAGAGTACAATACCACGAGAGGTAATCCTTGTAATCTGTGTGATTGCAGCAGTACTCATTCTTATTATTGTATGGAGGGCTGTTCTGAAACATTTGAGAAAGAAGAAAGTGGAAACAAACAGAAAGCGCAGAAGAGAAGTTGACAAAGATTAACGTCTGGTCAGTCAAATATAAGGAAAGAATCACGAAATCCCGCAGAACCCCTTGACGAAGCAAGGGGTTCTTTATTATAATAACCTAGAAATGGTGAAAAAAGATCAAAAGACATTGACGAAGACAGTAAGGTTTATTTGAAAGGTAAAGCGAACCGGAGATGGTGGAAGACCGGTGCAAGTAGGGTAGATCTGAACATCACTTCCGAGTTGCAGTAACTGAAAGCAATCTGGCGAGTAAGTTCTGACGGTTATTTCCCCCGTTACAGGAAACTCATATGCTGGTATGCAGTAACAGGTGGTTAACGATGTACAGACTTTCGTCCTTTTACGGGTGAAAGTCTTTTTTAATTTTGCAGGAAATTCCAAAAACTTCCTGCAAAATTAAGGGCACTACGTGCCGGGGCACATTTTTCTATATACCCAAAAATGCATACAAAGTCATTGATTCAGAAAGGAGCTTATCATGGCTAAGTACAAAAAAGTGGATACAGACCTGAAGTTTGTAGACAGAGAAAAAGAAGTTGAAAAATTCTGGAATGAAGAAGATATTTTCAAGAAAAGTATGGAGAACCGTAAAGAAGGAGAAACTTATACTTTCTACGATGGACCTCCGACAGCAAATGGAAAACCGCATATCGGACACGTTCTTACCCGTGTAATCAAAGATATGATCCCGAGATACCGTACAATGAAGGGCTACATGGTTCCGCGTAAGGCAGGATGGGATACTCACGGACTGCCGGTAGAGCTGGAAGTAGAAAAGCTGCTCGGCCTTGATGGAAAAGATCAGATTGAAAAATATGGTGTAGAACCATTTATCAATAAATGTAAAGAAAGTGTCTGGAAATACAAAGGAATGTGGGAAGATTTCTCTTCTACAGTAGGTTTCTGGGCAGATATGGAAAATCCATATGTTACTTATGATAATAACTTTATCGAGTCTGAATGGTGGGCTCTGAAGAAAATCTGGGATAAGGGACTCCTTTACAAAGGATTTAAGATCGTTCCGTATTGTCCACGTTGTGGAACACCACTTTCAGCACAGGAAGTTGCACAGGGATATAAGGACGTCAAAGAACGTTCTGCTATTGTTCGTTTCAAAGTGAAAGACGAAGATGCATACATCCTTGCATGGACAACCACACCTTGGACTCTTCCGTCTAATATCGCACTCTGCGTAAACCCGGAAGAAGATTACGCCAAAGTAAAATGTGCAGACGGATATACTTATTATATGGCATGTGCTCTGCTTGACACCATTCTTGGGAAATTTGCAGAAGAAGACAAACCGGCATACGAAGTTCTGGAAACTTACAAAGGAAAAGATCTGGAATACAAAGAATATGAACCGCTTTACCAGTGTGCATATGACTGCGCAGCAAAACAGAAAAAGAAAGCATTCTTTGTTACCTGTGATGATTATGTAACTCTGACAGATGGTACTGGTGTTGTTCATCTGGCACCGGCATTTGGTGAAGACGATGCAAAAGTAGGACGCAAATATGACCTTCCATTCGTGCAGCTTGTTGACGAAAAAGGTGATATGGGTGAGACAACTCCATTTGCAGGACTCTTTGTAAAGAAGGCTGATCCGAAAGTACTTAAAGATCTGGATGCTCGTGGACTTCTCTTCGATGCTCCGAAGTTTGAACACAGTTATCCGCACTGCTGGAGATGTGATACTCCACTGATCTACTATGCAAGAGAATCATGGTTCATCAAGATGACAGAAGTTAAAGATGACCTGATCGCAAATAACAATACTATCAACTGGATTCCGGAAAGCATTGGTAAAGGACGTTTTGGTGACTGGCTTGAAAATGTTCAGGACTGGGGTATCAGCCGTAACCGTTACTGGGGAACTCCACTGAATATCTGGGAATGCGAATGCGGATGCCAGCACTCGATCGGAAGCATTGAAGAACTGAAATCCATGTCAGACAACTGCCCGGATGATATCGAGCTTCACCGTCCATATATTGACGATGTAACAATCAAGTGTCCGAAGTGTGGAAAACAGATGCACCGTGTACCGGAAGTTATCGACTGCTGGTTCGACAGCGGATCCATGCCGTTTGCACAGCATCACTATCCATTTGAAAATAAAGAAGTATTTGAACAGCAGTTCCCGGCTCAGTTCATTTCTGAAGCCGTCGACCAGACAAGAGGATGGTTCTATTCTCTGCTGGCAATTTCAACCCTGATCTTCAACAAAGCACCATACCAGAACGTAATCGTTCTCGGACATGTACAGGATGAAAATGGTCAGAAGATGAGTAAATCCAAAGGAAATGCGGTTGATCCGTTTGATGCTCTGGAAACATACGGTGCAGATGCGATCCGCTGGTATTTCTATGTAAACAGTGCACCGTGGCTGCCGAACCGTTTCCATGGAAAAGCGGTTATGGAAGGACAGAGAAAGTTCATGGGAACACTCTGGAATACCTATGCATTCTTCGTACTGTATGCCAATATTGATGATTTTGATGCAACAAAATATGCACTTGAATATGACAAATTATCTGTAATGGATAAATGGCTCTTATCAAAACTGAATACACTGATCAAGACAGTAGATAATCATCTTGCAAATTACCGGATTCCGGAAGCTGCAAGAGCACTTCAGGACTTCGTAGATGATATGAGTAACTGGTATGTAAGACGAAGCCGCGAACGTTTCTGGGCAAAAGGAATGGAACAGGATAAGATCAATGCTTACATGACTCTTTATACAGCACTCGTTACTGTATCAAAGGTTGCAGCACCGATGATCCCGTTCATGACCGAAGAAATTTATCAGAACCTGGTAAGAAGCGTAGATGAAAGCGCTCCGGAAAGTATCCACCTTTGTGATTATCCGGTTGCAAATGAAGCTTATATCGATAAGACTCTGGAAGAGAACATGGATGAAGTCCTGAAGATCGTTGTAATGGGACGTGCATGCCGTAATACAGCCAACATCAAGAATCGTCAGCCGATTGGAAAGATGTTCGTAAAAGGTGCTTCCAATCTGCCGGAGTTCTATCAGGATATCGTGACAGATGAGCTGAATGTAAAAGAAATCGAACTTACAGATGATGTTCGTGCATTTACTTCTTATACATTTAAACCACAATTAAAGACAGTTGGACCAAAATATGGTAAATTGTTAGGTGGAATCAAGAATGAACTCAGCAATTTGGACGGAAATGCTGCTATGGACGAACTGAATGCGACAGGTGTTCTGAAGCTTCAGGTAAATGGACAGGAAATTGAACTTGCAAAAGAAGACCTTCTGATCGACATGGCACAGATGGAAGGATATGTATCTGAGAGTGACTATGGTATCACCGTTGTACTGGATACAAACCTGACAGAAGAACTTCTGACAGAAGGATTTGTACGTGAGATCATCAGCAAGATCCAGACTATGCGTAAGGAAGCCGGATTTGAAGTTATGGATAAGATCAAGGTAACTTACGACGGAAGCGAAAAGGCAGAAAAAGTATTTGCAGAGTATGCAGAGCAGATCGGACAGGAGACACTTGCGGTAGCAGTTGAAAAGGCTGAACCTGCAGGCTATGTGAAAGACTGGAAGATCAACGGTGAAGCTGTAAATATGGGCGTAGAAAAGCAGGGAGAATAATCCCTGCCGCTGCGCAAAAATGAGAAGGGAATATAGGCATGTACAGTAAAAGATTTGAAAAAGAAACTTTTAAAAATGATGTGAAAGAAAATGTGCGGACACTGTATCGTAAAGAGATTGAAGAAGCAACTCCGCAGCAGATTTTCCAGGCAGTATCTTATGCAGTAAAAGAAGCAATTGTAGATGACTGGCTTGCGACACAGAAAACATACGAAAAAGAAGATCCAAAGACCGTATATTATATGTCAATGGAATTTCTTATGGGACGTGCACTTGGCAACAACCTGATCAACATGACTGCATATAAAGAAGTAAAAGAAGCCCTTGATGAGATGGGCATTGATCTGAATGTGGTAGAAGATCAGGAACCGGATGCGGCACTTGGTAATGGTGGTCTTGGACGTCTTGCAGCTTGCTTCCTGGATTCACTTGCATCTCTTGGATACGCAGCTTACGGCTGTGGAATCCGTTACCGCTACGGTATGTTCAAACAGAAGATCAAAGATGGCTATCAGGTAGAAGTGCCGGATAACTGGCTCAAAGATGGCAATCCGTTTGAAATCCGCCGTGACGAGTATGCAAAGGAAGTCCGTTTTGGTGGTACCATTCGTGTACAGTATAATGAACAGACCAAGAAAGAAGATTTCATCCAGGAAAATTATGAATCCGTACTTGCTATTCCATATGATATGCCGATCGTAGGATATGGCAACCACGTAGTCAATACACTGCGTATCTGGGATGCACAGGCAATCACAGACTTTAAACTGGATGCATTTGACAGAGGAGAATACCATAAAGCGATCGAGCAGGAAAACCTTGCAAAAACGATCGTCGAGGTTCTTTATCCAAATGACAATCACTATGCAGGAAAAGAGCTTCGTCTGAAACAGCAGTATTTCTTTGTATCTGCCAGTCTTCAGGTTATGCTTGATAAATATAAAAAGAAACACAAAGATGTGCGCAAACTGTATGAAAAAGTTACGATCCAGATGAACGATACTCACCCGACTGTAGCAGTTGCAGAGTTGATGCGTCTGCTCATTGACCAGGAAGGTCTTGGATGGGATGAAGCATGGGAAGTAACAACAAAGACGGTTGCTTACACCAACCATACTATCATGTCAGAAGCACTTGAAAAATGGCCAATCGATCTGTTCTCAAGACTGCTTCCGCGTGTATACCAGATTGTACAGGAAATTAACCGCCGTTTTGTAGAACAGGTTCGCCGTATGTATCCGGGCAATGAAGATAAAGTCCGTAAGATGGCTATTCTGATGGACGGTCAGGTAAGAATGGCACATATGGCTATTATTGCAGGCTACTCCGTAAATGGTGTTGCAAGACTTCATACAGAGATTCTGAAACATCAGGAATTAAAAGATTTCTACGAAATGATGCCGGAGAAATTCAACAACAAGACCAATGGTATCACACAGAGAAGATTCCTTCTTCATGGAAACCCGCTGCTTGCAGACTGGGTAACAGACCACATCGGAGACGGCTGGATCACAGATCTGTCCCAGATGTCAAAATTAAAACCGCTTGCAGATGATCCGAAGGCAAGAGCAGAATTTATGGATATCAAATACAAGAACAAAGAACGTCTTGCAAAATATATTCTGGAACACAATGGAGTAGAGATCGATCCGAGATCTATTTATGATGTACAGGTTAAGCGTCTTCATGAATATAAGAGACAGCTTCTTAATATTCTGCATGTAATGTATCTGTACAACCAGATCAAAGAACATCCGGAGATGTCCTTCTATCCGAGAACATTTATCTTTGGTGCAAAAGCTTCCGCAGGATATGTCCGTGCAAAAGAGATCATCAAACTGATCAACTCTGTAGCAGATGTGGTAAATAATGACCTGAGCATCAATGGAAAGTTGAAAGTCGTATTTATCGAAGATTACCGCGTATCCAACGCAGAATGGATCTTCGCGGCAGCAGATGTCAGCGAACAGATTTCTACCGCTTCCAAAGAAGCTTCCGGAACAGGTAACATGAAGTTCATGCTGAACGGTGCACCGACACTTGGAACTATGGATGGAGCCAATGTAGAGATCGTAGAAGAAGTTGGAATTGAAAATGCATTTATTTTCGGCCTCAGTTCTGACGAAGTTATCAACTATGAGAATAATGGCGGATATAACCCGCAGGAGATCTACTTCAATGACTGGGATATTAAGAGAGTCGTTGACCAGTTGATGGATGGAACTTATTCACATGGTGACCATGAGATGTTCCGCGACCTGTATAATTCACTTCTGAATACACAGGGTGGAGACAGACCGGACAGATACTTTATCCTGAAAGACTTCCGCTCTTATGCAGAAGCACAGAAGAAAGTGGAAGAAGCTTACAAAGATCCGGATCGCTGGGCTAAGATGGCACTTCTGAATACAGCAAGCTGTGGTAAATTTACTTCAGACAGAACCATTCAGGAATATGTTGATAATATCTGGAAACTGGATTATGTTACAGTTAAACCAGAAGCATAATCAGTCAAAACCTCTCATACAGTGGTATGGGAGGTTTTATTATGCGAAAATACTTCAGACAGGCAGGCTATTTTGCTGCCATTCTTATATTACTTCCGTATGTGGTTACGATTCTGCTGAATGGCAGAAGCAGTTTGGCGCAGGACAATGGGACGAGCCCGTATGTGACCGTAAAAAGTGACGAAAAGAACAGAAAAATTTCACTGGATGAATATGGGATCGGGATTCTGGCTAAAGAAATTGAGGGAGATGCGGAGGAGGAAGCGTTAAAGGCACAGGCAGTGTTGATCCGGACCAGCATTTACAAAAGCATCCAGGATGAGGGCACCAGCACTGTCCTGACGAAGGAATACTGGACCAGGCAGCAGATGGAGAGCAACTGGGGAGCAGATCATTATGGAGAATATTATGAGAAGATGAAAGCTGCGTGGGATGAGACGAGGGGACAGGTTCTGATGTATGACGGAAAGCTGATTCTGACCCCGTATCACCGGTTAAGCAACGGAAAAACAAGGTCTGGAAATGAAGTGTTTGGTTCGGAAGAGTATCCGTATCTTCAGAGCAGGGAATGTCCCGAAGATGTGGAGGCAAAAGAGGAGATGACCGTGTCCATGATCCAGGGAAGCGACATGGAAGTGACAGGAACAGACAGTGCCGGGTATGTGACAGAGGTCCGTTGTGGCAGTGAAACAGTAAATGGTGAAGAATTCCGGAGAACCTACCATCTTGCCTCGTCATGTTTTGCGCTTCAGGATTATGACGGGCAGACAAGGGTTACGGCGAAGGGAATCGGGCACGGTCTTGGGATGAGCCAGTATACGGCAGAGAAGATGGCAGAGGAAGGGAAATCCTGTGAAGAAATCCTGCAATATTTTTTCACTGATGTCAGTCTGAAAGAGGTCACGGATATTGTGATCGAAAAAAACGAAAAGGGAGAATAAGTTGGTCATTTTCTGGCAAAAATATTGTCAGAGGTGATAAAATATGAATAAAAAGCAGCAGTCCTCTAATAAGAGGAGAAAAAGAGCGTCGATCGGTCTTGCGGTCTGCTTTGCCGCTGCTATTGTGCTTACAGGAGCCTATACATGGAGAAATTACCGGGCAAATGTGAAGGATGAGCAGGCAAAGATCGAGGAAGAACAGCAGGCGAAAGAGGAAGAAATCAAAAGAAATACGGAAGAGACAAGCAGTATTGCAAAGAAAGCGCTGGAAGATGAAGAGCCTGTGACAAAAGAGGACAGCCAGGCTGCAAATACGGCAGCAGATGGAAGTACAGAGAACCGGATGGATACATGGGAGACGGACAGCACGCAGACCGCAGGAACGGCAATGAACCTGAATTTCGGGGAAGACAGCCAGCTTCTGTGGCCGGTGGACGGCAATGTGCTGATGAGCTACAGTATGGATAAAACCGTATATTTTTCTACATTGGACCAGTACCGATATAATCCGGCGATGATCATATCCGGTGCGGTGAACGATAACGTGATTGCAGCAGCACCAGGTATTGTCAAATCCATTGATACCTTTGCACAGACGGGAATCACGGTGACCCTGGATATGGGGAATGGCTACGAGTGCATGTACGGACAGCTCAAGGAAGTGCAGGTGAAAGTCGGTGATTATCTGGAAGCGGGAAATGTGATCGGATATCTGGAGATTCCGACCAAGTATTACAGTCTGGAAGGCTGCAATCTGTATTTCGAGATGTTAAAAGATGGTCAGCCGGTCAATCCGATGGACTATCTGGCTGAAGAATAAGAGCAGAAGAAAGGAAGAGGGGCTTTTTAGTCCCTCTTTGAAGCGATGAATTATACATATATTTTAAAATGCAAGGATGAAACATTATACACCGGGTGGACGAATGATATTGAGAAGCGTCTGGAAGCGCATAATGCCGGGAAAGGCGCAAAATACACCAGATCCCGGAGACCGGTAGAGCTGGTGTATCTGGAACAGTTTGAGACGAAGGAAGAGGCGATGCGGCGGGAGTATGCGATCAAGCATATGACGCGGAGGGCGAAGCTTGGACTGGTGATGAACTATAAAGAGACGGGGCAGTAAGGCATGAAACAGGAGAAGCAGATTAGCTTCTCCTGTCGGCATTTTGTGCAGAATAAAAAATTACTTTCGCAGCTTTAGTGGGGCGAGATTTCTGGATTTTTCGAGGATGCAAGGTTTACAATAAAGAATACATTACAACAAAGTGGCATGCACTTCCGCCCATCACGAAGAGGTGGAAGATTTCGTGGCTGCCGAAATTCTTATGCTTACTGTTGAAAATCGGAAGCTTCAGTGCATAGATCACACCGCCGATTGTGTAAATGATTCCGCCGGCGAGAAGCCATCCAAATTCTGTACGTGTCAGATTGTTGAGGATCTGACTGAATGCGAGGACACAGATCCATCCCATACTAATGTAGAGGACGGAGGATACCCATTTCGGGCAGAATACCCAGAACCCTTTAATAATAATTCCGGTGATTGCAATACCCCATACAAGTGCGAGCATGATAAGTCCGGTTCTGCGTTCCAGTACCAGCAGGCAGATCGGTGTGTAGCTTCCCGCAATCAGCACTGAAATCATCATATGATCAAACTTTTTCAGTCGACGGTTCACCTTCCCGTTTACATCAAACGTGTGATACACGGTGCTCGCCAGATACAGCAAAATCATACTCAGCATAAACACTGCCATTGCGACCACATGCAGATGATCCGGCTCCCGCGCCGCCTTCAAAAGCAACGGCAGCGTTCCCACCACCGCTAGGATCAGCGCAGTCCCATGTGTAATCGCACTGCCAGGATCCTTGATTCCATTTTTTCTGATATACTTCATTCTGCCCACTCCTTTCCTGTCAGAAACGCTGTTTTATTTCAATTACCGTCTCACATAGTTTTTATTACTACTTGTTATTGTATAACTATTTATTATGTGATACAATTTACAAAAGCACATTAAGTGTAAACTTATTTTGATATGGAGTTTTTTATGAAGTATTTACCTTTTAGTAATTTTACAAAAAGAAATCTTTTTACAAGACAATGTATAGGTCAGGCAATAACGGAATTACTTAAATCAG
>ERZ772900.2686-NODE-2686-length-12719-cov-9.891503_pt1 | contig 12719 bp, 9 predicted proteins | sample MGYA00512124_ERZ772900 | MGnify/ENA primary metagenome ERZ772900 (study PRJEB29015, sample SAMEA2737716) | human gut metagenome | biome: human gut; feature: human-associated habitat; material: faeces | place: China | collected 2012 ... | reverse complement strand
CTGCTCCTGGCCAACGTGAAGCTGCAGGGTCTCAAATTTATAGTTAGACATAGTATTTTACCTCTCTATTTGTACTTTTAGTATAATTTCCTGATACAAAAAATCCCGATGCGTGATACATAAGCGCACCGGGCAAACACAATTCAAAGCTATTCTGTCAACGTCACATTCGGGTACACATTCGTGCACAGCAAGAGGGCATCGTACAGTTCACAGCCAGATGTTCTGCCCGGTCACCGCACATTCGCCCACAGCGGAAGTTTGCATGCAGCAGGTCGTTCCAAATCAGCTTCATATCCGTGCCCTCCTTTCCCGTAAAACTCTTTCCCACTCATCTACAAACCGGCACCTCTATCTGCTCTGTACCGGGAAGCAAAACCTTTGCTTTCTTTTTCCCACTAGGTTTGTGGATTTGTTGTTTGCATTATATTCCCTCTTACCCAGTTTGTCAATAGGTTAATTCCAGTTTTTTTCAAATTGAGTTTTCTGCACGATGCGCAGCCCGCATTTGCAGCATCCCGTTGTGCAGTTCCAACAGGAGTAACACTTCTGCTTCTTCGAAAATTTTTATTTTTCCATTGATAAAACCTTAAAATTTTATTGTTATACTAAAGCTGTTCCTTGCAAACGCCCTGCAAATCGTTTATTATGGTAGCGTTCTTTTTTATCATCAAAGGAGTTTTTTCGATGCTGCATCGTTTCTTTCATTTTTTTAAGCAGAGCCTGCTCGTTGTTCTTTGCATCCTGCTGCTTGGCGGGCTGCTGGCAGGCGGCTGGTTCTTTTATCAGGGCAGGCAGCTGTACCGCAGTGCCGCCAGCAGTTACCCAGTGGCTTCCATGTACGACACCATCTGTGCCCGCGGGAGCTATACTTCCTACGATGCGCTGCCGCAGATCTATATTAACGCAGTCATCTGCACCGAGGACGAGCATTTTATGACCCACAAGGGCATCGACCCGGGGGCCATTGCCCGCGCCCTGCTGGCCGACCTGCGCACCCACTCGCTGGCCGAGGGCGGCAGCACCTTGACCCAGCAGCTTGCCAAGAACGAGCTGTTCACGCAGGACAAGCATCTGGCCCGCAAGGCTGCCGAGATGCTTGCTGCTTTTGATCTTGAAAAGACCTACTCCAAGCAGCAGATCTTTGAGATGTACGCCAACACCATCTATTTTGGCAGCGGGTATTATGGCATTGCAGAAGCTGCCGAGGGCTACTTTGGCAAGGAACCGGCCCAGCTGACCGATGCCGAAGCGATCTATCTGGCGGGTATGCCCAACGCGCCTTCCACCTACGCCAGCAGCCCGGAGCTTGCCTTCAAGCGGATGCAGGTGGTGCTCAAGCGGATGGTCAAGTGCCGCGTGCTCACCCAGCAGCAGGCCGATGCCATTGCCGCAGATGCTGAAAACTTAACGGTTTAAACAAGACACCGCGCCCTGTCTGCTGCGGATCAGACAAGGCGCGGTGTTTTGTTTTGCGGTATTTGGTTTGGTAAAGGAGGAATCATGTTACCCGTTCAGGCGGTTGCGGCCCCGCCTGTCGGTAGCATTATCATACCAAAGAATTTCTGCGAAAGCATGTTATTTATATGAAGCTTTTATGAATTTACCGGTTCTTTGCCGCTGTCATGCTGTCACTCCGGGGCTTTCATGCTTTCCACCATGCTGATATGCCGCACATGCCGCCGCATGGCAAAGCACACCACAAAGGTGAACAGCATCGTCAATGCCACTGCCAGCAGATAACTGCGGGGTGCAATGGTGCGGATGAACATGAGCTGATCCATTTCCACGGTCAGGACGATGAACCGGTGCAGCGGCACGCCCAGCAGCAGGCCCACGCCGGAGCCGATGAGGGACAAAAGCTCGATCTCGCGGAAGATGTAGCGGTACACTTCTTTGTCATAGAAGCCCAGCACCTTGATGGTGGCAAGCTCCTTTTTGCGCTCGGCAAGGTTGACGCTGATCAGGTTGTACAGTACCACCGCCGCCAGCGCCGCCGCGCACACGATGATCAGCACCACCACGTAGTTCAGGCTGCCGATCAGGCTGCCGAACATGGAGGTGGTGTCCTCGGTGAAGCTGACGCTGCTCACATAGTTGCAGCCCAGCAGCTTTGTGCGCAGGGCGTTGTACTCCGCCTCGGTGGTACAGCCGGTCAGGCCGTAGACGGTGTTCCACTCCGGCGTTCCGCCCAGCAGGGCCTGCAGCTGCGCATTGGAGAGATACAGCCGGGTGAACATGTAGTTCTCGGTAATGCCGGTCAGGGTCAGCTGCACACGGCTCCCGTCTGCAGCCTCCACATAGAATGTATCGCCCACGCTCAGCTCCAGATTCAGGGCCGTTTTTTCGGTCAGGATCACGCTGTCCTCTTCAAAGGGAATGGGGTTGTGGCCCACCCGGGTGCGGAAGGTGAAGTATTCGGTCATCCGGGCATCGTCCTCCGCGCCTACGATGCTGACATCGGCGCTCCCGCCCTCTTCATTATAAAGGGTGGTGGACTTTGTGTAGAACGCGCCCCAGCTGTGGACCGCACTGCTGCTGTCCAGCGTGTCGGCAAGGCCCTGCTCCATGGTCAGCGCCTTTTCATCGCTGAGCGAGATGGTGAGATCGTTGTGGGTCAGCTGCCCGGACTGCTTGTCCACGATGGGCAGGATGGAATCCTGAATGCCAAAACCGATCAGCAGCAGCGCCGTGCAGCCTGCCACGCCCAGCACTGTCATGAAGAAGCGCTTTTTGTAGCGGAACAGGTTGCGGGCTGTGGTCTTTTGGGAGAAGCTCATGTGCTGCCACAGCGGGGTGATGTACTCCAAAAAGATGCGCTTGCCTGCCACCGGGGCCCGGGGCAGCAGCAAAGCTGCAGTCTTTTCCTTCAGGCTGGCACGGCAGGCGTTCCATGTAGCAAAACCGATGACGGCCGCGCTGATGGCTACGCTGGCTGCCGCCATGCCGGGGTAAAAGTGCAGCGTAAAGGTGGACATGCTGAAGATCATCTGGTAGGCGTACCAGATGATGAGCGGGAACACCACAAAGCCGATGACCATGCCCACGATGCTGCCCAGCACGCTGGCGCTGAGGGCATAGAACAGATACTTGCCTGCGATCTTTGCGTTGGAGTAGCCCAGCGCTTTCAGGGTGCCCAGCTGCAGGCGGTTCTCGTCCACCATGCGGGTCATAGTAGTAGTGGCCACCAGCGCCGCCACCAGGAAGAAGAACACCGGGAACACCCGTGCAATGGCATCCATGCGGTCGGCATACTGCTCAAAGGTGACAAAGCTCATGGTGGAGCCGCGGTCCAGCACATACCACTCGCCGCTCTTGATCTGGCTCACCTGCTCCTCGGCATCGTTCAGCTGGGCAAGGCCGTCGGCCAGCTGCTGTTCGGCATCGGCCTTCCGACTCTCGTACTCCGCGCGGGAATCGGCCAGCTGCTGCACGCCGTCGTTGTACTGCTGCCAGCCTTCGTCCAGCCGGGTGCGAGCCGCATCAAACTGGGTGTAGGCTGTGGCCGTGCCGGTGGTCAGCTGCAGCTGCCCCTGCAGAAGCTTTACCTTCATCTGGCGCAGTGCTGCCTTTGCCTCAGTCACCAGCTGCTCGTTGGAAAGGCTGGGCGAAGAGATCAGCCCCTGTGCATACATCTGGCGCTTGCCCTCGTCCAGCTGGGCCTGATAGCCGTTCAGCTGGCCGCTGATGTTGTCGTAAGCATCCTGCGCCTTCTGCAGAGCATCCCGCAGCTCGGTGTACTCTTCATCGGCAGGTTCCGCTTCGTCCAGCGCTTTCTGTGCATTGTTCAGAGCCGTTTCGGCATAGCCCAGCAGCGGGTCGGCCACCTTTTTCAGGTTCACCAGCATCTCGATCTGTTGCAGCTGATCCTCAAATTCCAGCAGTTGCTGCTCGCCGCTCACCAGCTCGTCCGCACCGCCTTGCATGGTATCCGGCAGGGCCTTTTTGTTGGCGGCAAGCTCCGCTTCGCCCGCGTCCAGCTGGGCTTTGGCGCTGTCCAGCTGTGCCTGTGCATCGGCCAGCTGCTGCTCTGCCTCCGCAAACTGACGGTCTGCTTCGGCTTTTTTGTCGTTGTACTCGGCCCGGGCATCGGCCAGCTCTGCACTGGCATCCTCGATCAGCTCCGCCCGCCGGGCCGTGCACTGTGCGCCGCTGATGGCCTTTACCCTTGCGGCTGTGTCATCCACCGCTGCCTGATACGCGTCCGAGTAATTATCATACAGGCCGGCATTTTTTACTTTGAGATAGCACGCCGTATAATAATCCGTGGTCAGGCTGCCCTCCGGCAGGAACACAATATCATCCAGCTGGCCGTCACCGGCGGTGCTGCTCTCCTTGTCCGTGGAAAAATGCTGCGGGTCCTGCACGGTGCCCACTACCGTGAACTGCTTCCGGCTCACATGTTCGGTGTCCTCCGGCAGGGTGAGCACCGTGCCCGGTTCCACCGGGTCGCCGTAGCCCATCACATGCACCACGCACTCATCCGGGGCCTCAGGCATCCGGCCCGAGAGCAACACCAGACGGTTCATATTTTCTGCCGTGTCGGCCCCGGGGTCGGCGGGCAGCTGCTGCAGGCGCACCACCGCCGTCTCGCTCTGGCCCTGCCACTGGGCCTCCACGTCCTGATATTTCACCGGCTGCACAGCCTCCACGCCGTCCACGGCGGCAATGGCGGCAATGTCCTCCTCCGAAAGGCCCAGCGTGGACAGCACCCGCAGGTCGAACACGTTCTGCTGCACGTAGTATTTCTGCCCGGCGATGCGCATGCTGGGCGCAAAACTCATCAAGCCGGTCAGCATCATCACGCCCAGCGCTACGATGCCGAACAGCGAGACCATGCGGCTCAGATTGTCCTTCATTTCCCGCAGGATGTTTTTACGATAACTTTTCAGCACAGCTCTCACCACTCAATCTCCTGCACCGGCACAGGGTGCTCGTTGACCTGATTGGAGACGATCTTGCCGCTGCGCACCCGAATGATGCGGTCTGCCATCGCCGTCAGGGCGGTGTTGTGGGTAATAACGATCACCGTGCGGCCGGTGCGGCGGCAGGTATCCTGCAAAAGGGCCAGCACCTGCTTGCCGGTCTTGTAATCCAGTGCACCGGTGGGCTCGTCGCAGAGCAGCAGCTTGGGGTTTTTGGCCAGTGCGCGGGCAATGGACACCCGCTGCTGCTCGCCGCCGGAAAGCTGGGCCGGGAAGTTGTTCAGCCGCTCTCCCAGACCCACGCTGCGCAGGGTCTCTTTGGGGTCCAGCGGGTCGCGGCAGATCTCGCTGGCCAGCTCCACGTTCTCCAGTGCGGTCAGGTTCTGCACAAGGTTGTAGAACTGGAACACAAAGCCCACATCGTACCGGCGGTAGGTGGTGAGCTCTCTGGCGGTAAAGTGGCTCACGTTCTGGCCGTCCAGCCAGACGTTTCCCTCGTCGCAGCTGTCCATGCCGCCGAGGATGTTCAGCAGGGTGGTCTTGCCTGCGCCGGAAGGCCCCACGATGATGCAGAACTCGCCCTTATCCACATAGAAATTCAGGTGGTCTGCGGCGGCGATCTTCACACTGCCGGTCTGGTAGTATTTGCAAACGTCCTCAAACTCCACAAAATGCTCCATGGCGTTTTTTCCTTTCTATCGGGAATGCATACTGTTTCAATTTAACTATAACATCTCCCGGCAGACTTTGCAAAGACATCTGCGCAAATTTTCAAAAACTTAACAGAAAAGCGCAAAAAGGGCCGCTGCACATCTCTGCGTGCAGCAGCCCTTTCATCATTTGATCTCAGCGGTCAGCGCCCCACGATCAAATCGCGGCGGCAGCGCAGGCCCACGGTGAGGAAGGTGTTTTCGCCCAGTCGGCGCAGCACCACGCGGTCGGTGCCCTTCTGGCCCTCCACCAGCAGAGACAGGTTCAGGGTGGTGGAGCCCTTCTCGGTCTGGACCACCAGCGTGCTCACACCCTCGTTCAGCAGGGTCTGCATGTCCTGCACGGTGGTGCGGAAGGTAGCAGAACCGGCGGGCACATCCAGCGTCAGCACACTGTCCTTCTGGCGGGCAGTGTACAGCACTTCTCTGCCGAACAGGCCCTTGACGGTGTAGCGGGCCTCGCTCTTTTTCGCCGCTGCATCTGCGGACGGGGCGGCCAGCTCATCGCCGGAGATCAGCATGATATTACCCTGAATGGGGTTTCCCTCCGGTGCGCCGTAGCCGCCGTAGGTGGGGTCCTTTTCGCCGATCGCCACATCGGCGCTGTGCAGGGCGATATCCCCCTGCACCATCTGCTCCTGCGGGGGCAGATAGCCTGCGGCAGCAGGGTCGTTGATGTCTGCCTCTGCGGCAAATGCGCCCACGCTCAGCATGGCGGCAGCACCCAGCACTGCAGCGGTGGTGGTGACGGTACGGACAAATTTATGGTTCAGTTTCATTTGGAATACCTCCGTTGACGGCGGTTTTGCACCGCACATTTTTGTTTTGTGGAAAACCATGGTCTGCCATGCGGTGTAATACAAAACCGCCGCATCTGTCTTATAAACGGATGCGGCGGCGGGATTATTGCAGCAGGCTAAAAAAATTTTTTGGAAGCTCTGCCGCCGGGGTCACTGGGCCTGTGCCGGTTCCCGGTTCAGGATCTCCATGAACTCCTCGCCGGTGATGGTCTCCTTCTGGTACAGATACTGTGCCAGCTCGTCCAGCTTTGCGCGGTTCTCGGTCAGGATGCGGATGGCCTTTTCGTGCTGGGTCTTGACCAGCTCTACCACCTTCTGATCGATCTCGCGCTGGGTCTGGGCACTGCAGGCCAGCGAGGTATCGCCGCCCAGATACTGGTTGTTTACGGTTTCCAACGCCACCATGTCAAATTCATCGCTCATGCCGTAGCGGGTCAACATGGCGCGGGCAAGCTTGGTGGCCTGCTCGATATCGTTAGATGCGCCGGTGGTGATGGAGTTGAAGGCCACCTCCTCGGCGGCGCGGCCGCCGGTCAGGGTAGCGATCTTGTTTTCCAGTTCGGCCTTGTTCATCAGGTAGTGGTTGCCCTCGTCCACCTGCATGGTGTAGCCCAGTGCGCCGGAGGTGCGGGGGATAATGGTGATCTTCTGCACAGGGGCAGAGTTGGATTGCTTGGCCGCCACCAGTGCATGGCCGATCTCGTGGTAGGCCACGATGCACTTTTCCTTGTCGGTAAGGATGGAGTTCTTCTTCTGGTAGCCTGCAATGACCACCTCGATGCTCTCCTCCAGATCGGCCTGGGTCACGCTCTTGCGGCCTGCACGCACGGCGCGCAGGGCTGCTTCGTTGACGATGTTGGCAAGTTCCGCACCGGATGCACCGGAAGCCATGCGGGCCACGGTGTTGAAGTCGATGCCCGGGGCCAGCGCCACCTTTTTGGCGTGCACTTTCAAAATCTCTTCGCGGCCCTTAAGGTCGGGCAGCTCCACCGGCACACGGCGGTCAAAACGTCCGGGACGGGTCAGCGCCGGGTCCAGCGAATCCGGGCGGTTGGTAGCCGCCAGAATGATGACGCCGGTGTTGCTCTCAAAGCCGTCCATCTCGGTGAGCAGCTGGTTCAAAGTCTGCTCACGCTCGTCGTTGCCGCCGAGATTGCCGCTGTTGCGCTTCTGACCGATGGCATCGATCTCATCGATGAACACGATGCAGGGGGCCTTTTCCTTGGCCTGCCGGAACAGGTCGCGCACCTTGGATGCGCCCATGCCCACGAACATCTCCACGAATTCAGAGCCGGAAATGGAGAAGAACGGCACGTTGGATTCGCCTGCCACGGCCTTGGCCAGCATGGTCTTGCCGGTGCCCGGCGGGCCCACCAGCAGGATGCCCTTGGGCATGGATGCGCCAATGCTCTCGTACTTGCCGGGGTCGTGCAGGTAATCCACGATCTCCTGCAGGTTTTCCTTAGCTTCATCCTCACCGGCAACATCCGCAAAGCGGATGCCGTGGGTGGACTGCACATAGACCTTGGCATTGGATTTGCCCACGCCGCCGAACATCATGGACCCCGGGCCGCCGCCGGCCTTTTCCATCAGCTTTTTGTTCATCTGGTTGCCGATGAAGCTGAACAACAGGATGGGCAGCAGGAACCAGATCAGGAAATTGAGCATCGGCGACCCCTGCTCCACGATCTCGCTGGAAAACTGTGCTCCGGCATCATACAGGCGCTGGGTAAGCTCCGGGTCGTTCATCAGGCCGGTCTTGTAGACCTGCTTTTCCTCTTTATCGGTAAAAATGATCTGGTTGGATTCGATATCCACACGGCCGATGTTCTTTTCCTCGGTCATGGTCATAAAGGTACCGTAGTCCACTTCCTCCACCTGACGCTCGCTCATCCACGGCAGCAGCACAAGGTTGAGCAGCAGCAGGACCGCCAGCACAATGGCGTAGTAGATCGCCAGCGGCTTTTTGGAAGGTTTGACTTCTTTCATGTGGCAATTCCTCCTTTGGTTCCTGATGCAAGTAGTATAGCACAGTAAAACCGGGCGCAACAGCAATTCGAGCACAACTTTCCAAAAACTTAGCAGTTTGTTAACAAAGGTTCCCTCTGCATACAAAAAGAGAGCAGCCGAAGCCGCTCTCTTTGGTTTAGTATAGGTTTACTGTTTGGGGAACGCCTTGTTCCAGACCTCAATGACCTTGAGCTTGGGGGTCCAGCCTTCCGGCTTGAAGGTTTCTGCGGTCTTGGCTTCCATGATGCCCTGTTCCACGCACCACTGGGCTGCCTTGGCGGTGTCGGCATCTGCCACATCCGCAAAAGCCGGGGTGTTCACAGGTTCAGGTCTGCCTGCGGTGTTCCACACCAGCAGTGCCAGCTGGCCGCGGTTTGCGGGGATCTCTGCGCCCTCGGGCAGGATGTTGTGCAGGATCACCCGGGTAGCGATCTCGTAGCCGCCCCAGACTGCTGCGCCGCCAACAATAACAGCTGCAACTGCGCCGCCAATGCTCTGAGGGGGCTTGCCGCCTGCAGCAGCAGGCCAAGGCTCAGCAGCCCGGCAAGGAATTTACGGGTACGTAGTTTCATGTAGGGTGTACCTCCTCTGTTATATCTTTGAGCCTATCATACACCCGTACCCACCCCCGGGCATTCGTTTGACACGAATCGACCGAAAAATGCGTCGAATCGACCGGTGCACAATTTTGGAAAATTCTGCCCCTTATTTTGTGAAATTGTTTCATTTTGAGAATGAGTCAGATTGCTTGACACTGCCCGCGAATCATGCTAAACTTAGTCCACTTTGAAAAAAGCACAAATGCGTTGACGGGGAAAAAACGATTTTCTTCTGCGTACAGAGAGCCGCCGGGTGGTGCAAGGCGGGTGCAGAGGGTTTCGGTTACTGGCCCCTGAGCGGCAGGGCTGAACACACAAGTAGGCTCTGACGGATGTCCACCGTTACAAGGACAGCGATTCGCCGCAAAAAGCCGATCGTGCAAAGCGGCTGTGCCCAAAGGCGCAGCAAAGAGAGTGGTACCACGGGTGCCCTGTAGTTTGAACTTTACAGGCTCTCGTCTCTCAAGGTTTTCGCCTTGAAAGACGAGAGCCTTTTCGTATATCTGCCTTTTGGAAGCAGGCTTGCCCTCTCCGTCACGGCTTACGCCGTGCCACCTCTCCCAAAGTGAGAGGCCTTGGCAGTACGGCAAAGTTTTCGGTTTTGCCAAGGGCTCCCCCTTTGGGAGAGCTGTCGAACGAATGTAAGACTGAGAGGGCAAGGACGCTCACAAAGAGCATGGAGCAAGAAGTGTAAATTGTTTGGGAGGACGCGCAAATGATGGACGCAACCAAGTACGCTCCGGGTTACTACCCGGTACCCGCAGGCTATGACAGCTGGGTAAAGAAGGATCACATTGAAAAAGCCCCCGCATGGTGCAGTGTGGACCTGCGCGACGGCAATCAGGCCCTGATCGTGCCCATGAGCCTTGAGGAAAAGCTGGAGTTCTTCCAGATGCTGGTCAAGATCGGCTTCAAGGAGATTGAGGTGGGCTTCCCTGCCGCCAGCGACACCGAGTACGAGTTCCTGCGCACCCTGATCGAGAAGAACATGATCCCCGAGGATGTCACCGTGCAGGTGCTGACCCAGTGCCGCGACCACATCATCCGCAAGACCTTCGAGGCCGTCAAAGGCGCTCCCCGCGCGGTGATCCACTTCTATAATTCCACCTCTGTGGCCCAGCGCGAACAGGTGTTCCACAAGAGCAAGGAGGAGATCAAGCAGATCGCCATCGACGGCGCAAAGCTGGTCAAGCAGCTGAGCGAAGAGTATGAGGGCAACTTCCTGTTCGAGTACAGCCCTGAGAGCTTTACCGGCACCGAGGTGGACTATGCGGTGGATGTGTGCAACGCCGTGCTGGACATCATGCAGCCCACCCCGGACCGTCCCATGATCATCAACCTGCCCGTTACCGTGGAAATGAGCATGCCGCACGTCTACGCAAACCAGATCGAGTACTGCGACAAGCACCTGAAATACCGCGACAGCGTGATCATCTCCACCCATCCCCACAACGACCGCGGCACCGGCGTGGCCTGCGCAGAGCTGGCCGTGCTGGCGGGTGCACAGCGGGTGGAGTGCTGCCTGTTCGGCAACGGCGAGCGCACCGGCAACGTGGACGCGGTGACGCTGGCCATGAACATGTACAGCCACGGCGTGGACCCCAAGCTGGACTTCTCCGATATGCCGGACATCTGCGCCACCTACGAGCGGGTGACCCGGATGCACATTTACGAGCGCACCCCCTACGCCGGTCAGCTGGTGTTTGCCGCCTTCTCCGGCAGCCATCAGGATGCCATTGCAAAGGGCATGGCCTACCGCAAGGAGCATGGCGAACACCGCTGGACCTGCCCCTACATCCCCGTTGACCCCCACGACATCGGCCGCACCTACGATGCCGATGTGATCCGCATCAACAGCCAGAGCGGCAAGGGCGGCATCGGCTTTGTGCTGGAACAGAACTTTGGCTACAATCTGCCGCCCAAAATGCGCGAGGCTCTGGGCTACAAGGTCAAGAGCGTTTCCGACCACAGCCACAAGGAGCTGAGTGCAAACGAGGTGCTGCGCATCTTCGAGGATGCCTTCCTCAACCGCTGCAAGCCGCTCAACGTTCTGGAAGCTCACTTTGCACAGGTGGGCGGCATCACCGCCACCGTCACGCTGGAGCTGAACGGTCAGCGCAAGGTGGTCACCTCGGTGGGCAATGGCCGTCTGGACGCTGTGGCAAACGCCATCCAGAGCGCCACCGGCATGGAGTTCCACCTCGAGACCTACTCCGAGCACAGTCTGGACGAAGGCTCCACCTCCCGCGCTGCCTCTTACGTCGGCCTTGTCTGGGGCGATAACACCGTCACATGGGGTGCCGGTACGGATACCGATATCATCGTGGCCGGCATCAAGGCGCTGGTGAGCGCGATCAATAATAAATAAAGAACTCCCCCAGTCTGCTTCGCAGACAGCCCCCTCGGAGATGGGGCCCCTGGCAGTGCGGAAAAGTTTCCCATTTCGCCAGAGGCTCCCTCCTTGAGGGAGCTGGAACGGCGCAAGCCGTGCCTGAAGGAGTTCTACCAACAGATAAAAGGAGAGTACCATCATGGGAATGACCCTGACGCAGAAAATTCTTGCCGCACATGCCGGTCTTGCCGAGGTCAAGGCAGGCCAGCTCATCAATGCAAAGCTGGACATCGTGCTGGGCAACGACATCACCACCCCGGTTGCCATCAACGAGTTTGAAAAGGCCGGTTTTGACGGTGTGTTCGACAAAGAGCACATTGCCATTGTGCTGGACCACTTTGTGCCCAACAAGGACATCAAGAGCGCCACCCAGTCCAAGCAGTGCCGCGAGTTCGCCAACAAATACGATATCCTCAACTTCTACGATGTGGGTCAGATGGGCATTGAGCACGCTCTGCTGCCGGAAAAAGGCATCGTGACCGCAGGCGACTGCGTGATCGGTGCGGACAGCCACACCTGCACCTATGGTGCACTGGGTGCCTTCTCCACCGGCGTAGGCTCCACCGACATGGCCGCAGGCATGGCCACCGGCATGGCATGGTTCAAGGTACCCTCTGCCATCAAGTTCGTGCTCAAGGGCAAGTTCGGCCCCCGCGTCTCCGGCAAGGACCTGATTCTGCACATCATCGGCATGATCGGTGTGGACGGTGCGCTGTACAAATCCATGGAGTTCACCGGCCCGGGCGTTGCCAGCCTGACGATGGACGACCGCCTGTGCATCTGCAACATGGCCATCGAAGCCGGTGCCAAGAACGGCATCTTCCCTGTGGACGATGTGACCCGCAGCTACCTCAAGGGCCGCAGCCAGCGTGAGCCGGTGTTCTTTGAGGCCGACCCGGATGCCGAGTACGAAAAGACCATTGAGATCGATCTGGACAAGCTGGAACCCACCGTCAGCTACCCCCACCTGCCCGAGAACACCCACCTTGCCAGCGAGGGCAAGGACATCAAGATCGATCAGGTTGTGATCGGCAGCTGCACCAACGGCCGTCTGGAGGACATGGAAGCCGCCTACAACGTGCTCAAGGGCAAGCACATTGCCAAGGGCGTGCGCGGCATCATCATCCCCGCCACCATGGCCGTTTACAAGGAATGCATCCTGCGCGGCTGGACCACTGCCTTTATTGATGCAGGCTGCATCGTGTCCACCCCCACCTGCGGCCCCTGTCTGGGCGGCTACATGGGCATTCTGGCCGAGGGCGAGCGCTGCGTTTCCACCACCA
>ERZ772900.2681-NODE-2681-length-12726-cov-6.624497_pt1 | contig 12726 bp, 15 predicted proteins | sample MGYA00512124_ERZ772900 | MGnify/ENA primary metagenome ERZ772900 (study PRJEB29015, sample SAMEA2737716) | human gut metagenome | biome: human gut; feature: human-associated habitat; material: faeces | place: China | collected 2012 ... | reverse complement strand
TGCACCATCGTCATCGACACCGACGAGTGGCATAAAGGAGAAAAATAAACCATGAAGGCATTTCATCTGGTCGGCCCTGCGCCGTTTTACACCAACAGTTTCCTGCTCATCTCGGACGCAGGCAGCGCGGTGGTCATCGACCCCGCCGCCGAGGTGCAGGAGTACGATAAGATCTTAAAGGAGCACGGCGGCAGGCTGAGCCTCATCCTCTGCACCCACGGCCACTACGACCATGTGGGCAGTGCGGGGGTCTTGAGCCGCGAGTGGGGCGCAAAGCTCTACTGTGAGCCCGCCGACTGTCGGGGGACCCAGCTGCTGCCCCTCAAAGGCTCGGACAGCGGCTACGAAGAGGGCGAGGTCATCCCCCTCGACGAGCTGCGCTTCACTGTCTGGCACACCCCCGGCCACACCGAGGGCAGCGTAGTGCTGCTGTGCGAAAACTATCTCTTCGTGGGCGACACGGTCTTTCAGGGCAGCATCGGCCGCACCGACCTCGAGGGCGGCGACAGCCGGAAGATGGACGAGAGCCTGCGCAAGTTCGCGGCACTGCCCGTCCCGGCTGAGGCACAGGTGCTGCCCGGCCACGGCGATTTCTCCACCTTCGGGCAGGAGGCCGCCACCAACTTCTATATCAAAAATGCGCTGAGAAACGCATAAAAAGGCGGGATTTCACATGAATATCTATATCACGGGCCTCGGCTCGGGCTACGAGGTGGAGCACCTCGTCCGCCTGTTCTACCCAATGGCCCCGCTCACCCTCACCCCGCCCGAGGACGGCGCAGACTGCGTCTGGGCCGAGAAGCGGCCTGACAAGCTCTGGGCCATGGTGCGGCAGGGCGGCAAGAGCCGGACTGCTGAAGCACCTCTGCCCATTCCCGTGGAAGAGGGCGGCGAGACGCCGGAATTTGCGCTGGCCAGCCTGACCTATGACCTGCTGCGCCGCTGGACGGGCATCCGCCCGCCCTGGGGCAAGATGACCGGTGTGCGCCCGGTCCGACTCATCCACGACAAGCGCGCCGCCGGTTGGAGCGAAGCGGAGATCGACCGCTTTTTCCTGAGCCGGTTCGACTGCTCGGAGCAGAAATACCAGATGGCCAGAGCCATTGCCGATCTGCAGGAGCCGATCCTGCGCCTGGGCAGCGAGCCGAAGACCTACAGCCTGTACATCGGCATCCCGTTCTGCCCCTCCCGGTGCAGCTATTGCAGCTTCGTCAGCTGCAACCTCGACCGTGACCGCAAACTGGTGCAGCCCTATGTGGACTGCCTGTGCAAAGAGGTCGAGGCCATCCGGGACGAGGCCGACAAGGCCGGGCTGAAGCTCTGCAGCATCTACATCGGCGGCGGCACCCCCACCAGCCTCTCGGCAGCGCAGCTGCGCCAGCTCATGGGGACGGTGCGGGACTGCTTCGACCTTTCCGCCATCGTGGAATACACGGTGGAAGCCGGACGCCCCGACTGCACCGACGCCGAAAAGCTGGCCGTCATCAAGGAGTATGGGGCGACCCGCATCTCCATCAACCCCCAGACCTTTTCGGACGAGGTGCTGGCCGGCATCGGCCGCCGGCACTCGGCGCAGGACATCCTGGACTGCTTTGCCGACGCCCGGAAGGCGGGCCACGACGACATCAACATGGACCTCATCGCGGGCCTGCCCGGCGACACCGTGGAGGGCTTTGAGCGCAGCCTGCGGCAGGCCATCGCGCTCGACCCGGAGAACATCACCGTCCACACCCTGACCCTTAAGCGGGCTTCCCGCATCGTCATCGAGGACCAGAAGGAGAACGACTACGCCGATGTGGCCGCCATGCTGGAACGCTGCCATCTACTGGCAGAGGCGGGCTACCGGCCCTACTACCTCTACCGCCAGAAGAATACTCTGCAGAACCTGGAAAACGTGGGCTGGTGCAAGCCGGGCCACGAGGGATATTACAACATCTATATCATGGAGGAAGTCCAGACCATCCTCTCCGCCGGTGCAGGCGGCAGCACCAAGCTGGTGGCCGACGGCGGAAAACGGATGCAGCGCATTTTCAATTTTAAGTATCCGAACGAATATATCCAGCGTTTTGCGGAGGTGCTGGAACGCAAAAAAGGAGTGGCTGATTTTTATGATCACGATTTGGGTACCCAAACGTCTGGTTGAGATCGATCTGTACAATGTGGCAGCCCGCAGCCCGCAGGCACTTGCCGACCTGAGTGAGCAGAGCTATGCCCAAAGGGTAGATTACGCCGCCCAGAAAGTGCAGCTTTCCGGCGCAAAGATCGTCATGCTCACCGGCCCGTCGGCCAGCGGCAAGACCACCAGCGCCCACTGCATTGCAAAGGCTCTGCAAAAGCGCGGGACCCCGGCGCAGGTGGTCAGTCTGGATAATTTCTTCAAAGGCGCAGAGTTCTATCCGCGCCTGCCGGACGGCACGCTGGACTACGAGAACCCCGATACGCTGGATCTGCCTCTCATCAAGCAGTGCCTGCGGGAACTGAGCGAGACGGGCAAGACCGTGCTGCCCATCTACGATTTCTCTGCCGAAAAGCGCTCGGCAGAGGTGGAGCCCATCGACCTGCAGGGCGGTGTATGCATCGTGGAGGGCATCCATGCGCTGAACCCGGAGCTGACCGGCCTTGTAAAGGGCGACGACATCTACCGCATCTATGCAGGCCTGCGGGAGGAATACTGCATCGATGGCCGCCGCGTCATCAACACGCAGGATATCCGCCTGTGCCGCCGCACCCTGCGGGACGCTGCAGCGCGCGGCCGCAGCCCGGAAAAGACCCTTGCCATGTGGGACCGCGTGCTGGACGGTGAGACGCGGTATATCAAGGGCTTCAAAACCACGGCAGACTTTTTGCTGGATACCTCCTTTACCTACGAGCTGGGCCTGATCTCCAAGCTGCTGGGCGTGGTGCGCCGTCAGTTCACGCTGGAAGGCCACAATGCGGAGCTGTGGGACGAGACAGCCCGCCGCTTTGAGCATGTGGCACCGCTGGAGCTGGAGCTGCTGCCGGAGGACAGCATGCTGCGGGAATTCTATGGCGGCGCAGCCGACCGCAGGGCACAGAATGCCGATGTGTGAAATTATCGTGTAAATTTAGGCCGAATGCGAAAAAATTGTTTCCAAACCGGCACCAAACTGTAAAAAATGCGGTCCGTTCATTGCAAACGAGCGGCCTGTGCGCTATAATGGAGATAACATCCGCACATGGCCCATGATAAACAGGCCGATAGTAAGAGAGGTGTCTTTTATGGATTTCAACAAGATCAAGGAAATGGGTCTGGAATATGCCGAAAAAGGCAAGAACGCTGCGCTGGACCTGGCCGAAAAGGGCAAGACTCAGGCTTTGATCGTAAATGAGCAGGGCAAGCTGCTCAAGGCACAGCGCCAGCTGGGCGCACTGGTGTACAGTCTGGCCAAGGGCAAGGAAGAAAACCAGCCGCTGGTGGATAAGTATATCGAGATGATCGATCACATCGAGCAGGAGATCGCCCGTCTGAAAGCATCCCTGACCCCGGCGGAAGCTGCTGAGGTGGAGTATGTGGTGCACGAGGAAGCCCCTGCTGCCGAAGCTGCACCGGAAGAGCACAAAGCCTGCCCGCAGTGCGGTGCTCCCGTCTCGGACGATGCACTGTTCTGCAACAAGTGCGGTGCACAGCTGTAATAAAACGGTTCAGCAACAGGGCGGCGCTCCCCACAGGGCACCGTCCTGTTTTTGCGAACGGAAAATGCAGGCGAAATGCGGGAAATTTGCGCACTTTGTCTTGCAAAACTGCATGAGATGCGATACAATATACAGTATCTTTTACAAGGCAGGTGAGCGCTGTGCTGGACTGGCAGCCAAAGGCACCCTATACGGCAGAGCAGCTGCTGGAAATTCTGCGTATCCTGCGGGACCCGGAGAACGGCTGTCCGTGGGATAAGGTACAGACCCATGCTTCCATCCGGAAGAACTTTCTGGAAGAGACCTGCGAAGCGCTGGAGGCCATTGATGCTGACGATCCGCAGTTGATGCAGGAAGAGCTGGGCGATGTGCTGATGCAGGTGGCGTTCCACGCAGTGATCGAAGAAGAGCGCGGGCGCTTTACTTTTGAGGATGTCTGCCGTGAGGTGTGCGAGAAGCTGGTGTTCCGGCATCCGAACATCTTTGCGTCCTCGGCGGCACAAAATGCGGGTATAAACGGCTGGGATGCGCTCAAAAATAAGGAAAAGGGCCGCACCACTCTGGCTGATGAGCTGGGCACAGTGCCGGTTACGCTGCCTGCTTTGATGCGTGCCCAGAAGCTGCAGAAGCGTGCCGACCGCTGCGGGGCAGAGCAGTCTGCGCCGGAAACGGCACGGCAGGCTTTGCGGGCAGCACTGGACGGCTGGAACCGGGAACAGGACGCACAGGCGGCGGGAGAACTGCTGTTTGCTGCGGCCAATGCCATGCGGCTGGCTGGTGTGGACGCGGAGGAAGCGCTGACCTTTGCATCCAAGCGCTATTGTGCAGAACTGCTGGCGCAGAAAGAACAAAGCGGTACTCAGGTCGAGTGACCTGCTCCGATAGAGAAAAAAGAACACCAAGTAACAAATCTGGAGGGTATTTTTATGACGAAGACCGATCTGATCGCACAGGTTGCTGCGAACACTGAGATGAGCAAGAAGAGCGCTGAGCAGGCTGTCAATGCTGTGTTTGAAGCACTGAGCAAGGCCATGTCTGAGGGCGAAAAGATCACCATTTCCGGCTTTGGCACCTTTGAGATGCGTGAGCGCGCCGAGCGTCAGGGCATCAACCCCCGCACCCGTGAGCCGATCACCATTGCCGCTTCCCGCAGCATCGTGTTCAAGCCCGGCAAGTCCCTGAAGGACACCCTGTAAGCTGTATCTGCTTTGCCGCCGCTGCCTGCAAGAGGGTGCGGCGGCTTTTTTTGTGACAGGAGGAAGAACCATGCGTCTGGATAAATATTTGAAAGTTTCGCGTCTGATCAAGCGCCGCACCGTGGCAAACGAGGTGGCCGATGCAGGCCGCATCCTCATCAACGGCAAGATCGCCAAGGCCAGTCAGGCCGTCAAGGCGGGCGACATCATCGAGGTGACCTTCGGCAACCGGCCCATCAAGGTAAAGGTGCTCTCGGATGTGGAGCCGCGCACCAAGGATGTGGCCCGCGAGATGTACGAGATCATTGCGGAGGGCGAGCAGGCATAAAAGCCCCGGTCCGGTGCATAGGATGCACCAGAAAAGGGGAGACGAACCATGCCGGAAAAAACACCCAGAGATCCGCAGCCCGCGCCGCACGATCTGATCTTGGAAAGCCGCGCCCGCCTGACGGTGACCGGTGTGCAGAAGGTACTGCACTGCAATGCCGACAGCGCTGCCATGGAAACGGGCAAGGGCACGCTGCACCTGACCGGGGCGCAGCTGAACATGGCGGCGCTGGATCTGGAGACCGGGGAGGCGAAGTTCACCGGCCGCATCGACACGCTGGAATATACGGTCAGCGCACCGGCGGGCGGTTTTCTGCGCCGCCTGCTGCGATGATCCCGGTACTGCCGCCTGCAGCCCTTGGGCAGGAGATCGCTGCCTGCACGGTGCTGGGAGCCAGTATCGGCGCACTGCGGGCTGTATTCCCGGCCAGAGGGCGTGCAGCTTTTGTGCCGGATCTGGTGTGGATGGGTGCTGTGCTGGCCGCTGTGCAGAGCTACGCAGCAGGGCAGAGCAGTGCCGGTGTTCTGCGCTGGTACATGGCTGCGGCAGCCTTTGCCGGTGCCGGTGCAGCAGCCTTTGTGCTGGGTGCACCGCTGCGTGCAGCGGGAGGCGTTTTACAGCGCCGGGTGCTCCGGCCGGCAGAGCGGCGGCGCGCCCGGCGGAGAAAGGCGCGCAAACTACGCCGCAGCGCAAAAAGAACTGCAAAAAAGCGCAAAAAGAACTTGCCAAACCAGCGCCGCATGATGTATAATTCATATGTGTTAAAGTAAGAGTCAAATGCAACGGGGGCAGAAGAGATCATGGCAGCACCGGACCGCAGAAAACGCAAGAAGAAAGTGGTCGTTAAAACGCTTGTACGGGTGTTTTTTGTCCTGCTGCTGCTGAGTATGCTGGCAGCATACATTTCCAATCAGGTCACCATCAGCTCCAAACGTGCGGAGCTGGACACGCTGAACGAGCAGATCGCCCAGCAAAAGACTGAAAACGAGGAGATGCAGCGCATTCTCAGCGGCGATGCAGACCAGATCACCGAGTGGGTCGCGCGGGATTCTTACAATTACGCTGCACCCAACGAGCGCATCTTTGTGGATGTGACCGGCAGCTGAATTGCTGCCCATTCTATGGAAAACAAGGAGTATTGAGTTTTGGCAATTGAGGTAGGGAACGTATTCGAGGGCCGCGTCACCGGTGTAAAGCCGTTTGGCGCTTTTGTCGCACTGCCGGAGGGCCGTGTAGGCATGGTCCATATTTCCGAGGTGTCCAACGAGTTCGTGCAGGACATTGCAGCTGTTCTGCACGATGGTGATATCGTCAAGGTGCAGGTGATCAACATTGCACCGGATGGCAAGATCGCGCTGTCCATCAAGCGCCTGCTGCCGCCGCCTCCGCGCCCGGCGCGTGAGGGCAGAGGCCCTGCAGGCGGTCCGCGCTCTGGTGGTCCCCGTCCGGGCGGCCCCCGCGAGGGTGGTCATTTTGGTGCAGGCCGCGGCGGCGCTGGCCGCCCCCCGCGTGAGGGCGGCAGAGGCCCCCGCTACGGTGCTCCCCGCCGCGACAACCGCGGCGGCCCCCGCTACGGCGGCCCGCGCTCCAGCGTGCCCGCCCGCGAGTTTGCGGATGCCCCGCGCGACCCCGCAGCCAAGCCGATGGCACCCAAGACCACCGAGCGCATCCACGACGGTGACGATTTCGCCTTCGGTAAGATCGAGTTTTAAACAACAGTGTTGAAAAAAGCAGCTGCTCCTGTGCGGGCAGCTGCTTTTTGGCTTTTATGCGAGCGAAGCGCAGGCCGGAAGGGTCCCGACGGGGCTCCCGCAGTCTCCTGTTCCCCCTCTAAACTCTTTCCACACCGTTTTCCACAGTGATGTTGAAAACTCTTATTTTTCCACCGTTCACAACCGGCTATACATGGGGCAAAAATGAACCGTTTGTAAACAAGATATAGGCGTAACCACGGCCCGGCACCCCTACAGGTACCCCTTTTCCACAGGAAAACCGGTTTTCCACCGTTTCCCGGGGTTTTCCCTGTGGAAAACTCGTGAAAACTGTGGAAAACTATAAAATAACGGTGTTTCGCAGAAAATGAGCGGAACTTTTTGCGAAAGGCTCTCTGCAGACCTTATTTTCCTGTTGAAAATGTTGAAAACTGCCTATAGTTGTAGAACCCCGCGGTGGAAAAGTCCGAAATGTTGTTAAAAACACAGATGTAGCCGTATGGAAAACAAAGTGGGATGCAGTCGGTTATCAAACGTCCATGCCCGGCAACGAGGATACATTTTCAACCGTATGGCCAGCCCAATGTTGAAAGAAAAACAACAACCGGCGAACGACATCCCAGATAAACTCGCGGGCGGCATATAGGTCGCCCCTACAGCGCTTACGTGAATTCCATCCGTAGGGCGGGGTGCCCGCACCCCGCCGCAAGTTCGCGCGGCTACCGGTCAACGGGCAGCCACCCGCGTAGGGGGCGGCGTCCCCGACGCCCCGGAAGCCTTCTGCTGCCGCCCATCCCCGGGAAAACCCCCGGGCCGGGCATGCCCGGCCCCTACCGCGCGGCGGTGGGCAAGCCCCATGCCGTCCATAAACGCCCACGGAGGGGTCAAGACCCCTCCCTACGGACGCCCCATCAACGAGTGCCAGCCCCCCTACCGCGCGGCGGTGCGGGAACGGCGACAAAAAACCGAGGCGATCCCTTTTCCCGGGACTGCCTCGGTTCTTTATATAAGCATATAAGCGCTTAATCGTGCCGGATGGCTTCCAGCGCACTGATCCTGACCGCCTTGTTTGCGGGCAGGATACCGGCTACCAGCCCCACCAGCGTGGCGAATACCAGCGCCGCCAGCATGAGCCAGGGCGGGATGATCGAAATGGCCGCGCTGCCGCCCCCGTCCATGTAGTAGTACCCGCCGCCCATCAGGCCGGACAGGTCCAACCCGCCGCCCTGACCGAACGCCGCTAAAATTGTGGAAAGGTTGTTCAGCACAAAGCTGGCCAGCAGGCTGAACGCTACGCCGATCAGCCCGCCGATAAACCCGATGGTCGAGCTTTCCAGCAGGAACATCGTGCGGATGCTGCCCAGCTCACAGCCCAGCACCTTCATGACGCCGATCTCCCGGGTGCGCTCATAGATGGCCATCGTCATGGTGTTGATGATGTTGATGGCCGCCACAAACAGCGAGACCGCCGCAATGCCGCCGAAGATCATCTGGCTTTTTATGACCTGCTGCTGCATCTCCTCGCGCTGCTGGTTCATCGAGTAGGTGTTGGTGAAGCCCAGGTCGTGGATGGCCGTCTCAACGTCGGTGACGTTCTTCAGGTCATCGACCTTGACGTAGACCTGGTCGTAGCTCTTTTCCTCGGTCTTGGTTTTGGTCATGTCGTTGTAGACCTTTTGCAGCATCTTCATGTCCTGAATGCGCAGCACAATGCCGCTCTGGGTCCAGTAGCCCTTGGCGCCGTCCGGCTCCAGCACGCCCACGACCTCCAGTTGCCAGCTGCGGGATTTTTCGGTCGAGCCCTCGCCGGTCCGGATGGTCAGGGTCATCTTATCCTTGTCGATGTCCACAAAGGGCGGCAGCTCCTTGCCGTTGGCATCGGTCTGACCCTGCCAGCGGTAGCGCTTGGGGCTGTTGGGGCTCTTGCGCGAGTCCTGAAACTCATACCCGGTGGACCCGCCGACCAAAATCTGTAATTTCGCCGCCTTCTCGCTGGCGGGGGTGTTCGTGAGCCAGCTGCCGCTCTGCAGGGCGAAGCCCATCGGCTCCAGCGCGGTGGGGTCGATGCCGATCAAATTGTAAATTTCCATCGTGTAGCGGTCATTGCGGCCCGCCGTGATGGTGCCCTCCAGATTGTACGCCTGCGCGTAGGGCGTGGCCGCCGCCACGTGGGGAATCTGCTTGATGCTGGCGATGGCCGCGTCGTCCAGATACAGCGGCTTGCCGTCGCTGCCGACCATCGTGCCGTAGCCGTAGATCTGCACCTGGGTCAGGTCGCCCCAGCTTTGCAGCATCTCCTCGTTGGTTTTGGTCTGGGCGATGCCCAGCGAGATCATCAGCACGACCATGCAGGTGCCGATGACGACGCCGACGAGCGTCAGCGCCGTGCGGCCCTTGCGGCGCAGCAGGTTGCGCGCCGACAGGCTGATTTCATCAGAGATCTTCATCGCTGTCCTCTGCTTCCAGCGCGGCCAGTGCTTTGGCCTTTTTGCGCTTGCGTACCACGACCACGATGACCACGATCACGACCACTGCGCCGCAGACACCGATGAGCACCCACGCCCAGACCGGCATACCGGTCTGCTCGGGCTGGACGTCGTCCATCGACGGGTCATAGTTGAAGTCGTCCATGTTCATCTCCTCGGCACTGACAGAGAAGTCCTTCGAGATGGTCTGCGGGTTGCCGGAGGTATCCTCGTAGTTCAGCGTGATGATGCCGCTGACCGTGCCCGCGGCATCGGGGACGATGTCAAAGTCCACGCTGCCCTCGGTGCCGGCGGCCAGGTTGCCGAGGTATTGGTAGCCGCCCGCACCCAGATTGGTGCCGGTCAGGCGGGCTTCCAGATTGCTGACGGGGTTCTTGCCCTTGTTGACGTAGGAGAGGGAGACGCTGCCGGTATCGCCGACATAGATCGTGTCGCCGGACAGCTCGAGCTGGCCGACCTCAAAGCGGTCGGGCTGGCTGACGGGCACGGAAATCGTCGTGGTACCGCTGACCTCCTTGCCGGTGACAGAGCCGGTGCCGGTCATGTTGACGGTGATGCTGGCCACCGTGCCGGTAAAGCCGGAGGCGGGCATGACCTGGAACGTGACGTCCCGGGTCTGCTTGGGGCAGATGGTGCCGATGTAGCTGGACAGGCTGCCGCCGTTCAGGGAGATGTTCTCGGGCAGCGTCAGCGAGACGATGACGTCGTCAAGATTCTCATTGCCGTCGGTGGCGTAGAGGCCGAGGGAGAGGTCGAACGCCTGCCCTGCGGTGACGCTGTCGCCGTAGCTGGACGTGCGCACAAGCAGGTTGGGCGAGGTCGTCTGGTCCTTGTCCACGCACTGGCCCAGCGTGACGCTGAACTGCTGCAGCGGCTTGGCGGTGTCCAGATAGGACAGGTTGATGGGCAGCGTGTTGCCGCCGCCGTTGTAGATGACGTCGCGGAACAAAATGACGTAGCTGTAATAATTATACTGCGCGTTTGCCGCAACCTCCTCCGGCGAGGCCGAGCCGTTGCGGACGTTCTGCAGGCGGGTGGCGTTGGGGTCGTCGTTGCTGTCGAACAGCTGGCCGATCTCGCCGGTGCCGGTGTAGGTGAACACGGCGGAGTTGATGCGCGCGGAGATCTCCTCCGGCTTGACGCAGTACCGCGCCGAGGCGTGGTCCACGACCTTGAGCACGATGTTGATCTTATCACCGACCTGCACGGTGGTGACCTCGCCGCCCGCAGTGTCGGTGACGGAGTAGGCGGAGACGTAGACGCCGTCGGAGCTGGTCGTGTCAATGGCCGCCGTCGGCGTGGGGGTGGGGGCGGTGACATCCGGTGTGGTGACGTCGTCTGCCATAACCGGCGCACACAGCGCCGCCGCCAGAGCAAAGGCGGTCAGCAGGGAAAATAGGCGTTTCATGGTTGGTTTGTACCTCCAAATTTTATAACCCCAAGGCTTCCCCCTGGGGGAAAGCTGCCGCCCGCAGGCGGCGGATGAGGGGAGAGCTTGTGTGGCGGCTCCGTGAGCGGGCCGCGGCGGAAACACGCCCCTCAACCGCCCTAGGTCGGGGCCTCGGGCTTATTACTTTTTCTGTTCCTTCGCTGCCTCCCCGCCAATATCCAGATTTCCTTCCAGATCGGCAAAAAGGGCGTCGCGGTTTTTCTTCTTCGTCTCCTCGTCCTGCACGACGTTGGAGCAGACCTTGCCGTCCAGGATCGTCACAATGCGGTCCGCGCACTCGGCCAGCTCCGGCTCGTGGGTGACCATAACGAACGTGACACCGCTGTTTTTGGACATTTCCAGCATGCGGTACAGCACCTGCTTGCTTGTGCGGGAGTCAAGGTTTCCTGTCGGCTCATCGGCAAAAATGACCTTGGGACTGCTGACGAACGCGCGGGCAATGCCGACGCGCTGCTGCTGGCCGCCGCTCATCTCGGTGGGCAGGTGGTTGGCGCGGCCCAGCAGACCCATGGATTTCAGCTCTTTGCGGGCGCGGGCCAGACGGGTCTTTTTGTCCACACCCTTGAACATCAGCGGCAGGGCGACGTTCTCCGCCGCCGTCATGGTGGGCAGCAGGTTGTAGCTCTGAAAAATGAACCCCAGGTGCTGCTGGCGGAACTCGGCCAACTCGTTCTCGGTCATTTTGCTGATCTCGTGCTTTCCTATGTATACCTTGCCGGACGTCGGCTTTTCCAGCCCGGCCAGCTGGTTCAGCAGCGTGGACTTGCCGCTGCCCGACTGGCCGACGATACAGCAGAACTCGCCTTTTTCTATCGACAAATCGACATTATTCAGCGCAACGACGCGCTCCTTGCCGACGGCATAGACCTTGCGCAGCTTCTCTGTACGGATGATTGGTGCCAAACGCACACCTCCTTACGTGCAATATACCACATATTGTATCATATTTCGACGATGGTGGGAAGATGGGGAAGTTGTAAAATCTGTTTCTTTCCTATATAATAGACGACAAAAAGGGGGCAGACGTTACCATGGATTACACAATTCATCCGATTGCGCATATCCGCACGGATTTTACGGATAAATTCGGCATCCCGCGGCAGAGCGGGCTGGTGCCGGAGCTGACGGCGCGCATCGTGTTTGAGCCGGAATACCGCGACCCGAACGCGCTGGTCGGCATCGAGGGGTATGACCGGCTGTGGCTGATCTGGCAGTTTTCCACCGTGGCGGCAGAGTATGCCGCGGGCAAAAGCTGGCGGCCCACCGTGCGCCCGCCGCGCCTGGGCGGCAACGAGCGCCGCGGCGTCTTTGCGACCCGCAGCCCCTACCGCCCGAACGCGCTGGGGCTTTCCTGCGTGGAGCTGGCGGGCGTCGAAAACGGCGAGCTGATCGTCCGCGGCGCGGACCTTTTGGACGGCACGCCGATCTTCGACATCAAGCCGTATCTGCCCTATGTGGACGCCTACCCCGACGCCCGGGGCGGATTCACGGACACGACAAAGGAATACGCTTTGCAGGTGGTTTGCCCCGACGCTCTTTTGTGCAAAGTGCCGGAAAACAAGCGCGCCGCTTTGTCCGGTGTGCTGAAAAACGACCCCCGCCCCGCCTACCAGCACGACCCGGAGCGGGTGTACACGCTGGATTTTGGGGAGAATAAGGTAAGGTTCAGCGTGGACGGGGATGTGCTGACGGTGCGGGAGATTTTGTAAAAAAGGATTTTTTTGCGCGGGCGAAGGACGCGAGAAAAGCCTCCCCTCACAGGGGAGGTGGCCGCGAAGCAGGCCGGAGGGGCTTTTGCGGTTCGCGGCGGTAGGCCGCGGAGGGGTCAAGACCCCTCCCTACGGGGCAAAAGATACATGGGCGGTAATGGCAAAGTCGCGGGCCGGGCATGCCCGGCCCC
>ERZ772900.2676-NODE-2676-length-12746-cov-4.318651_pt1 | contig 12746 bp, 12 predicted proteins | sample MGYA00512124_ERZ772900 | MGnify/ENA primary metagenome ERZ772900 (study PRJEB29015, sample SAMEA2737716) | human gut metagenome | biome: human gut; feature: human-associated habitat; material: faeces | place: China | collected 2012 ... | reverse complement strand
CGTTGTTATGTAAACTAAATTATGTTAACTGCGTAAAACAGCATGAAAGAACGCCCTACCAGACGGCAGGACGTTCTGAATAGATTTGAGTTATTTCTCGCTAAAACTAGTTAAAAATAAAGAAAGTTAGAACTTATTGGCAGCTTTCGCGCTGATTACAATTCGTATTGCTGCAAGTGGGAACGGCCTCCCCCATCCCGGCGGCGATGGCGTTGAGTGCAATGGCGCACTCCAGACGCTTGCGCTCCATCTCGCAGGCCACCTCGTTGGACTTGGAGATGTCGTTGTTCACCAGCAGATTGGAGGCGGAGCAGCCGCCGCTGCAATAGAACCGGGCCCAGCACTCCCGGCAGGCGGGCCGGGTGTAGATGTTCTGGTTGGCGAAGGTGCTGGAGATGTCCATGTTGAAGGAGCCGTCGAACACGTTGCCCATGCAGTACTCCTCTTTCCCCACGAACTGGTGGCAGGGATAGATGTCCCCGTCGGGGGTGATGGCCACATACTCGCAGCCTGCGCCGCAGCCCCGCAGGCGCTTGATGACGCAGGGGCCCTGGGCCAGGTCCACGTTAAAGTGGAAGAAGTTCACGTCCTTGCGGCCCATCAGCTCCCGGGCCAGCTTTTCATACTCGGCATCCACCTGGGGCAGATCCTCATGCTTGATCGCAAAGGGATCGTCCAGGGGCCCGCTGGCGGGCTCTACAGAGACGTGGCGGAAGCCCAGAGAGGCCAGGTGCATCACGTCCTCGGAGAAGTCCAGATTCTCCCGGGTGAAGGTGCCCCGGACGTAATAATCCTTGGTGCCCCGACCGGCCACCAGCTTCTGGAACTTGGGCACGATCACGTCATAGCTGCCCTTGCCGTTGATGGTGGGGCGCATATGGTCGTTCACGTTCTGACGGCCATCCAGGGACAGGACCACGTTGGACATCTCCCGGTTGATGTAGTCGATGTTCTCGTCGCTGAGCAGGATGCCGTTGGTGGTGATGGTAAAGCGGAAGCACTTGTTGTGCGCCTGCTCCAGGGAGCGGGCATATTCCACAGTGCGCTTCACCGTGTCCATGGCCATCAGGGGCTCGCCGCCGAAGAAGTCCACCTCGATGTTCCGGCGCTTGCCGGACTTCTCCACCACCCAGTCGATGGCCCGCTTGGCCGTTTCAAAGTCCATGGTCATGCGGTGGCCGGTGCCGAAGTCACCGGTGGAGGCGAAACAGTAGCGACAGCGCAGGTTGCAGTCGTGGGACACGTGGAGGCACAGGGCCTTTACCACCGCCTGGCGGGGCAGCTCCATGGCCTTCTCCGGGTCGATGTACTCGTCGTTGGTGAACAGCAGGCCCTGGTCCTGAAGGCCGTGCAGTTCCTGCCAGGCCTCCTTCAACTCCTGGATGGGATACTGGGGCAGCCGCTGGGCCAGCGTCTCCGGCATCTCCGGGGCCATGGGCCCCTCCTCCCCCACAGCGGACAGCAGTCGATAGCTCATTTCGTCCAGTACATGGACCGCGCCGCTGTTCACGTCGGCGGCCAGATATTGGCCCAGTGCAGTAAAGGTATGTACCATTGTTGAATTCCTCTCCTCTGTAATTCCTGCCCCTTTTATTCTGTCCCGTATCTTCCGGGCGTGGGCATAAAAAAGGGCAGGCTAACGCCTACCCTTTTGTCAAGGCTATTTATCTTACTGATTCTCGCACTTCTGGTTGGCAACGGTGCAAGAAGTCTTGCAGGCGGACTGGCAAGAGGTCTGGCACTCGCCGCAGCCGCCCTTGGCAGCGCTGGCCTTCAGAGTGGCCCCGTTCAGAGTCTGGATGTGCTTCATTTGGTATCTCCTCCTGATGTTGTCGGGGCAAGCCCCGCAATATTTACGCTTATTATAGCATAAGTCTTTTCGCATTTCAATCATCTTCTGCGTTTTTTCTTTCGGGGCAGAGATAACACGCCCGCAAGCCCCCCGCCGCACAGGCAGGCACACAGGGTTCCGGCCCCCTCCCGCTCCAGTCCGGCGGCATCATAGGCCAGCAGTCCCACGCACAGAAGCAGCACCCGGGTGACGGCCAACGGCCGCCCGGTGAAGGCCAGCTATGACGTGAAGGTGGGCGACGTGCTGGAGCTGCGCTTCGGCGAGCGCACTGTGAAGGTAGAGGTGCTGGTGGTGGCGGACAACGTGGGCAAGAACGATGCCGCCGCCATGTATCAGGAGGTGCTGTGAGCCGCCCCCGCCGTTTTGCGGCTCTGGCCGTTCTGACGGCCCTGCTGCTGACCCTGCCCGGCTGCGGCAGACAGACGGTGCAGGAGTCCGCCCAGCTGCTGACCATGGACACGGTGATGACCCTCACCGTCTATGGCACGGACAAGGCCGCCTGTCTGGCCGTGCTGCGGGATGGGGAGGACATGCTCTATGACTGGAACCGGCACCTGTCCGCCACCGAATCAGCCGACAGCGACATCTATGCCCTGAACCACGCCGGGGGCAGGCCCGTGGCCCTGACCGGGGACACCGCCCAGCTGCTGGGCAAGGCTCTGGACCTGTGCGCCATGACCGATGGGGCCTTGGACCTGACCGCCTATTCCGCAGTGGAGGCATGGGGCTTCACCGGCGGCGACTACCGGGTGCCGTCTCAGGCCGAACTGGATGCGCTGGCGGCCAAGATCGACTATACCCGGGTGAAGCTGGACCGGGACTCCGGCCAGGCCAGCCTGCCCGACGGCATGGAGCTGGACTTAGGCGCAGTGGCCAAGGGCTGGGCGGGGGACCTGCTTGCCCGGCTGGTGCGGGAGACCGACGGGGTAGACGGGGCCCTGCTGAATCTGGGCCAGAGCACCATCCAGACCGTGGGGGCCAAGCCAGACGGCTCGCCCTGGCGCATCGGCATCCAGGACCCCCTGGGGGAGGGTACCGCTCTGGCCGAGCTGACGCAGCAGGCTGCCCGGACCGGCGATGCCTCCCAGGCCCCCGCCGTCCAGACGGAGGAGGGCAGCTATCTGGGGGTGCTGGAACTCACCGACCGGGCCATGAGCACCTCCGGGGGCTATCAGCGCTGCTTTGTCCAGGATGATGAGCTCTACTGGCATATCCTGGACCCCAAAACCGCCGCCCCCGCCCGGTCCGGTCTGGCCTCCGTCACCGTGGTGGCGGACAGCGGCCTTTTGTGCGACGGCCTGTCCACCGCCCTGTTCGTCATGGGCCTGGACCGGGGCGTTCAGTTCTGGCAGACCTGGCATGACCACAAAGACGTGAGCTTTGACTGCATCTTCATCACCGACGACGGCTCCGTCTACCTCACCCCCGGCCTGGCGGATGCGTTCACCCTGGCCGACGGCCAGAGCCGGGAGGTGACCGTGCTGTCATGAAGCGGCCTGTCAAGCTCACTCTGGCGGCCCTGATCCTGGTCTGCGCCGGGTCTGTCGCCTGGCTGCTCCTGGCCCCCGGCCGGACGGACCACCCGGTGGCCGCGATCACCCTGGATGGGGAGGTTTTAGACGAGATCGACCTGACGCAGGTGCAGGAGCCCTACTCCTTCACCGTCACAGGGAAGGACGGCCTGACCAACACGGTCCTGGTGGAGCCGGGGCGCATCCGGGTGGAGAAGGCCGACTGCCCCGACCAGATCTGCGTCCACCAGGGCTATATCTCCGACGGCAGCCAGCCCATCGTCTGCCTGCCCAACCGGCTCATCATTCAGATCCAGGGGGGAGGGGATGCCCTTGATGCCGCAGCGGGATGACAAACAGCAAAGCGGCACGGCCCGCCTGACCCGGCTGGCCCTGCTCACCGCCATCGCCCTGACCATCTTTATGGTGGAGGCCCAGCTGCCCGTGCTGGTGCCCATCCAGGGGGTGAAGCTGGGGCTGGCCAACATCGTCACGGTGTACGCTGTCTTTGCCCTGGGGCCGGGGGATGCCCTGCTCATCCTCCTCAGCCGGGTGTTTCTGGGGGCGGTGTTCTCCGGTCAGATGATGACCCTGTTCTATTCCCTGGGGGGCGGACTGCTGGCCTGGCTTGTCATGTGCCTGCTCCGCCCGGTTTTCCACAGGGAGCACCTGTGGCTGTGCAGTCCCGTGGCCGCCCTGTTTCACAACCTGGGCCAGCTGCTGGTGGCCGCCGCCATCATGGAGACCTGGGCCGTGCTGGCCTATCTGCCCTATCTGGCCCTGTCCGGGGTCATCACCGGCCTGTTCACCGGAGCGTGCGCCCAGCTCCTCATGGACCGATTGGATCGTCTGCATTAAAAAACTTTCCACAATTCTCCCGGGAATTGTGGAAAGTTTTTCTGTTTTCTCTGTTTTTGGACAGGAAAATGCCCCGTCCGGCCGGACGGGGCATTTTGGCGCATATTACTGAATGACGCACAGGGCCAGGGTGAGGATCACCCACAGGATGGCCACCCACTTGGTGGCCTTGGCCAGCTTGGCGTCCATGGTCTTGGCCTTGTTCTTGGACAGGAAGGTATCCGCCATGCCGGAGATAGCCCCGGACAGGCCGGCGCTCTTGCCGGACTGGAGCATGACGATGGCCACCAGGACCAGAGAACACAGTACCTGAATCACCGTGATTACCAGATTCATTGCTTTCATCGTTCCTTTCAAAGCCCTGTGGGCCGGTTATTGCAAAGCCCGTCCAGACATCTGGACGCAGATTAAAGGATACCACAGTTTTTTCCCCAGTGCAAGCCCTTATCAAGGAAAATTCCGCTCCCGGGGCTGTTTTTGTGGGGTCAAGGCCGGTAAAACCGGCTGATGCCCCGGCTGGACATCACGTCCAGCAGCCCCTCGTCCTGCAGAAACTCCAGAAACAGGCGGATGTTCCGCTCGAACCGCAGGGCCCGGGTGGGCTTTTTGGTGTAGAGCTGATAGTGGGCGCACACGGCGTGGGTGATCTCGCACATGGCCATGGGCCGGGTGATCATCTCTAAGATCTCTCCCGCCCGCTGCTGGATCAGGGCCAGGTTGTCGTCGATGAGGGGCAGGAACTCCTCCCGGGAGCAGATATCCCGGTGGGCGATGATATACTTGTCACACTTCAGGGGCCGCAGCCGCTCCCGGCTCTGGTTGGCCTCGGCGTGGTTTAAGTTATAGGGCAGCTTAGAGCCCATAAATTCCCGGCTGAGCATGGCGTCCCCGGTGTAGCACACATTGTCCGGCGTGACGGTGGAGATGTGGCCGGGGGAATGGCCCGGGGTGGGGATGATGCGGAAATCCGCCCCGGCAAAGTGGAAGCTGCCCTCCGTCTCCGGGATGAGCACGTCCGGGGTGTGGATCATCACGCCCGCCTCCCGCTCCACCGTCTGGGGGGACAGGTTGAGAAAATAGCACTTCAGCGTGGTGACCGAGCGGCACATGCCCGCCTCGCCGGCAGTGAGGGCCACGGGGATGTGATACTTCTCCTGAAAATACCGGTTGTTTCCGCAGTGGTCCACATGGGCGTGGGAGCACAGGATGCCCACGGGCTCTAAGTCGTTTTTCAGCAGGGTCTGCTCCAGGGCCTCCCCCTCGCTTTTCAGGCCGGTGTCCAGCAGGATCACATGGCGCTCGTCCAGCTTGTAAAAGGGGATCAGGCCCATGGCCTCCACCACCCAGGTGTTTCCCTTCACCTGTGTCAGTCCCATCATGTCCGTCTCTCCTCCTCTTTAGTGGGTGGCATTCTCTGCCTGCTTGAGATAGATCATCAGCACGGCCACGTCCGCCGGGGACACGCCGGACACCCGGCTGGCCTGGCCCAGATTGCGGGGGCGGATGTCCTGCAGCTTCTGCCGGGCCTCCATGCGCAGGCCGTGGATGGACAGATAATCGATATCTTGGGGCAGGACCCGGTCCTCCAGGCGGCGCATCTCCTCCACCTGGCGCAGCTGACGGTCGATATACCCGGCGTATTTGATGGTGATCTCCGCCTCCCTCGCCACGGCGGGGTCCAGGGCGGGGCGGTCCGGGTCAAAGGGGGCCAGGGCGGCATAGCTCAGCCGGGGGCGGCGGATGAGGTCGGCCAGCCGGGCCCCGTTTTTCACCTCTGTCTCCCCGTGGCGCTCCAACAAAGCGTCCAGGGCAGGGGAGGGGGCCACACCGGTGTGCTCCAACCGGCGCACCTCCCGGTCAGCGGCCTGATATTTGGCCAGCGTCTTTTCATACTGCTCCTTGGACACCAGCCCCAGCTCATAGCCGATGGGGGTCAGGCGGCGGTCGGCGTTGTCCTGGCGGTGGAGCAGGCGATACTCCGTGCGGGAGGTCATCATGCGGTAGGGCTCGTTGGTGCCCTTGGTCACCAGGTCGTCCACCAGCACGCCGATGTAGCCCTGGTCCCGGCGCAGGATCATGGGGGGGCGGCCCAGCAGCTTTAAGGCCGCATTCACCCCGGCCACAAAGCCCTGCACCGCCGCCTCCTCATAGCCGGAGGAGCCGTTGAACTGCCCCGCTCCGTACAGGCCGGGGACCACCTTGCTCTCCAGCGTGGGCTGCAGCTGGGTGGGGTCCACGCAGTCATACTCGATGGCATAGGCGCAGCGGGTCATCTCCGCATGCTCCAGCCCCGGGACGGTGTGGAGCATCTCCACCTGCACCTGCTCGGGCATGGAGGAGGAGAAGCCCTGGATATACAGCTCCTCGGTGTTCAGGCCCATGGGCTCGATAAACAGCTGGTGGCGCTCTTTATCCGGGAAGCGGACGATCTTGGTCTCGATGGACGGGCAGTACCGGGGGCCAACGCCCTCGATGGTGCCGTCGTACAGGGGGGAGCGGGCCAGGTTCTCCCGGATGATCCGGTGGGTTTCAGCATTGGTATAGGTGAGCCAGCACACCGCCCGGTTCTCCGGCGGGGTCCGGGTCTGAAAGGAGAAGGCCAGCCCCTCGTCCTCCCCGGGCTGCAGCTCCATTTTGGAAAAGTCCACGCTGCGGGCGTTCACCCGGGGAGGCGTGCCCGTTTTAAAGCGGCGGATGGACAGTCCCAGCTCCACCAGCCGCCGGGTGAGGGGCAGGGCGGCGGCCAGCCCGTCGGGACCGGAGTCCCGCACCACGTCCCCCACGATGGTCCGGCCTCCCAGATAGGTCCCCGTGGCGATCACGGCGGCCCGCACGGCATACTCCGCCCCGGTGTGGGTGACCACAGCGGACACCGCACCCTGCCCGTCGGTGCGGATGTCCACCACCTCCGCCTGCTTCACCCACAGATTCTCCTGCAGCTCCAGGGTGTGCTTCATCACCTGCTGATAGGCCCGGCGGTCGGCCTGGGCCCGCAGGGACCACACGGCGGGGCCCTTGCCCCGGTTCAGCAGCCGGTATTGGATGCAGGCCTTGTCTGCCGCCCGGCCCATCTCGCCCCCCAGGGCATCCAGCTCCCGCACCAGATGGCCCTTCCCCGTGCCGCCGATGGCGGGGTTGCAGGGCATATTGCCCACTGCGTCCAGGTTCACGGTGAAGCACAGGGTACGCAGTCCCATGCGGGCGCAGGCCAGGGCGGCCTCGATGCCCGCATGTCCTGCGCCCACCACGGCCACGTCAAATTGTCCGGCAAAGTAAGTGTTCATACGCATCGTATCCTCTTTCGGAGTCTCAAGGGGCAAAGTCCCCCATGCTGCTGTTATTTTACCACGTCTGCCCCGCCGGGGCAAGTGCGCCCGTTTTTCCGTATAACTTTCACAATTCCACCCTTTAATTTCGTACTCTATTTCACTAGTGCGCAGATATGCAAAGCCGGATTTTTCTGCTATACTGAAAAGCACCTTTCGGAAAAGGGTATCCTGTGCAGCAAAATTTAATAAGGATTGCCGCGTCGCTTCGCTCCTCGCAACGAGAGATACCAAAGGCTTCTGCACCGTCGATCCGGCGCGGGAACCAATCTGCTGTCATTGCGAGGAGGGCATCGCCCGACGCGGCAATCCGTTTTTCACCCCTCCCCCGGAATTTCCACGAAATTGTGTTTTTTCCCTTTACAGCCGGGCAGAATTATGATATAGTAGCCCAGCATGATAATTGCGTTTTCATGCCCACTCTCCTCGTTGCGGGACACGGCCCGGGCAACAGTCCGGGGCTTCACCCACCTGCTACGCGGAAGATCGGGCAAACAAACATGAAAGGTGGAAATTCCCATGATCCGTAAGGACGAAAAGACGGCCGTTATCCTGGCCAACCGCACCCACGAGAACGACACTGGCTCCCCCGAGGTCCAGATCGCCATCCTGTCCGCCCGCATTGCCGAGTTGACCGAGCACCTGAAGGTGCACATCCACGACAACCACAGCCGCCGCGGTCTGTACAAGATGATCGGTAAGCGCCGCAAGCTGCTGGATTATCTGATGGACAAGGATATCGAGCGTTACCGTGCCATCATCGCCAAGCTGGGCATCCGTAAGTAAGTTTTGTGTCTCATAGGGCAGCGCGCCTATCGTGCTGCCCTATGTTCACATCCTGCGCCATTTTACCACCGCCGGAGCGACCCGCTTTTTTAGCAGTTGGACCTGGACCGCAGCCCGCCCTGCGGCCCGGCTCCAAGTGCTAAAGGGTCGGCGCGCTCCGGTGGACCACAGGAAAAGGAGTGTTTTTATGTCGACTATTATCAAGCACAAGCAGTTCCCCAAGAACAAGAAGTGGACCATGGACCTGTGCGGCCGTCCCCTGACCATCGAGGTGGGCAAGGTGGCCGAGCTGGCCAACGCCGCCGCCATGGTCACCTATGGCGAGACCACCGTGATGGTGGCCGTCACCGTGGCCCCCCGTCCCCGTGACGGCGTGGACTTCTTCCCCCTGTCCGTGGACTTCGAGGAGAAGCTGTACGCCGTGGGCCGCATCCCCGGCTCCTTCATGCGCCGTGAGGGCCGCCCCTCTCTGCCCGCCGTGCTGGCCAGCCGCCTGATCGACCGGCCCATGCGCCCCCTGTTCCCCTATGACTTCCGCAACGACGTGTGCATCACCTGCACCGTGATGAGCGTGGATTACGACTGCTCCCCCGAGGTGGCCGCCATGATCGGCGCTTCCGCCTGCGTCAGCTATTCCGAGATCCCCTTCGCCGGCCCCATCGGCTGCCTGGAGGTGGGCTATGTGGACGGCCAGATCGTGCTCAACCCCAACCAGGAGCAGCGCAAGACCTCCCGCATGGACGTCACCGTGGCCGCCACCCGGGAGAAGGTGGTCATGATCGAGGCCGGCGCCGACGAGATCCCCGACGAGATCATGTACGCCGGCATCGTGAAGGCCCACGAGGAGATCCGCAAGCAGATCGACCTCATTGACCAGATCGTCGCCGAGATCGGCAAGCCCAAGATGGAGTACGAGCACGCCCAGTTCAATCAGGAGCTGTTCGACAAGATCACCACCGAGTTCATGGACGAGGCCAAGGCCGCCATGGACACCGACGACAAGAACGTGCGTGAAGAGCGCTGGAACGCCATGATCGACCACTGGCACGAGAAGTATCTGGAGGAGTATCCCGATATGGATCAGTACCTGGAGGAGTTCACCTATAAGTTCCAGAAGAAGATCGTCAAGGCCTGGCTGCTGGAGGGTCACCGGGTAGACGGCCGTGCCAAGAACGAGATCCGTCCTCTGGCCGCCGAGGTTGGCGTGCTGCCCCGGGTCCACGGCTCCGGCCTGTTCACCCGCGGCCAGACCCAGGTCCTGTCCGTGGCTACCCTGAACACCCTGTCCGCCTGCCAGAAGCTGGACACCATCTGGGAAGAGGAAGAGAAGCGCTATATGCACCACTACAACTTCCCCCCCTACTCCGTGGGCGAGGCCAAGGCCCCCCGTTCCACCAACCGCCGTGAGTACGGCCACGGTGCTCTGGCCGAGCGGGCTCTGGTGCCCGTGCTGCCCAGCGTGGACGAGTTCCCCTATGCCATCCGCGTGGTCAGCGAGGTGCTGTCCTCCAACGGCTCCACCTCTCAGGGCTCCATCTGCGGCTCCACCCTGGCTCTGATGGATGCCGGCGTGCCCATCAAGGCCCCCGTGGCCGGCATCTCCTGCGGCCTGATCCAGGACGACGACGGCTCCTTCCAGACCTTCATCGACATCCAGGGCGTGGAGGACTTCCACGGCGAGATGGACTTTAAGGTGGCCGGCACCAAGTCCGGCATCACCGCCATCCAGATGGACCTGAAGAACGACGGTCTGACCCACGAGATCATCAAGGAGGCCCTGGAGATCACCCGGGACGCCCGCTTCGCCATCCTGGACGAGGTCATGCTGCCCTGCATCTCCGCCCCCCGGGCCGAGGTCAGCCGCTTCGCCCCCAAGATGATCACCATGAAGATCGAGCCCGACCGCATCCGTGAGGTCATCGGCAAGGGCGGCTCCGTCATCCAGAAGATCACCGCCGAGTCCGGTGCCCAGATCGACATCGAGGACGACGGCACCATCCACATCGCCTCCCCCGATGCCGCCAGCTGCGACACCGCCAAGAAGATGATCGAGACCATCGTCTTCGTCCCCGAGGTGGGCGGCCTGTACTACGGCAAGGTGGTCCGCATCCTCCAGTTCGGTGCCTTTGTGGAGCTGGCCCCCGGCAAGGACGGCATGGTCCACATCTCCAAGCTGGCTGACCGCCGGGTAGAGAAGGTGGAGGACGTGGTGAACATCGGCGACATGATCTGGGTCAAGGTCACCGACATCGACGACAAGGGCCGCGTCAACCTGTCCTACAAGGATGCCCTGAAGGAGATCAAGGCAAAGAAAGAGGCCGGCGAGCCCATCAAGTAAGATCTCCCCTTAGATAAACCAAATCCCGGAAGAGCATGGCTCTTCCGGGATTTTCAGCGTGTCGATAAACCCTTTTCTGTCATTCCGAGGAGCGCAGCGACGTGGGAATCCGTAACTCAAAAGCCGAAAATATACTGATAATCATAGCTTTTTGGAACGGATTGCCACGTCGGCCCGTTGGGCCTCCTCGCAATGACAGGCTTTTTTGACAGTCTCCAAATCCCGGAAGAGCTTCAACTGCTCTTCCGGGATTTTTGCATTATTTCATCAAAAGGGCCGCCCCGCTGCGGGGGGGCAGGGTGATCTGGACCCCCTCGTCCTCCTCCAGGGGGGAGAGGGCGGGGGAGCCGGCCAAAGGGCTGGCCGTTTTTCCCGGCAGGGGCAGGGTGACGGGGGCGTCCCCCGCATTGCAGACGCAGAGAATTTCCTCCCCGTCGTCCGCCCGGGCAAAGGCCAGCAGGGGGCCCTCCGCCGCCACATAGCGGATGGTGCCCCGGCGCAGGGCGGGGTGGTCCTTGCGCAGGGCCCCCAGCTGCTTGAACCACTCCAGCAGCTCCCCGTCCTCCCGCCCCCAGGGGTAGGGGCGGCGGTTGAAGGGGTCCTCAAAGCCCTCCATGCCAGCCTCGTCCCCATAGTACACCGTGGGGGAGCCGGGGAAGCAGAACAGCAGCAGCGCCGCCGAGCACAGGCGCTCCTTGGCCATGCGCAGGGCATCCCCCTCCAGCCGGAAGGAGGCCCGCCAGTCCCGGGACCGGTCCCGCCGCTCGCCTCCCGCCCCCAGCAGGGTGAGGATGCGGGGGGTGTCGTGGGTGCCCAGGGAGTTCATGGCGGAGTAGAAGGCGAAGGGGGGATAGTTCTCCCGGATGGCCTCCATGTTCTGGACAAAGTCCTCCGCCCTGCCCCCGGAGAAATAGCTCAAAATGGCGCTGCGCAGGGGATAGTTCATCAGCCCGTCGCAGTGGCCGCCCAGGATGTGCTTGCGCCGCACGCCATAGGCGACCTTGGTGGAGCCGTCCTCCCACACCTCGCCGATGACCACCGCCGAGGGCTTTTCCGCCCGGGCGGCGGCGTGGATTCCGGCCACAAAGTCGTCGGGCAGCTCGTCGGCCACGTCCAGCCGCCAGCCGTCCGCCCCCGCCCGCAGCCACCGGCGGACCACGCTGTCCTCGTCCCCAAAGACGAACCGGCGATAGCCGGGGTCGGACTCGTTCACGGCGGGCAGGGAATAGATGCCCCACCAGCTCTCATACCGGTCGGGCCAGTGGATGAACTGGAACCAGCTGCGATAGGGGGAGTCCCAGCTCTGGCAGGCCCCCGCATCGGGATAGAAGCCGTCGCCGTTGAAATACCGGCTGACAAAGCCCGTGTGGTTGAACACCCCGTCCAGCATCACCCGCATTCCCCGCTTGTGGGCCTCCTCGCACAGGCGGGAGAAATCCTCATTGCAGCCCAGCATGGGGTCGATGCGGTCGTAGTCCGCCGTGCCGTAGCGGTGGTTCTCCGCCGCCTCGAAAATGGGGTTGAAGTACAGGGTCTCCACCCCCAGGGCCTTCAGATGGTCCAGCTTGCTGATGACCCCCTGAAAGTCCCCGCCGAAGAAGTCCCGGTTGCGGATCTCCCCGTGCTCGTCCGGGCGGTAGACCGGCTCGTCCGCCCAATCCTGATGGACGGTGCGTCCACCCACCAGGCCGGCGGGGTCGGGGATGCGGCTGCGGCAGAAGCGGTCCGGGAAGATCTGATAGGTCATCCCCTCGCCGAACCAGGTGGGGACGGTCTCCTCCCCCTGATAGACGGTGAGCTGATAGGGCCCCAGCTCCGCCCGGCGGCCGTCCAGCCCCTCCAGCACAAAGGAGTACCAGATCAGGCCCACATAGGTGCCCACGTCCAGCGCCCCCCGGAACTGGTCCACCCCCAGCCGGCTGTCCACCCAGGGGAGGGGGACGGTCTGCTCCTCGTTGTTCCGGCTCTCGAACCGGGCGGTGAGCCGTCCCCGGGAAAAGCCCCCCGCCCGGGGCGGGCGTGAAAAAACAATCCGTTCAATTGGACGAATTTATATTGTGGCGTGTGGTTCTGCG
>ERZ772900.2664-NODE-2664-length-12805-cov-12.770353_pt1 | contig 12805 bp, 10 predicted proteins | sample MGYA00512124_ERZ772900 | MGnify/ENA primary metagenome ERZ772900 (study PRJEB29015, sample SAMEA2737716) | human gut metagenome | biome: human gut; feature: human-associated habitat; material: faeces | place: China | collected 2012 ... | reverse complement strand
CATGAAGTCTGAAGCAAAAGGGGGGCCTTCTCTCACGTGAGAGAAGGCCCCCTTTTGAATCCCTCAAGAGAACGGCAGGGGCGTTTCGATCTCACGGGAGGGGCCCCGCCCCTCCTTTTTGGATTATTCTCCCCGCTCTTCTGACGGCGCGGCATTGCTGCGCCCGCACGCAGTCCGCCGCCAGATTTCCGTCACTCGCGCCTCACGGAGTAAGGCGCGGTTGCTGGATGAACCGACTCGCAGGGACTCGTGGCGAAGCCACGTACACTGCACTTACACTGCGCAGCGCGTGCAGTCATTCAAGCTGCAAACTGCCAATGTTGGGGGTCGAGGGGGTCTCCCCTCGCGTTCTCTTGGGGGGTCCAAGGGGGATATTCTCTCACGCGAGAGAATATCCCCCTTATTTCGTAGCAGCGCCACCGGCGCTGCCACCCCTCCCGCACAGAGCGCGGGATATTTTTCCTCAATTTTTCTAAAAAAGTGAAAGAAAACAAAAAATGACTGACCCTTGATCGCGATTACTGAACTACGATCAAGGGTCAGCCATGATGAATATTTGGATCTCTCATATTCTGTTTTCTTTCCTTCCTTTCTTCAATGATCTGGTGCCGAATATCACTTACTCCGGTTTCCACTCCTGCTATCTCAAACACCGCGGTTGCGGCGGTTTTACCTGAATGACGGTACACATCAGAGAGTGCTGCGCGATGGATATGATCGGAACCATTTGGGATCGGGTTTGTGAAGATCACTTGTACATTGGTCTCACCCTTTCTGTGCTTAAAGAATAGCAAGAATGAGCTCAAAAATCAAGCGGCGGAATGGATAAAGATGCGAGCGATATTTTGTGCGCAGGGCTGATTATTCGAAAACTGGCAGAAAATGCTTGCAGTTCATCCAGCACTTTAGTATAATAAAGCTGTTGAGCCGCCCGAAAGGGCGGCCCGTTTTCTTATTTTCGGAAATACACGGCGTCCCATTCCTCGCCGTTGGGGACGAGCGGCGGCTCGATGACAAGGCCGCTTTTGCCGCCGCGCTTTCCCTCGACGAAGAGGAGCGAGGGCGCGGCGTCCGGCGATTTTGCGAGAAAGCGCAGGCGCTTGGGCTCGATGCCGTGACTCCGCATGGCGCAGAGCACGTCGGCGAGGCGCTCGGCGCGGTGAACGAGGGTGAAGCGCCCGCCATAGCGCAGCACACGCTGCGCCGCGGCGCAGACGTCGTCCAGCGTGCAGGCGGTTTCCTCGCGCGCGATTTGGCGCGCTTCGCCTTTGGCGCTCTCGCCGCTGCCGGCGGGAAAGTACGGCGGGTTCGAGATCACATAGTCGACGCTGCCGGCTTTCGGCAGGACGGAGACGTCGCGAAGGTCGCCTTCGCGGAAAGCGGCCCTGTCCGCCCAGCCGTTTTCGGCGAACGTCTTTCGCGCAAGCGCTGCCGCGGGCGTGGAGATCTCAACATTTTCGATAAAAAGCGATTCCTCGCGCGCGAGCAGGAGCGTTCCGAGAAGACCGATCCCGCTGCCGAGGTCGCAGACCGTGTCGCCGCGGGACGGGCGGGCAAAGTAGGCGAGGCAAAAGCTGTCCGTCCCCGGCGGGAAGAGGGCGGTGTCGTAATAAAAGCAGGGGCCGCGCGGCCAGAGCTCGTCGCGTTTTTCCATGTGATGACCCTTTCTGATGATAAAAATAAGGACGCGCTTTCGCGCGTCCTTATTTTTTAAGTACCCTTAGACCTTAGGCCTGGGAGATGGCGCCGTTGGGGCAGGTATCAGCGCAGGAGCCGCAATCCAGGCAGGCATTTGCGTCGATCTGATACTGGGAATCGCCCTGGGAAATAGCACCGACGGGGCAGGCGTCTGCGCAAGCACCGCAGCTGACGCAGGCAGAGCTAATCTGATAAGCCATAATTAGTACCTCCATAAGTTGATGACGCTATTATAGCATGTCAAAGCGAAAATGCAAGAGTCAGAATGCAGGAAAATATTGAATTTTCTGTGTCATTTACGGTGTTTATTTTTGAATAAACCGGTCAAAAATGAAAGGACGAAAAGGAAGCGGAGGGTAGAGCGATGAATGACCGGAAATTCAGCCTGAAGGCTGAACATGTGCTGCGCTGTGCGCAGGCGGCGGCGGGCGAGCTGGGGCACGGCTATGTGGGCTGCGAGCACTTGCTGCTCGCGATGCTGCGCGAGGAGGACGACGCGGCCTGCCGCGCGCTGAATGCCTCGGGCGTCTACGAGCCGGCAGTGCGCGAGAGGATGATCGAAAAGCTGGGGCGCGGCACGGCGGAAAGATCGACCGTGCAGGGGCTCACCCCGCACGCGCGCTGCGCGGTCGAGCTGGCCGTCGGCGAGGCGATGCGCACGGGCGGCGGAGAGATCGAGGCGGGGCATCTGCTGCTCGGTATCCTGCGCGACAGCGGCAATATGGCCGTGCGGCTGCTGCGATCGCTGGGTGTGGATACCAAAAAGCTGTACAGCGACACGCTGCGCGCGATGAGCCTGTCGCCACGCAAGCTCCCGCTGCCCGAGGTGCGTGCAAGCCGCGCGGAGGCGAAAAACGGCAAGACGCTCTTGGAATTCTCGCGCGATCTGACGGCGATGGCACGCGAGGGGCGGCTCGACCCCGTGATCGGGCGGGAAAAGGAAATCGCCCGCGCGCTGCGCATCCTGACGCGGCGGGCAAAAAATAACCCCGTGCTCATCGGCGAGCCGGGCGTCGGCAAGACGGCTATCGCCGAGGGGCTTGCCGAAAAGATCGCGGCGGGCGACGTGCCGGAGGAGCTTATCGACAAGCGCATCCTGCTGCTCGACCTTTCGGGCATGGTGGCAGGGACAAAGTACCGCGGCGAGTTTGAAGAGCGCATCCGCGCCGTGCTCGACGAGGTGCGGCGCGACGGCAATGTCATTTTGTTCATCGACGAGCTGCACACCATTGTCGGCGCGGGCAGCGCCGAGGGGGCGGTGGACGCGGCGAACATCCTAAAGCCCGCGCTCGGGCGCGGGGAGATCCGCGTCATCGGCGCGACGACGCTCGAGGAGTATCGAAAATTCATCGAAAAGGACGCCGCGCTCGAGCGGCGCTTCCAGAGCGTGCAGGTCGGCGAGCCGGACGAGAAGCAGGCGCTGCAAATTTTGCATGGCTTGCGGCCAAAGTACGAGGCGTATCACGGCCTCTCCATCGAGGACGAGGCCCTGCGCACGGCGGTGACGCTCTCAAAGCGGTATCTGCCCGACCGTTTTTTGCCGGATAAGGCTATCGACCTTATTGACGAGGCGGCGGCAAGCGTGAAACTGTCCGCGCGCAGCGCCTCGCCCGAACTGAAAGCGCTCGAAGAGAAGGCGAGCACCGCCGCGCGGGACAAGGAGACTGCCATCCGCGCGCAGGACTATGAAAAAGCGGCGCGGCTGCGCGACGCGGAGGAGAGCTTCCGCACGCAGGCGGCAGCTGAGCGGAAAAAACAGGCGCGCGAGGCGGAAAAGACCGCTGTGCGCGTGACGGCGGAGGACATCGCCGCCGTGGTGTCGAACTGGACGGGCATTCCGGTGACAAGGCTCAACGAGAGCGAAAGCGCGCGGCTTTTGACGCTTGAAGAAACGCTGCACGCGCGCGTCGTCGGGCAAGAGGACGCGGTGCGCGCCGTGGCGCGCGCCATCCGCCGCGGGCGCGTCGGCGTCAAGGATCCGAAACGGCCTGTCGGGTCATTCCTCTTCCTCGGTCCCACGGGCGTGGGCAAGACGGAGCTCAGTAAAGCGCTCGCCGAGGCGGTATTTGGCAGCGAGGACGCGATGATCCGCATCGACATGAGCGAGTATATGGAAAAACACACCGTCTCGCGCCTGATCGGCTCGCCGCCGGGCTACGTTGGCTACGACGAGGGCGGGCAGCTGACGGAAAAGGTGCGGCGCAAGCCATACTCCGTTGTGCTTTTCGATGAGATCGAAAAAGCGCATGAGGACGTGTGGAACATCCTGCTGCAAATTTTAGAGGACGGCGTCGTGACGGACGCGCAGGGCCGCAAGGTGGACTTTCGCAACACGGCGGTCATCATGACGTCGAACATCGGGGCGAAGAGCATCACGGCGGCGGGCACGCCGCTCGGCTTTGCGCCGGAGGAGCAGAAAAGCGCCGACGCGCAGTTCGCTGCCGTGAAGGCGGCGGTGATCGCGGAGCTGCGGCGGACGTTCCGGCCGGAATTTTTGAACCGCGTGGACGAGACGATCGTCTTCCGCCGCTTATCGCGCGAGGACTGCGCCGAGATCGCGCGGCGGCTGCTTGCGCAGACCGTTTCCCGCGCCGCGGCGCTCGGCATCACGCTTGAGGCGGACGAGGACTGCGCGGTCTCCCTCGCCGAGCGGGGCTACGATGTTTCCTACGGCGCGCGTCCCCTGCGGCGGCTCATCCGCAGCGAAGTGGAGGACGCGCTCGCGACCTGCCTTTTGGACGGCACGCTCGCAAGCGGCGACACGGCGGTTTTGGCGGCGGAAAACGGCACGCTCTGCGTGCGCCGGCGGGAGAAAGCGGCGGCCGCCGCCATCGGCGACGTCGGCGCGCAGAAGGCGTGAAAAAAGGGACGCATCAGACAGAAGACCCGACCGATGGACGCTCATCGGTCGGGTCTTCGTGCTTGTGTACGGATTTTTTGCGGTCCGAATGATGCGAGGCCTTTTTGCCCTTGAAGGGATGAAGCCGGCTTGGCAAACCGGAAGCTGTTAAAGAGGATGATTCCAATATTCTACAGTATTTCCGTTCACGTCATAAAAAGTAATGCTGCCCGCATTGATCGGCAGGACGATCGCAAAGGGCTGATCGCTGTCGATATCGATCGCTTGTTTGGCGTGGCCATCATCAATTTGAAGCTGCTGCACCTGCCGCTGATTCATGGAAATCAATGCGCGCTCATTAGCACCCTCTGTGGTGAACTCTGCAATTCCTTCCTGGATCTCCGAGAGTTTTCCGCCCGCGCGGAAGAAATATCCGAAGGAAAGTCCCGGGCGATTGACATAGACGGAAAAAGTGTGGTCGCTCATGTCTTGCGGATAAGAAATATATGCAGCCATCGTGTCAGAAACACTTCCATCGATCGCCCAATCCTCCTTGATCTTCTGCGACGAACGAATGTCTGTTTCCAGATTCCCTGATGCTATGCCAATATCGCTGCTTACATAAAGAAAACCGACAAATAAGCTGCAAACAAGAAGAATCCCTATCGCAGTTTTAAGAACGATCTTTTTCATGGCTATCAAAACTCCTTAGCAGATTCCCAATTTTTTTGCCCCGGATGCGCTTCTCCTCATTCAAAGCGCTCAACGGTCGTTGCGAGGTCGTAGCTTGCCTTGAGCGCCTTGAGCTTTGCCATCGGCTCGCCCGCGGAGTGCTTGTCGAGCGCGGCGCGGTCGCGCCAGTGCTCCACGAGCAGCACGCAGTTTTCCTCGGCAAGAGGCCGGTAGTAGTCGTACTGCATGCAGCCCTCTTCCGCGAGGACGGCGGCGCGCAGGCCGCTTCGCTCCATCTCCGATGCAAAGTCATTAGCCTTTTCGCCGCGATAGAGAACGTGAAGTAAAATGCCTTCCATAAAGTAAGGCTCCTTTCCTGCTTGTTCGTATTACGATACGTCGATCATTTCGAGGTATTTGTAGCCGTTTTCGGCAATGTGGTCCTTGCGGCCCTGCAAATTGTCGCCGAGCAGCAGATCAAACGAGTGCGCCGTCGCCTCCGCGTCCTCGGGCATGACCTTGATGAGACGGCGTGTCTCGGGGTTCATGGTCGTGAGCCACATCATTTCGGGGTCGTTCTGGCCGAGACCTTTCGAGCGGTCGACCTTGTAGCGCTTGCCCTCAAGGGTCTTGACGATGTCGTTTTTCTCCTTGTCCGTGTAGGCGAACCACGTCTTTTCGCCGCAGGTGATCTCAAAAAGCGGGGTCTCGGCGATGTAGACATAGCCCTCGCGAATCAGCGTCGGGCAGAGGCGGTAGATCATCGTCAGGATGAGCGTCCGGATTTGGAAGCCGTCGACATCGGCATCGGTGCAGAGGATGACCTTGTTCCAGCGAAGATTGTTGATATCAAAGGCGTTCAGGTCCTTGACAAACTTGCCCGGCACCTCGACGCCGCAGCCGAGGACCTTCAAAAGGTCGGTGATGATCTCACTCTTGAAAATACGCGGATAGTCGGCCTTGAGACAGTTTAAGATCTTGCCGCGCACGGGCATGATGCCCTGAAACTCGCCGTCGCGCGAGAGCTTGACGCTGCCGAGGGCGCTGTCGCCCTCGACGATGTAGATCTCGCGGCGCGAGACGTCGCGCGTGCGGCAGTCGACAAACTTTTCGACGCGGTTTGAGATGTCGATGCTGCCGGAGAGCTTTTTCTTGATGTTCAGGCGCTGCTTTTCCGCGCTCTCGCGGCTTCTTTTGTTGATGAGCACCTGCTCGGCGATCTTGAGCGCGTCGACGCGGTTTTCGATGAAATAGGTTTCGAGGCGGGACTTCAGAAAGTCTGTCATCGCCTCCTGCACGAACTTGTTCGTGATGGCCTTTTTCGTCTGGTTCTCGTAGCTCGTCTGCGTGGAGAAGTTGTTGGAGACGAGAATGATGCAGTCTTCGATGTCTTGCCAGGCGATGCGCGCCTCGCCCTTCTGGTATTTGTTGTTGTCCTTCAAATACTTGTCGATGGCGTAGACAAAGGCGGTCTTCGACGCCTTTTCGGGGCTGCCGCCGTGCTCGAGCCACGAGGAGTTGTGATAGTGCTCGATGCGCTGCACCTTATTCGAAAAGCAGCACGCGCAGGAGAGCTTGACCTTGTATTCGGGCTTGTCCTCGCGGTCGCGGCCGCGGCGCTCCGTCTCCCAGAAGACGGGGGTGGTCAGGGCGTCTTCACCCGCGATCTCGGCGACATAGTCGATGATGCCGTTTTCGTAGACGAAGTCCTGCGTCTCAAAGTGGCCGGGGAGGACTTCGTTTTTGAAGCGGAACGTGATGCCCGCGTTAACGACGGCCTGACGGCGCAGCGTTTCGACATAGTAGTCGGCGGGAATGTCGATATCGGTAAACACGTCGAGGTCGGGCAGCCAGCGCGTGCGCGTGCCGGTTTTGCGGCCGCGGTCGGTCGGCTCGATCCTGAGCTCATCGCCCTTTTTGCCCACGGGCTCGCCGCGTTCAAAGTGCAGGGAGTATTTGTTCCCGTCGCGCCAGACGGTCACGTCCATATAGCGCGAGGAATACTGCGTCGCGCACGCGCCGAGGCCGTTGAGGCCGAGGGAGTATTCGTAGTTGTCGCCGTCCAAGTTGTTGTACTTGCCGCCGGCGTAGAGCTCGCAGTACACGAGCTCCCAGTTGAAGCGCTTTTCCTTGGGGTTATAGTCCACAGGGCAGCCGCGGCCCATGTCCTCTACTTCGATGCTGTGGTCTAAGTAGCGGGTGACGGTGATGAGCTTGCCGTGGCCCTCGCGCGCTTCGTCGATGGAGTTCGAAAGGATCTCGAACACGGCGTGCTCGCAGCCGTCCAGCCCGTCCGAGCCGAAGATGACGCCCGGGCGCTTGCGCACACGGTCCGCGCCCTTGAGGGACGAGATGCTCTCGTTGCCGTAATTCGTTTTTTTTGCTTCTGCCATTGGGGTTTCTCCATTTCGCCGAAATTTACGATTCTGATCTTCAAACACAAAACTTAGTACATTATACGATTTTTTGACCACAATGGCAAGTGGCCGCGGCAGATTTTTGCCTTTGGCGGGAAAATGCAGAAATTCGCGGGAATTTCTGCGCCAATTATGCCGAAAGACGTCGAGCATAACCAATTGTCAACCGGCGGGAACGCACTGGAACAACAAAGTTATTCACAGTTTCCACAGAGTTTTCCACAACATTATGTCAACAGAATAACCGCGCATAAACCATGAATGGACACACTTCCCGAGTCTTCGCGCCGCAAACGATGGGGAAAGTAAATTTCGTCAATTTGCCCCCTTGACCGGATTTACAAAAGCGGACGCGAAAAAAGGGAATGCCGCGGTATCTCTCCTTTTTTACAGCAGCATCAGGATAACGCCGTACACGACGCTTGCGAGCGTGCCGAACACGATGACCGGCCCCGCGACGATGAACATCTTTGACGCCATGCCGGTGATGAAGCCCTCGCTCTTAAAGTCGATGGCGGGGGAGACAACGGAGTTGGCAAAGCCCGTGATCGGCACGAGCGTGCCGGCCCCGGCAAAGCGCGCGATGGAATTGTAAAGGTTTAAGCCTGTTAAAAGTGCGGAGAGGAAGATGAGGCAGATCGAGGTCGCCGTGCCTGCGTCCGCCTTTGCAAGGCCGAGCGAGAGAAAGCCGTTCTGGATGAGCTGGCCGAGCGCGCAGATCGCGCCGCCGATGAAAAAGGCAAAGGCGGTATCCTTGAAAGTGGGCGATTTGGGCGCAAGGCGCTTGACATACTCCTGATATTCCTGAGGCGTCATATCCATGAAGAATCACTCCTTTTGTCGTAGTGTTTGCGGGAAATGGACGAAATATCCGCGCGATACCGTCTTGCGCGCGGCGAGGTTTGTGTTACAATGGGCGAGGACATTTTTGCAAAGGAGTTGACGCGATGCGACCGCTGGGACTGTATCTCCACATTCCGTTCTGCAAGGCGAAGTGCATTTACTGCGACTTCTACTCGCTTCCTCATTCGGAGGAGAAGATGGACGCCTACACCGCGGCTTTGCAGCGCGATCTGATCCGCTGGGCGGATCAGGCGAAAGGCCATACCGTTGACACGATCTACTTTGGCGGCGGCACGCCGAGCTATCTCGGCGCAGAGCGGCTCTGCCGCATTTTAGAGACGGTCTTTGCCCATTACCGCGTGGACAAAAACGCTGAGATCACGACCGAGGCGAATCCCGACAGCGCGCGGGAGGTATCAGCACTGCGGCAGCTCAGAGAAGCGGGCTTCAACCGCATTTCACTCGGGATGCAGTCGGCGAGCGACGACGAGCTGCGCCTGATCGGGCGCGTCCACACGCATAAAGAGACGGTTGAGGCCGTACATGCCGCCCGCGCGGCGTGCTTCGACAATGTGAGCCTCGATCTCATCTACGGCCTACCCGAGCAGACAATGGCGCACTGGCGGGAAAGCCTGCAAGCGGCCATCGCTCTTGAGCCTGAGCACCTTTCCTGCTACGGGCTCAAGATCGAGGAGGGCACGCCGCTCGACCGCAAAAAAGACGCCCTGCGCATCCCCGACGACGATGAACAGGCGGAGGAGTACCTTGCAACGGTCGAGCTGCTCGAAAAGGCGGGCTACGCGCAGTATGAAATTTCGAACTTCGCGCGTCCCGGGCGCGAGTCGCGCCACAACCTCAAATACTGGACGATGCAGGAGTATCTGGGCTTCGGTCCTGGCGCGCATTCGGACTTCGGCGGGCGGCGCTTCGCCTACGCGCGCGACTTGAATGCTTACATCAAGGGTGAGGAGCACCTTTCCGAAAGCGCATGCCCCGCGGAACGCGAGCGCGAAGAAGAACGCGTCATGCTTGCCCTGCGCACCGCGCGGGGGCTCGACCTGTCGGCGCTCAAGGAGAACACGCGGGACGCCGAGGCAGTGCTCGAAGAGTGCGCGCACCACGGCCTTTCCCAAAAGGAAAACGGCCGCTGGCGGCTGACGCCGCAGGGCTTTTTGGTGTCAAACGCCGTCATCGTGCGGGTGCTCGAGGCGCTTTCGCTCTAAATTTTGCGAAAAAAGTGGAAACTTTTTCCGCGTTTTTGCGTCTTTACTTATGGCAGGGCATCTGCTATACTGTGTTATGTTTACCAATTCAAGGAATTTTCAGCAAGGAGGCAAATCGTGAAATCCATCATCCGTAAGTTTTTGTCGCTGTCGCTGGCAGTCGTGCTGGCGGCGGCTCCGCTCAACGCCTTCGCGTCTGACGCGCTCGGCGACGATCTGGCGAGCTCAAGCGTCGAGGTCAACGAGCGCACCGAGCTCAACGCCGGTACGTTCTGGAGCAATACGTATTCTGATCTCCGTCAGGAGAATTATGTGGTCTACTCGCCCAACGCACGCGTGAAGCCCATCGTGAGCGGCGGCGACTACACGACCCAGCTTACAACGGTCTCGACTGCCGCGAAAAAGCTCGAAGCGCGCGGCTACCGCGTGGTCGCGGGCATCAACGGCGACTATTACGACACGGCGACGGGCATCCCGCTTGGCAGCATGATGACCGAGGGCGTGCTGCGCAACGCCTCGAGCGAGTATTACGCCATCGGCTTCCGCGACGACGGCAGCACGGTGATGGGCAAGCCCTCGCTCCGCATCACGGCGCAGTCGGATTATGGCCGCAGCCTGACGGTCACGGCTTTCAACTACGTACGCCAGAGCTCATTCGGCATCTATCTCTATGACTCTACCTTCAATGCCCGCGCCACGACCGGCACGAGCGAGGAGGGCGTGGATGTTGTTTGCTCGGCGGTCGGCGGCTCGCTCGGCCTGAACGGCAGCCTGACGCTCGTGGTCGAGCAGGTCATCGAGGGCGGCAAGGACACGCCCGTCGGCGCGGGACAGTATGTGCTTTCGTCGAATTTGAAGGCGGCGGGCTATGTGGAGCAGCTGCGCGCGCTCCAGCCCGGCGAGCGCCTGACGCTTTCCGTCAGCGCGAGCGGCAGCGAGTGGAGCGGCGTGACGAACATGATCGGCGCGCTCTATCAGCTGGTCGATAACGGTCAGGTCTGTTCGGGCCTTGTCAATGGCGCGGCCCCGCGCACGGCGGTGGGCCTCAAGCGCGACGGCTCGCTCGTGCTCTACACGATCGATGGCCGCCAGAGCGGCTATTCCATCGGCGCGACGCTGACGCAGGTCGCCCAGCGCATGGTGGAGCTCGGCTGCGTGACGGCGCTGAGCCTGGACGGCGGCGGCTCGACCGCGATGGTCGCGACGAGCCCCGACAGCACGGTATCGACGCTTGTCGACAAGCCCTCGGGCGGCAGCGAGCGCGCGGTGACGAACCACATCTTCCTTGTGGCGGACAGCCGCCCGACGAACTCCGTGGGCCATGTGTATCTTGAAAGCGAGAGCACGCGCGTGCTCCCGAACGCGCAGGTCAAGCTCACCGCGACGGCGCTCGACACGAACTATATCCCCATGGCAAATTCCAATGTCTCCCTGCGCGCGGATAAGGGCACCATTGACGGCAATGTCCTGACCGCGCCCGCCTCCGGCACCGTGACGGTGACGGCGAACGCGGGCGGCGCGAGCGCGCAGACGAAGATCGATGTCATCACGCAGCCCGACAGCATCAGCGTCAAGCAGAACGGCAAGGCCGTGAGCGCTATCACGCTCAGCGCGGGCGAGACGGCGACGCTGACCGCCTCGGCGATGTACCGCCATTTGCCGGTGCTCGGCGACAACAAGGGCTTTACCTGGACCGTGCAGGGCAATGTCGGCACGATCGAAAACGGCGTGTTCACGGCGTCCGGCAGCATCGGCAGCGGCAGCGTGACGGCGAGCCTCGGCCGCATTTCCGTGACGGTCCCTGTGACGGTGACGGCGCGCGCCCTGCGCACGCTCGACGGCTTTGAGACCTCGTTCGCGACCGCGACCGGCACGCGTGCGATGCTCTCCTACAACAGTGAGATGACCCGCGTGCACAACGGCTACGCCTCCGCACGGCTTGACTATGCGATCGGCAGCGAGGGCAACGCCTACATCGGCCTCAACTATGCCATTCCTTCAAATTACGACCAGCTCAACTTCTGGGTCTACGGCGACAATAGCGGAGCGCAGCTCGCGCTGGTGACGGATACTGGCAGCGTGAACCTGGGAGCTCTCAACTTCTCCGGCTGGAAGCTCCTGACGGCGAACCTCGGCGCGGCGACCGCGATCACGGGCATGATCGTCTCTTCGGACACGGAGCTTATCAGCGCCGTGTACCTTGACCAGCTCGTGCTCTCCTACGGCGGCCTGACCGATACGACCGCGCCGAAGCTCTCGCTCCAGTACAATGCGGCGAGCAACACTGTGACCGGCACGGTGAAAGATGACATCGACGGCGCGGCCATCCCGACCATTCACGTGACCTACGACGGCAAGAGCTACACGTCCTACGCCTATAACCAGTCCAGCGGCGCGCTGAGCATTACGCTTCCCGCGGGGGACGGCGCACAGCATCGCGTGAGCGTGGTCGCGGGCGACGCGAGCGGCAACCTGAGCCGCGCGGGCGTGAACGCCGGTACGTCGAGCGCGACGCCGGCCTTTGCCGATATGCGGGACCACTGGGCGAACGATGCGGTGGCGTACCTCAAGCGCAGCGGCATTTCGAACGGTTCGAACGGTAACTTCCTGCCGGATACGAAGATCAGCCGTCAGGAATTTGCCGTGCTGCTCGCGCGTTACTTAGGTTCTTCGCAGGATCATTCCTCCGTGCAGCTCCCGTTTGCCGATACGAATGAGATCGCATCCTGGGCGCTGAACGGCGCGAAGGCGATGTACTCGCTCGGCATCATCAAGGGCAGTTCCGACGGCTCGGGCAAGCTCTACTTCAACCCCACGGCCAACGTGAGCCGCCAGGAGGCGGTGACGATGCTCGGTCGCCTGACCGAAAAGGGCTACGCCCAGGGCGCGCTCAAGTTCACCGACAGCAGCGCAATCCAGTCGTGGGCGGCGGAGTACGTGAGCACGCTCAGCGAGATGGGCATCCTCACGGGCTTTAACGACGGCAGCTTCCGCCCGGGCGGCGCGATGACGAGGGCACAGGTGGCGACAGTCTTATATAAATTCTAAAACGAAAGGGAACGGCAAGTGAAGTTTGAGGTTAACATTCCTAATGATTGGACAGGCTTGTCATT
>ERZ772900.2659-NODE-2659-length-12831-cov-9.770742_pt1 | contig 12831 bp, 10 predicted proteins | sample MGYA00512124_ERZ772900 | MGnify/ENA primary metagenome ERZ772900 (study PRJEB29015, sample SAMEA2737716) | human gut metagenome | biome: human gut; feature: human-associated habitat; material: faeces | place: China | collected 2012 ... | reverse complement strand
GCGGCATATTAAAATTAATCGATGACTGCTGTTCAAACATATACAATTCATAGCTGAACACAAACGAAGCATCGTTCTTATACTTCATATATGTTCCGCCCTTAAGAGTCGTAACCGTCAGCTTGTCAATATCCGTATGTGATGAATTATTCAGTGCATTATACAAGTCAAGCAGATTTCTCTTATCGGAATACAGCATACAGAAAACATTGTCCTTGTACCTTCTTGTTACAGTCGGTGAACTATCAGTATTTACCTTATATGTGCTATTCTTCGTATTATTCATAGTAGTATTCTCCTTATCGTAAATATAAATTCACAATCAGGCAGACTATGAATAACATAATCATAAATGTATTGTAGCATCTGCAGATGTATAAAACAAGCACACTTCAAGACACAGCCAAAGATAATACGCTCTTACTCTTACTACTTAAGATAATGCCACATCCTGCCTGATTGTAATAACCTTGGGATTAATTGTAATGATACTGAATTCAGCATAGATAATTGCTTTCGCAATATTAGTCTGTAAATAATTCTTAAGACTTACTAAGTATACTATGGTTATAGAATAGCACGTTGTGTATATTTTGTCAATAGAAAATATATGTATTAAAAAGGCATATATCCAATGAAGCCTCATCGTTAATAAAGTCCTCATCAATATACGCCTTTTCTTCATTAAATTAAAATCTGTTAATCATTTCTTCTTGTAAGCAATATAAGTCTTAATAACTGGAGTATAGATGTAACAAGTGCTGCCACATATGTGAGCGCCGCTGCTGTAAGCACCTTTCTTGCGCCTGACAGCTCATTTCCTGAAAGCATATTTCTGCTACGTAGTGTCCTTAAAGCCCTTGCTGACGCATCAAACTCTACCGGAAGTGTCAGAAACTGGAATAATACAACAAGCGAAAATAACAGTACTCCTATCTGCATAAGTCCTGTTGCGCCAAATACAAGTCCAAGTAATATTATTGGCCATGAAAGTGATGAGCCGATATTAGCAAGTGGTATGACAACTGACCTTATTCTTATAGGAAAATAATCTTCATTATACTGCATGGCATGTCCACACTCATGTGCAGCAACACCAACTGCTGCTACTGTATTTACATCATACACGCTGTCTGAAAGTCTTAGGACGCCTTCTTTAGGTGAATAATGGTCTGTAAGATTACCGCTTACACGCTCTATTCTTACATCTGTTATACCTGCCGCCCTTAGTATCTCCTGTGCTGCCTGCGCGCCAGTCATATTTGTTCTATGATTGCCTTTGCTGTATCTGTTAAATGTCGACTTGACATTCATAGATGCTATGATACTTATAACCGCACCAATCAGCACAAGTATATATGTTGCATCATAAAAATAATACATATAATCATCCTCCCTGTTCCTTTTGTAATAGGTTATGTAATTGTTTTTATTTTACCATAAAATGTTTTTATGTAAATATATATGACATTTCTTTCACAATATGTTCATTTTATCTTTATAATTTCCATATGACATCTCATGCACAATCCGTACATTTTTTCATAAAATAAAGTGTGAATATCCTTAGGCATCCCCTGTTAAAAAGCAAACAAGAACTAATTATATTAACACATATTTATTAGACCTTTTATATAATATAAAAAACAAATTCCTTAAAATTTCACCCCAATATAAAACATCACAAAAAACGCATCCTAATTGCCCCAACATATTCACCTAAATAAAAATTCTCCACTAAAAAATCCCCACTAACCCACTAAAAGGAGGTCACCCCTATGAAAATGTTTGACTTAAAAAACAAGCAGGTCATCAACGAAGAAGACTGCCGTATACTAGGCTGTGTCATCGACATAGATTTTAACCCGTCCAATGGATGTATCAACTCTATTATTATCCCCGGTCCCGGCAAATTATGTGGTTTTCTTGGAAGAGAATTCGTGTATGTCATTCCATTTAAGTGTATCAAATCCATTGGCAAAGATATTGTTCTTGTAAATGTCTGCCTTGATAAACATAAAGAAAAATGCTAATATATACATATATTCAGTTCTTGAGATAATGATTGGAGGTTACTATGAAAGATAATTACGTTGCTTATGTGGGAACGTATACTCACGAAAGCAGTAAAGGTATACATATATACGATATGGATGTAGAGAAGGGACGTATATGTGAACGTGAAGAGGTATCTATCGATAACCCTTCTTATATAACTCTTTCACACGATAAGAGATTTCTTTATACAATATGCGATCAGGGAGTATCATCCTATTCCATTATGGAGGATGGAAGCCTTGAGCTTATGAATGTTGTATCAATCAACGGTATGCGAGGCTGCCATATGTCTGTCACTAAAGCTAACAACTTCCTTGTTGTTTCTGGATATCACGATGGCAAGATTACTGTTATGCACATCAATGACGATGGTTCTGTTGGCGATATTGCCGATGAGGTATTTCACAAAGGTATTGGAAGCATCGCTGAGCGTAACTTCCGCCCACATGTAAGCAACACATGTTTCACTCCTGATGAAGACCTCTTATGCGCCTGCGACCTTGGAATTGACCAGATTAAGCTTTACGAGTTTAACCACAGAACCGGAAAGCTTAAGTTATTTGATATTATACGTTCACAGCAGGAATCAGCACCTAGAAAGATGATATTCTCCGAAGATGGAAAGTATGCTTATGTAGTGTGCGAATTAAAGAATTATATCAATGTATATTCTTATGATAAGAATTCTGATAAGGCTCGTTTTGAAATGATTCAGAACATTTTTACTGTAAGACGTGACCACAAGTCAAACAGCGCTGCCTCAGACATTATTTTTGCCAATGATGGCAACAACCTTATCTGTTCTAACGCAGGCGATAATACAGCTACTATATACTCTGTTGATAAAGAGTCAGGAAAGATTATTACTCTTAACTCACTTCCTGTAAGTGGCGACTACCCTAAGTATGTATGTATGTTCCCTGACAATAAGCACCTTATGTCTATGAACAATGAAGGAAATTCCATAACAATATTTACTGTTGATTACAATAAAGGACTTATCGTTATGAACGGCAAGGAGCTTAAGATATCAAGACCTAATAATATGGTTATTAAAAAGTTATCTTAATCCCCTATTATTGTGTTAAAAGTGGGTTACTATTATGTACCCGGATTGCCACATTGATATGCAATTCACACAACTATCTTACACTCAGAACAGAAAAATGGTTCCATCCCCGTGCCATCTGGCATTGAGGTCTGGAACCATTTTTATTTTACATTTTATATTCTGACTACTGCTCGCTATACTTTTCCGCCTGATGCTTGATAAGCTCTGTATCATCAAAATAGTTAATCTTCATAGAAGCCTTAACCTCATTAAGAGTTTCTTCTGCAACTGCGTACGCCTTCTTAGTACCCTCCTGAAGAATATGATATACCTCTGGAATATTCTTTTCGTACTCATGTCTTCTATTTCTGATAGGCTCTAACTCTTTATTGATAACTTCTGTAAGGAACTTCTTAACCTTAACATCACCAAGTCCGCCTCTCATATAGTGTTCCTTAAGTTCATCAAGATTATTATATTCTGGAAGGAACTGTGCAAAATCTTCGTCTGTACAGAAAGCATCAAGATATGTAAATACTGTATTACCCTCTACCTTACCAGGGTCACTTACTTTGATATGGTCTGGGTCTGTATACATTCCTCTTACTTTTTCCTTAACAACATCTGCCGAGTCTGATAAGTAGATACAGTTACCAAGCGACTTGCTCATCTTAGCCTTTCCATCTGTACCCGGAAGTCTTAAGCATGCCTTATTATCAGGAAGCAGTATCTGTGGCTCAACTAATGTATCACCATATACTGAGTTAAACTTTCTTACTATTTCTCTTGTCTGCTCTATCATAGGCTCCTGATCTTCACCTACTGGTACTGTAGTCGCCTTAAATGCTGTTATATCAGCAGCCTGACTTATAGGATAACAGAAGAAACCTACAGGAATGCTTGCCTCAAAGTTACGCATCTGTATTTCAGACTTAACTGTCGGATTTCTCTGAAGTCTTGATACTGTAACAAGATTCATATAATAAAATGTAAGCTCTGTAAGCTGAGGTATCTGAGACTGGATAAATATATTCGACTTTGTAGGATCTAAGCCTACTGAAAGATAATCAAGTGCAACCTCTATTATGTTCTGACGTACCTTTTCAGGATTATCTGCATTATCTGTGAGTGCCTGCGCATCCGCTATCATTATAAATATCTTTTCAAATTCACCTGAATTCTGAAGTTCTACTCTTCTCTTTAATGAACCGACATAATGTCCAAGGTGAAGCTTACCTGTCGGTCTGTCACCTGTTAATATTATTTTAGACATATTTATTACTCCTCCATTCTTATATCAATCCGCATATTCATATTATGATGTCAGGGTCAAAAGGTATTTTGCCTCTGACACTGCACACTGTTATTATCCAACGTATGATTACAAACAGCATCGCTAATGTTTACAATTTTATCACATTTTTTTTTAAATAACAATTGAGAATTATGTAAAATAATAGTAATATATATGTGCATTAATAACAATATCAACATATGGAGGAACAATCGATGAAACATTTACTTAGTCCACTGGATTTAAGTGTCAGCGAGTTATCAGATCTTCTAGATCTTGCAAGAGACATTTCTAAGGATCCTAAGAAGTACAGTCATGTATGTGATGGAAAGAAATTAGCAACTTTATTCTATGAACCTAGTACTAGAACCCGTCTTAGTTTTGAGGCAGCAATGCTCAATCTTGGGGGTTCTGTATTAGGTTTTTCTTCTGCTAACTCAAGTTCCGCTTCCAAGGGTGAAAGTGTATCAGATACTATCAGAGTTATATCATGCTATGCAGATATATGCGCTATGAGACATCCTAAAGAAGGTGCCCCTATGGTTGCTGCAAGCAAGTCTTCTATTCCTGTAATAAATGCAGGAGATGGCGGACACCAGCATCCAACCCAGACTCTTACTGACCTTATGACTATAAGGGAATTAAGAGGTTCACTTGACAACTTTACAATCGGTCTGTGTGGTGACTTAAAGTTCGGAAGAACTGTACACTCACTTATCAACTCACTTGTAAGATATAACAATGTTAAGTTTGTCCTTATATCACCTAAAGAATTAAGAGTACCTGATTATATAAGAGATGATGTTTTAGCCGCTAACAACGCAGAATTCGTTGAGGTAGAAAGCCTTGAAGAAGCTATGCCACAACTTGACATTCTTTATATGACACGTGTACAGAGAGAGCGTTTCTTCTCAGAAGACGAATATCTTCGTATGAAGGACTTCTATGTATTAGATGAAGCCAAGATGTCACTTGCAAAGGAGGATATGTATGTACTCCATCCTCTTCCTCGTGTAAATGAAATATCTGTTGAAGTTGATGACGACAAGCGAGCAGCCTACTTCAAGCAGGTACAATATGGTGTATATGTACGTATGGCACTTATTATGACACTTCTTGGTCTTAACAAATAACTAAGTCCTATTATCAGTCTTTAAGTATGCGTGCACACATACCGGACTTGTTATGCATAATTTCTTATTTTCAATTATAAATGTGCACAGAAGGAGTTTACTATGTTAAATGTAGGTCAGCTTAATGAGGGCTTTGTATTAGACCATATTGAAGCCGGAAAAGCTATGGATATATATAATTATCTTGGTCTTGGAAAGCTTGACTGCCAGGTTGCAATCATCAAGAATGCCCGTAGCAGCAAAATGGGAAGAAAAGATATAATAAAAATCGAAGGTGGACTTGACCTCGTAGATCTTGATGTTATTGGTTTCATAGACCACAATATAACTGTTAATATCATAAAGAATGGTGAAATCGTTGGGAAGAAATCTCTTTCTCTTCCAAAGCAGATAACCAATGTAATCAGATGCAAGAATCCTAGATGTATAACATCTATAGAACAGGAACTTGACCAGGTATTCGTACTCTCTGACCCTGAAAAGCAGGTATATAGATGTAAGTACTGTGAAGAGAAGTATACTGGAAAGTAATATAATCTATATATTATGGAATGTTTTTATATAAACAATATATATTGCACCTAATTATAACAAAACGTGTTGAATAGAATTAACCCATCAACACGTTTTGTCCTATAACCCTAAAAAATATGGCTGTCACATCAATAAATGTTATACTGATGTAACAGCCTTTTTATTTAATAAACATTTTCAATATTATCTATAACTCTGCAATGTTGGTGTCTGGCTTATCTTAAGCGGTGTGCTTACACCCGGCGCTGTTGTAACCTTATATGTAACAGTTACAGGATTGCTTGGTGCTAACATAAACTCAACATTATAAGCTACTTCAAGTCCATGGTATTCATCCATATTCATAGTCATTGAATTACTTGTCTCAAAGTCACTTATTGTTCCGCCTGCTGGTGCAAACAGATGAAGATAACTTTCCACCTGACCATTATAATTACCTATGATATAATTACCAGCCCTGTACATATCATCTCTTGTGATATCGTTACTTACTGTAACAGTTACATCATATGTTCTGCTTCCGTCATCATTAACTGTGACATCACCAATCTGTGTGTCAAGACTTACAAACCATCCGAGCTTACTTCCGTTAGCTCCACTAAAGAATACTCCTGCCTCAGGATTAGAAGGGTCATCATTAAGCGCACCTGAACAGCCAGCCGCTTTTACATAAGACTCTGCTGTCTCATCCTCCATCCACATAAGTATAGTACGGTCTTTTCCGCCATCTGTAAATATCTTTGAATAATCTGCTATTCTGTTTATATCAAAGTCATCTACAAGCTTACCCATAACAATTTTCGCAGTTTCTGCAAAAAGAGAATCAACATAATCATTAGCATTGCTTATCTTATAAGATGAGTTACTGCTAAGATACTTATAATAAAGGTCTTTCTGAAGCATCTGTGTTGCATTATCACCATTAAGCTCTGTTCCGTCTGAAAGTGTTACAGCTCCTGTATAAGCAAGCACTTTCTGTATGATTACAGGTGTAAGTGATATAACTCCGTCAATGTGTTCATCATTCTTGCTTTCATATGCCAATGCCCAGATTTCCCCAACTCTTTCAAAGTCCGGTATATAGCAGGCATCTCTTGCATAGTCAAGCGAACCGCTGAACAGCAGATATTCTGTATCTGTTATATGTGCCTCTGTTGGAGGATTAACTGATATCATATCATATACCGTCTTAAAGTCATCTATTGTAAGAACACCGTCTTCTATCCTTATAGTTCCCATAGAACCCGGAAAACCACCAGACGCTCTTATCTCAGCTGAGTTCTGTGCAGCAAGAAGATATAACTTATCACTGCCGTCTCCTAAAAATGCCCTGAAAAGTGGAAGGTACTCTCCATTCTCCTTATAGGCTGCTGTGAGCTTTGTAAGCATCTGTGTATACTCTGATAACATTTCTGTCTTTCCTAAAGGAAGCTTAACAGTCTGCATCTTTGTTGTCATGCTTTCTATTCTTGGTTCTATATCCTCTAAAAGATTAAGATAAGCATTGATTGTGCTGACACTGAAACCATCACCAACCTTAAGTCCCTCTAACGGATACTCATCCATGACATCAAGTGCCGGCTTTAATATATTGTCAGATGCATCTTCTGCAACACTCACAAGTGTATTAACTGACTTAACATACTTCCCTGCAAAAGGTGCATGCGATACAGCCTTCCATACCGGACTTGACAATGTTCTGTCAAGCTTTCTGACTGTATTATCCAACTTAAGTGTGGCATTCTGTGCGCTTTCAACATCTCTTTCCTTAACGCCTGTCATAACAGCCTTAAGGTCAGTTTTTAATGTATTAGCTTCCGATAACATACTCTTTGCATCTGTTCCAAGTCTGAATATAAGCAGTCCAATAATTATTATTGGAACTAAAGCTATCGCAATATTTCTTGCTATCTTAAGCTTTTTATTTCGCCTTCTTCTGTCCATTCCTGAATTCATACTAATCTCCATTCTTACGCTTCTGCGCTTTCAGGGCTGTGTAACACATGTTTCGTGTAAAAAGCCATATATTCTATTATTCTATCTTGCCATCAAACATATATATGAGCAGCACTATAAGCCGGGTTATGTCCAGCCATCATCTGGCTGATGATAATCATCTATCTAGTCTTACTGTTACCAGTAAGCTCAAGCGACCTACCTAAAAGCACGACGGGCAGCCGTATCGCTTTATGTTTGGTCTTGCTTCGGATGGGGTTTACATAGCCAGCACTGTTACCAGTGCTGCGGTAGTCTCTTACGCTGCCTTTCCACCCTTACCAATAGAATTAACACTAAAGTGTTAATTCTATAACATCAGCAGCAAAACTGCTAATGTACATGCATCAGTAAAGTTAGTAATGTAAAGACATTAATAAATTCACCTTCTTGCTTTGGCGGTATATTTCTGTTGCACTAGCCTTGGAGTCACCTCCACCGGACGTTATCCGGCATCCTGCCCTGCGAAGCCCGGACTTTCCTCACCTGCGGTCTTTCGACACTTGCAGCCGCGATTATCTGTGCTACTCATATTAATAAACATTCAATAACTTTGACATACTACCACACGCAGGAAAGTATGTCAAAGTTATATTATGTGTTTTATAAAATTTTAATGTGTTGGTGTTACTTTATAAACATAGCATCACCAAAGCTGAAAAATCTATACTTTTCCTGAACTGCCACATCATATGCATGAAGAACATTTTCTCTTCCTGCAAGTGCAGAAACAAGCATAACAAGTGTAGATTCCGGAAGATGGAAGTTAGTTATAAGACAGTCTATCGCCTTGAACTTGTATCCCGGATATATAAATATCTCTGTCCATCCGCTCTTAACCGGTATATGACCATTTTCATCAGCTACCGACTCAAGAGTTCTTGTACTTGTAGTACCTACGGCTATGACCCTTCCGCCATTAGCCTTTGTTTCATTGATAATATCCGCAGCTTCCTTATCCACCTGATAAAATTCTGAATGCATATGATGTTCAAGAATGTTCTCAACTTTAACTGGTCTGAAAGTTCCAAGACCAACATGAAGTGTAACTCTTGCTATCTTAACTCCCATAGCCTGTATCTTATCAAGTAGTTTCTCTGTAAAATGAAGACCAGCTGTAGGCGCTGCCGCCGAACCCTCATGCTTTGCATATACAGTCTGGTATCTGTTCTTATCCTGAAGCTTATGTGTTATATATGGAGGAAGCGGCATCTGTCCTAATTCATCAAGTATCTCTTCAAATATACCATCATATGTAAACTGTATGAGCCTGTTTCCCTCTTCAACTATATCTATAATCTCACCTTTAAGCTTTCCACCGCCAAATACTATCTTAGCACCGACTTTGCACTTCTTACCAGGCTTTACAAGCACTTCCCATGTATCCTGTCTGTCTTCTAGTCTCTTAAGAAGAAGCACCTCTATGGCTGCACCTGTTTCTTCTTTCTCACCTATAAGACGGGCTGGTATAACCTTGGTATCATTGATAACAAGGCAGTCACCAGCCTTAAGATACTCTGTTATATCCCTGAATATCTTATGCTCTATTGCACCTGTATTCTTATCAAGCACCATAAGTCTTGAGCTTGAACGGTCTGAAAGTGGATCCTGTGCTATAAGCTCTTCTGGCAGGTCATAATAAAAATCATGTAAATCCATAATATTCCTCTAATTAGATTAATCTTTAATAGCTAAGAAAAAGTAAATGTCTGCTTTACATCCACTTCCTTTTTCTTTGCGCTCTCTATGCACGAAGTTCTATTCCGGCATCACTTAAGTCCTTATATATATTTTCCATAACAGGAGTGATATCCTTATCCTCAAGTGTTCTGTCCTTTGCCCGGAATGAGATAGAATATGCTACTGACTTGTAGCCATCCTTAATCTGGGCACCTTCGTATATATCGAATAACTTGTAGCTTTCAAGTATCTTTCCTGCACGTTTTTCAATAATCTTCTCGATATTGCCAACAAGAACTGACTTAGGCATAACCATACTTATATCTCTTGTTACTGCTGGGAACTTGGCAATTCCTGTAAACTTTGTATCAAAGCTTGCCATACCAGTTACAGTGACAAGGTCGATAACTGCAAGATATGTTCTCTCACCTAACGCATAATTGTCAGCTACATCTGGATGTACCTCACCGATATAACCTATCTTAGTTCCATCATATGTAACATTTGCCTGACGGCCTGGGTGAAGGAATGTAATTCCGGCTTCTGGGTCATATTCCGGCTTATCCTTCATTCCTATTCTTTCAAGGAACTCTTCCACAACACCCTTCATAGTAAAGAAATCAACTTCGCCAAATGCACCGAGTGTAAACATAACTCTCTCATCTGGAAGTTCATTCTTATCATCAGATGCCATATAAACCTTAGCTAATTCATATAACTTAACATTCTTGTTACGTCTGTTAAAGTTAGTAGAAAGCGATGTAAGCATACCATTTACTGGAAGTGTTCTCATAATAGAGAAGTCCTCACCAAGTGGGTTAGATATTACAACTGTCTTTCTGTATTCACTATCCTGTGCAAGCTTAAGCTTATCAAACACCTTAGGGCTTTCAAATGAATATGTCATAGCCTGTGAAAAACCTGTAAACTGTGCAACTTCACCTGCTACATCTTCGATACTTCTTTCAAATGTAATCTTACCCATAGTTGTAGAGCCCTTAGGGAGAGTTGTTGGAATATTATCGTATCCGAAAAATCTTGCAACCTCCTCAGCAATATCTGCATCTCTGTTAAGGTCCTGTCTGAATGTAGGTATTATAAGTTCATTAGCATCCTTATCATATTCAACTTCAAGTCTCTTGAAGTACTCAAGCATATCAGCTTCTGATACATCTGTTCCAAGAAGTGCATTGTACTTGGCTGGCTCGAAGGCTATTCTCTTCTTAGATACAGGATTAGGATATACATCAACTACTCCGCCAACCACTTCACCTGCGCCAAGCTGCTCTATAAGGTCACATGCCCTGTTCATAGCTTCAAGTGCAAGTTCTGGGTCAAGTCCCTTTTCAAACTTACCAGCAGCATCTGTTCTTAAGCCTATCTTCTTAGATGACTTTCTTATGTTAGTACCATCAAATGTAGCTGCCTCAAAAAGCATAGTCTTAACATCATCTGTTATCATAGAGTTCTCGCCACCCATGATACCTGCTAACCCTACAGCCTTGTCGCCATCGCATATAAGAAGTGCTTCTGAATCAAGAGTTCTTTCCTGTCCGTCAAGTGTAACGAACTTTTCACCCTCTGCTGCCTTTCTTACTACAATCTTCTTACCGGCAATAGTATCATAATCATAAGCATGCATAGGCTGTCCATATTCTGTCATAACATAGTTAGTTATATCTACTATGTTGTTGATAGGTCTGATACCTGCTGTCATAAGTCTTTGCTGCACCCACTTTGGTGATGGAGCAAGCTTTATATTCTTAATAACTCTTGCTGTATATCGCTTGCAAAGATCATCTGCTAAAACTTCAACCTTGATGTAATCATTAATATCTTCATTATTACCGACAACACGTACTTCTGGTGGGTTGAAAGGCTTTCTGAAAGTAGCTGCTGCCTCTCTTGCTATACCAAGTATGCTGTAGCAGTCTACACGGTTGTTAGTAATCTCATATTCAAAAACTGTATCATCAAGTCCAAGATATGCCACTGCACTTGAACCAACAACTGCATCATCGCCGAATATATATATTCCATTCTCAGCAGCGTCTGGATAGAATTCTCTTGAAGAACCAAGTTCCTCTATAGAGCACATCATACCACAAGACTCAACGCCTCTTAACTTGCCCTTCTTAATCTTTATTCCGTCTTCTGGAAGTGGGCTTCCGTCATGTCCACCTGCAACACGTCCTCCATCAAGAACCACCGGAACCTTCTGTCCGCTTGAACCTACTGGAATATTCGGTGCACCTGTAACTATCTGGACTGTTTCATCTCCGACATTTACCTGGCATACTACAAGCTTGTCAGCATCCGGATGTCTTTCTACTGAAACAATCTGTCCTACAACGATTTTCTCCAGATTTTTATCAAGCTCATTAAAACATTCTACCTTAGTACCTGAAAGAGTCATAGCATCTCTGAATTCCTGATTTGTACACTCTAAACCTGGAACAAGGTCCTTTATCCATTTAATAGATGTATCCATACTAATCTCCATTCCCGCCCATAAACTAAACAATCATAACCTTACAATCTGACTGTACCGGGCTTATTTACTTTATACGTATATACACATTACACAAAATTCTGCACAGCTTACGTCAATATTTCAAACTGACATTAACTAGAACTGCTTTAAAAATCTTGTGTCATTTTCATATAATAATCTCATATCATCGATTTCATACTTAAGGAGTGCAACTCTCTCAAGACCAACACCAAATGCAAAGCCTGTGTACTTATCTGTATCAATTCCACACATTTCAAATACATGTGGGTGAACCATACCACAGCCAAGAATTTCAATCCAGCCCTCGCCCTTACAGAAACGGCATCCCTTGCCGCCACACTTAAAGCAGCTTACATCCATCTCAGCACTTGGCTCTGTGAATGGGAAGTGATGTGGTCTGAACTTAACCTTAGTATCTTCACCGAATAATTCCTTGGCAAACTCTGCAAGAGTTCCCTTAAGGTCTGCAAATGTGATATTCTCATCGATAACAAGACCTTCTACCTGATGGAAACAAGGTGAATGTGTTGCATCAACTTCATCAGCTCTATATACACGGCCAGGAGATATC
>ERZ772900.2658-NODE-2658-length-12843-cov-34.168361_pt1 | contig 12843 bp, 9 predicted proteins | sample MGYA00512124_ERZ772900 | MGnify/ENA primary metagenome ERZ772900 (study PRJEB29015, sample SAMEA2737716) | human gut metagenome | biome: human gut; feature: human-associated habitat; material: faeces | place: China | collected 2012 ... | reverse complement strand
TCAGCCAATTGCTTGAATTCTTCGTATGTCATGGGATGGTTATTTTAAGAATTTATGAAACTTGAGAATCTGAGATCTAAGTTCAGGTATTCTGATGCCTTCAGAGTCTTTGCCTTCTTGATTGTTAAGATTCCTTTTGCTGATAGTTTTATGAATTTTCAGTTTTCTCATGCCCGACTTGCCGTTAGCTTTATGGTTCCACCAAGGCTTGGGATATGCATGTCTTTTTTTGTATCTCGTGCCATCGCAGTTCTGGATAAAGATTTCCAATACTAATCCATCCATTTGACAATCATGCGGGATGTTGATGGCACGTCTTTGGATATCCATTTCGTAGAAGATACTTCCGTCCTTTTTGCAGAGCACGATGTCCAGATAGTCTGGCATATCAGGTATAGTTCCAGGCTCTGACATTTGTGGTTGAAACTCCCCAAACTCTTCCTTCACATACTCGAATAGTCCCCGAGTATATTTTTCGATATCCACCCCTACATATCGAGTATAGGTGTATTTGATGATACATAAAGACATTTTATTTGCCATTTTATTCTTTCTTTTTGGTTATACCTTTATAATATAGTAATATGAAGGGAAAATTTCAAAAAAAAGCGCCAATATTTTGAAAAAAAGTATTGGCGCTTGATTATTGAATGATGTTATTGTAAAAAGATCGTACCTATTAGTTCTTGTTATATCCGAATTTTCTAGTAAACAATACATCTTTCCAATGTGATTCCCTATCAATGATGATTTGGTCATCAGTATCCTTATTGAATGTTTCGAGAATTGTGAAATAGAAATTATTCTTGATATAGTCTGTACCTAAATCCTTTAGAAGTTTATTTCCTCCATGGCATGTACGAATGTATGTTTCCCATCTACCGAGAATCATATTTTCACCATACGCTGAACCAACATATTGTTTTCCTGTATTTGAATCAACCAACAGATACACTCCTTTTTGATTTTCAAGAGCAGAACGCCAACTATCTTTTGTGATGAGATTCTTAAGAGATAGCCATGAAACATTCACGTTGGAATATCCAGGAAAATAGTCGTTGTTGTAAACATTGGGCAGAATCTCTTCAACTATGCACTCTGGCAATACATTCTCTCCTATTCTGATTAGATTTTGACTATGATTTTTGAAGCGGATAACAATTCTGCCGATGTATTCTTTGTATTCATCCAACTCTTCATATTCATATCCAACTCCATTTTGAATACCAAGATCTTGAACAATCTTTCCTATATGGAATAGTAACCAACAGTCTTGTTTTTGAGGGATAGGGACAAAACCTAAGGTAATGTTTCCATTAGAGAAATTGCTTTTTCTTGCATAGTTCCAGTATTGACCGTCAAGCATATGTTGCTTGCTTTCTTCCGTTTGGTCTGTAAAATAATCAATAGCTGGTCTTTTGGTTCCGAAGTTCAAATTAAATCTAACTTTAACGTTTTTAATATCCGGAAGTCTGAGAATATCATTAAGTAGTATCATAATCTATGATGTAATATTATTTTGTGACAATTAATTATCTTTAGACGAATTTACACATAACATATGTGTAAATTCGTCTAATATATATACTATGTTTTCAATCTACTTAAACTCATAATTACCATCACATCCCAATTTTTCGAATAATTCAGCTAGTCCACTTTTACCGAAATCGAACTTTGAGCTACAGGATATAACTAAATTCTGTGCTTTCTTCTTTTTTCCTTTATCAAGATATGCATCTACAACATTTGCAACCAATGATTTATACAAAGAAGTTGCTTGATCATTATCCTGTAGAGGGTTGCCTAAACCTGAAGCCTCACACATCGTAAGTGCGTTGGCAGCCTTGTCAACTTGCCCTTTATCAAGAAAGTCATTAACCTCTTTAGCTGTATTTTGAACATATGAGAGATCTTTAGCATTTTTTGCTGCTTTTTCTTCTTGATAAGCTTGTCTTTCTTCTTGTCTTTCTTCTTGTCTTTCTTCTTGCTCAGCTTGTTCTCTTCTGGCATCAGCGGTAGCTTCATACCATATAAATCCAAATAGTGGAATGGCTGCAATGGCAATTAAAACAAGCTTTTTATTTTTTTCGAAAATATTTAGCCAAAATTTCTTTTTCGCATTCTTTTTGGCTTCTGTCTCTGCTGCTTCTGATTCAGCCTCAACCTCATCAAGCAAGCGCTGTATCTTAGGATTGTTACCATAGTACATTCTTGCTTTGCGAGCATAGCGCTCCACCTCAGCTTTGCTCTTATCAACATCTTTTCCAGACTTAAAATTTACCAAAGCAGACTCAAGATGCTCGATAATCTCCTCCAACTCCTTACTTGCCTCAGGTGTAATGCTACCACCACAGTTAGGACACTTGTCGGTCAGTTCTGGAATAGAGCTACCGCAGTAAGGGCAGGTCTTGCCACGACGCTTGTTCACAGCTGCTGCTACTGCCTGATCAGCCTTCTGCTGCTGTGCATCGATGTACAAATCTACCTCGTCAACATTCAATCCCAGAGCCTGTGCCTTGTTCAAAAGAACCTGACGCTCCTTGGCAGAGATGATGCCGTCGGTAAGATACGCTTTGATGAGGTCATCAAGCTCCTGTGGAATTGCACCTTCCTTCTTTGCAGGCTTAGCTGCCTGAGGAGCCTGTGCTTCCATTTCTTTCTTGCGCTTAGCAAGACGACCCTCAAGTACTAGTTCAAACTCGTCGCGGTCGATGCCCATGGCCTCGGCCTTCTTGAAGAGAAGATTCTTCTCTTTGTCAGTCAATACTCCATCTGCCAATGCTGCAGTGATGAGTGCTTCTAACTTCTCGTTGTACATAGTAAAAATAATTTTATTTGTTCACTTGTTTTGCTATTTTACAAGATTAATAACTTGATTGATATTGTCAATCATATCATCAAGCGTATTTTCTATATTTTTAGTAACGGTATTTAAATCGTTATAATAGAAAACTCCAAAAGAATTGTATCGGGGCTTATCTTCTGATTCCACTTTCTTAGGGGGAACCATAGTTGCAAGTTTAGCTCCTCTAATGATCCTATCAGTCTCTTCATTCCAATTCTTTGTATCATGTTCTTTGGAATATTTTGGCTTTTTCGAAAGCATATCTAAAAAACCGGCTCTCAAAGGATGGTTACCTTGCTGTTGGAGCACAAAGATACCCTTTTGGGGAATAAGATACTTCAATTCAAGGAGGGCTTCACCATGGTAGTAGCTAACTCTCATAAATAATTTGTCTTTATTTTCAGTACCATTTTCTCCCCAGATTTCTTGATCAGAAGTGACGATTATTGGCTGAAAATCTTTACCAAACTTCTTTTCTAGTTTCTTGGTTAATTGCAAGGCACATTGGTGCATAACAAGCTTCTGCCATATATCATTGCAGCGGAGGGTGGAAAAATCCTCATTTTTGAGAATTTCCCAATTGTCAGTATATTTAATTTTTTCCAAACAGTTGTTGGTATATGTGTAGAATGCATCAATAAACTCGCAATATTTTTCCAGAAGTTCCTTGTAAAACTTATCTTTGACAAGAGCCAGATTGTCGTGTAGGGTTTTAGAGTAATCTGCATATGTCACAATTATCCATCCGGATTGTTTGACAGCTTCTTTGTCTAAGAAATCTTCAGCTAATGTGAGTAAGATATACTTTGTCTTTGGAAGTTTTGCGTTTCCTTTCCAATTCTCAAACTTTGCAGTATTGAGTCTTTTTAACTTCAACTCTACTTTACATTGTGCTTTGTCTGCCTCTTCGTTAAGAGCGTCAACTTTCTTTTGATAATTTTCAAGCTGAGCCTTATAAGCTATACTCTTGAATTTATTCTCTAGAACCAGACGGATTTTTCCCGTTTCTGATTCCTCATCGTTGATTATTTTCTCGCAAATACTAAAATCAAAATTCTTGTATTCACGTTTGACTTCCATACAATCTGTATTATAATCAAAAGTATCTTCTCCTAACCAGGTAGAAAGAATCTTTTTGAAAAGGGCTTGCGTATTCTTATCTTCTGCTAACCATGCCAAAAAGTTGCTATGAAACAACTCTTTGGATGATAAGGATAGCTGGAAGATAGGATTGTTGTTTAATTTTTCTACAAATGTATCCATAATTCTTCGTTATAGTTTCTAAGACGATGTCGTACTTGTTTACGACATCGTCTTGTTTATAAATAAGAAGCAATTCCGCTTGGACAAGCATAAGAACTTAGTGCTCTTCCTTTTTCTATCTTTACTTGCTTTCTAGTATTTTCCTTTAGCGTTTTGCTATTTTTCCCAGTTGCTGCTGAAAGTTGCTCTAGCAGAGATTGCTCTATGGCATAGAAAGAGTCTATATCTTGTGCTAATGTGCTAACTTTCTTTTCTAATCTTTCTATTTTACTTCTACGTAATCCTGGAATGAATCCAAAACAGATAGAACTAACTATACTTGTGGAGCCAAGTATTAGCGAAATGATAATTCCTGAATCCATTACTCTTCTAAGATGCTTTCGTAATAGTCTAGTTGCTTAGTAAATTCAGCATCACCTCGCAAGCTACGTCCTTTAGACATCACTTGATCAAATTTCTCGCGCCAAGCCTTTTTCAATTTCTCTTCGGCAAAAGATTTAGATATAAGAAAAAGTGCACCAAACATCCAACCAACAATAGGTATAATAATACCTGCAATTGCCACCATTTTATAGCAGTTAATTTTTATATCAAGGAAGCCCAATTTCTTGTTAGTTCCTGCTACTGACAAAGCTAAAAATTCAATGATGTCTTCTTTGGTGTTAGGAACAGGGAATGTAGATATTATATCTATTTTCTTGTCAGCAATGAATTTCTCCTTTAGACCGTTTTTTTGAAAAGGAGCAGCCTCTTCTATTTCTTTTTTCTCAGATTCTGTTAAGATTATCTCGCTTAACTTCTTTGAAAGAATCTGAACTGAAGAAACAGAATTAACAGGGGTCGTAATCTCATACCCACACTCACACTTCACGGTCATAGGAGGAATCTGTCTGCCGCAATTAGGGCATACTCTACCAAATTCCTCTTTCTTCTTTTGGTCAATCTTTTCTTGTTTGGCATCTTCTGCCAAATCGTGTTCTTTCTTGCGTTTCTGCAATATGGAGTTGATGTAGATTTCCAACTCGGTGAGATCAACACCTTCTGCTGTCGCACGTTTTACGAGCGCAGCTTTCTCATAGTCTTCAAGAACACCATCTTCTAGGGTTGCTTGAATCAAATTCTCTAATTCTTTTGAAAACATAATTGTTAAAGATTAATTATTGAAAGACTATTACATCCCCGGCATAGTAGGCGGCATTCCAGGCATCTGTGGTGCCGTGCCTTGGAAGAGCGGAGCAAGTTCTGTCACATTACCTGCAAACTCCCACTGTGCCATACCGTTCTTCCAAACGTATGACTGCTGAGTGAGCTGACCCTGCTGAACGAGCTGCTGGAGCTTGTTCCAATCGCATGGACCATACTGCTGACCATTGATGCCAATATAATACTGTACCTGAGGAACAGCAGCACCCATGCCTGGCATCTGAGGCGCACCACCCATGCCTTTCTGACCTGGCATCTGAGGAGCTCCACCCATCTGACCCATGTTGTTCATACCACCCATAGTCTGCTGGCGGAAGGCATTGATACCATTATCTGTAGCATTGTTGAGAACACCAGCATTGAGGTTTGCCTGATGAGCACCCATAAAGGTCTGCTCTGTCTGGAGACGAGAAGCACGCTGCATCTCCTCACGCTGAATACGCATGGTTTCACGTTGGTTCTCCAAGTTCATGCGCTGCAACTCCTCCTGACCGCCAAGGTCGAGTTCCTGCTTTCTGCCCATGGCATCGAGATTCAGCTCAGACTGCTTCTTGAGCATATCCTGCTGAAGGTCGTTGTTGAGGTTGAAGTTGGAAATCTGGGCATTATGCTGAGCCATCATACGCTCCTTCTCCAGGTCGGCAGTGAGTGCTTTGAGTTCACGGTAACCACGGCTCTCCTTATCCACGTTGATGCCTGTGATGTCGAGACTGCGGATGGTGATGCCGAAAAGCTTCTCTACCTGTGGAGTAACACGCTGCTGGATGAGTTCGCTAATCTCAAAAATCTTGCGCTCAATCTGAACTACAGGAATCTGGGCGTCAGAAGGGGCATTGCTAACTACACTCTTGATGAACTTGGTGAGCTGGCCACGAAGCTTGTTCTTGAAAGTCTCGTCGCTGTAACCCTCATTTCGGTTCACACTATGGAAGAGATCCATGTCCTCGATGGCATATACTACGGCACCATGTACAGATACAGGTACGCCATAATCTTGCAGGCGTGGGTCGAAGACATCAAAGTAAGGGATGGCGAAGTTCAGCTGACTACCCTTGCTCAGGTTGCTGAGGTTGGTCAGGTTGTTCTGTTCCACTCTTCTCGCTGCTTCCTCGGCAGCCTGTCTTTTCTCTTCTTCTACTTCCTTAGAAGATTTAAAACCAAAAAATCCCATATGTTTCAGTTTTATGATTGTTATTATTTTTGTTATTTACTATAGAGTCCCTTTGTAGGGGACAGATTATTTCGTTGTATAGATTCGCTTCGTCTTGCCCTGGGCATCTACTTCTACGAAGGTGTCTGCTCCATATTGGCGGCTTGCGTCGTGATAGTTGAATGAATATCCCGTTTCGTAATTGCCGTCGATGGTAGGTCGGCTTACCTGGTCGATGCTATCCAGCATTTCCGGTTTCAAGCCCAGCTGCTGGTACAGATGCTGCTCTACCATGTTTCGGATGGCATTGAGATTCTCATCCACATAACCACGAATCTGGTCGATGAGCGACTGGTTGCTCTTATCCTTCTGCAGCAGGCGCTGTCGCATGGTCTTCTTGAGCGGAGAGCCGTCGGCCTTGATCGGAGCTGGAGGCATCGCATCATTCTGCAGGGCAGATTCAACCACATATTCTCTGCGACGGACATGGAGCATCGGGTTGCCGTAGAGGCAGAACATCAGGGCGGTGCTCATAGAGAAACAATCATCCTCTACATGTCGGCACATGTTGAAGTAATCGCACTTAGCCTGGAGCATCGCCTTTCCGCCCGTCATACCCTTGAACTGATAGAGCGGATAGAGGCGCATCAGCACCTCGCTGCCTGTGCCCGGATTCAACAGAAGTTGGCGGGCTTCATCCGTTTCCTCATTAGAGAACATCGGAACAGGAATGAGCGAACCGGTATAGAGCAATACGCCACCTCCGTAGAGGGCGCTGAGCAACATGGAGTCGTTTCGTTTGTAACCGGCATATCGGGCTCCGAAACAAGCCACGGTATTGAAGACTCTTGCCCTGCCTTGGTTGAGGAGCGAAGGATTGAATGCTTCATCCTCACTATAGAATCCGCACATACCCTCTGCATCGGCACCATGAAGATTGAACATCAGCATATCTGCCTTGTCCAAAGACTTGCAATAGATGCTGAGGCTTTCCGAATCTTCGGTCAGCAGCTTCGGACTGATATACATTCCGTTGCGAATCAGCTCAGGATCGTCGGTATTGTAAAGAAGCGGCAGGTGCTGGGTCATCGTGCAGCTGGCTGGAATCCAGTCGCGGTTGCTGATCATCAGAACATTGCCAACAGGAATACCGCCGCCATACATACTGCTGATGTTGAAGTAAGCACCGATGTCGCTTCGGATATCCGTATCGAGCTGACCGTCTTCCAAAGGCAGACGAGCCACATTGTTGCGGGCGCAACCTACGGTGAAGTCTGAATCGCGACTGTCCAGCAAATCTACGATATAGGTGCCTTCGAAGGCATAGCAGGTATCTGTAGGGATTCGCTCGCCGCCATACGGCCATGGGTCTTCGACGCGAGGGATAGGAATCACATCGTCACCTCCTATTATAAATAGGTGTAGGTCGGGACCAGCTGTCAGGTTGTTGTCTGCGATGCAGCGGGATACTGCTTCATTGCATTCTATCCAGGATGGAGTCTCATGGGTGGAATCCAGTCCATATTGCGAGATGTCGAGGAATGTCCAGTACATCTGCTGGTCGTAGGCATTCTGTATGAAGTCGTTGAAGACATCATATACCTCCTGGATGGTGCAACCGTATTTTCTAGCCAGTGCATTGCCATCTGTCAGGATGATGCCGTAGTGGTCTTCCAAGGGGTCGGGCTGGTCGATGGGTTCATCGGCTGTTCTAGCTTCTGATGCCATCTGCACGGCTTCCGGCTGTGGAGCCGCCTTGCTTTGTCCCGGCATAGGAGGTACTGGGGCTGCTCCCGGCATAGGGGGAACCGATGAGGCTCCCGGCATAGGTGGAGGAGTTGCACCGCCCGGCATACTTGCCATTTGAGGCTGCTGACTGATCGCATTGACGCTTCCCAGTCCCATATTATTGGCAGCCTGCAGAGGATTGAAGCCTCTCATCTGGTTGAGCTTCACGTTCTGGGCATTAAACTTTGGCATAGGAGGAGGTGTAGGCATCTGAGGTGGTACAGCCATCTTGCTCTTCTCCTTCGGGATGAATTCCGAAAGGGTCGTATCGCAATAGAACTGATACCATTCTTCTGGCTGAGGCTTATCCTCCAACATCTCCTTCACGGCATACCATAGGGCACTTAGCGGTTCACTCATTCCGTTTTGCACGGCCTGGTCGAGATACTGAATGGTCTGCTGTCTGTAGTAATCCTGCTTGCCATTCTTGTGATAGTCGGCAAGATTATCAAGAGCCATCAGCAGGGCGATGTCGCCTTGCGGACAACCGAAACCGCCCATTCTTGGCAGAAGCACGGTGGCATTGTCGATATTGCCGGTCTTGATGAACGCTACATGAGCCCAGAAGAGTTGCCAGTAGTTATCGGTACGGGAACCGAAGAAGGCAAGGGCGCACTTGTCGGGATACATCGAGGCAAGCAACAGATGATAGTAGAACTGGATGTTGTTATCATTCGTCATCACACGTGCCAACTGCTCCAGACTGTTGAACTTGCGTTTCAGAATGTCGGTATGGTTGGTCTGGATGGCATTGAAGACCTCGGTCAGAATCTGCTCTGCCAGGAATTCGTTGCCCTTGCTGCCTTGCAGGATATGGATGTTCTGACGTACCTGATCTATGATCTGGTTGGCTCTTAGGGGAGCAATATGCCATTGGATGCTCAACTGGTTGAGCTCTGCCAACTTCTGATTATCCAACTTGCCATCCACCAGTCGTTCCTGCACAGCCTGCAGAAAGAGAGTCTCATTCTGCTGATAGATCTCAGTCTGAGTCTTCTGTGCCTCATATACAGTCTGGTTGTTAACTGTACTATTGTTGGTGGTATGGGTTGTTGTTGAGGTGTTATAGTTGTTTTGCGTATTGTGGGAGTCGGAATGGATTCCGCCTACTACAGCCGCATCACCATCAAGTTTAATATCGCTCATAGTCTGATTACTTTATATGTTTAGACTTCTTGTTGCATTTTCTGGAGAGGGCTTACCATTGGAACGGTGCGCCACAGTCTGGACAGTTTGGAGTGCCTGGTGCAATGTGGATGGTGTGTCCACAGTTGTAGCACTGGCATTCTATCAATTCTTGCTGAGGAGCTGCCTGTTGTGGAGCTGCTTGGCTTCCTGCAGTATTTCCGCCGAGTCCGCCATTGAAGGCGTTCAGATTGTTGGCGGCAGCAGTGCTTACCTGCGAGATGTTGTTCATAGCCACATCCTGGGTATGATCTACTCGCTCCTGCTGGCGTCGGTTTTCCTCTTCCAACTGATTGATGCGCTGTTGCTGCTGGCTTTGCTGGGCGCCGCTGATGCCGGTGGCTGTATCTTTTATCATGCCGGCCATCTTCATCATGGCTTCCATCTGGGCATTGCTGTTCTGCTGTTGCATCTGTAGCATCTGCTGCATCATCGCTTCTTTTTCTGCTGCAGTCTGTCGCAGGTTTTCGGCTTCCTTCTCGCCGCTATAGGCGTTTGCCATAGCTACCTGTGCATCTCCGGTGAGGTGGGAGAGTTGTGCGGCACGAATCTGTTCGGCGGTCATATTGGCGAAATGGTTGTCACGATTCATCTGCTCATTGCTCTGAATGGTGGCTACGTTTTCTTCGTGCTGATATTTCTGCTGGTCGAGCTGTACCTGCATCTGAGCCATCTGCTGCAGCTTGTCCATCTGACGCTGGTGGCGATTGGCTTCTAACTGGTCATCGTCCATCTTTTCCTGGCGGTTGCGCTCATAGGCAAGGCGGTCGTCTTCCAGTTTTTCGTTGCGTGCCAGGAGGTGGTCTTCCTTATCCAGTTCACGTTGACGCATCATCTGCTGGAAGTCGTAATCATCCTCCTTCGCCTTGCGGTTGAAGTCGCGGTTGTATTCCTTTTCTTCCAGCATCCACTGGCGTTCACGCTCTTCATCTTCGATGCCCCAGTTACGACGGCGTTCCAGATCTTCACGTTCCCAGTCGTGGTCGGTTCGGGAATCATCGAGTGCCCATTCTGCCTTGAGACGGGCTGTGTCAATGTTCTGCTGGCTCTGGATGCGCATGATTTCCGTGATTTCCTCACGAGGAATCTTCTTGTGTGCAAGTTCATCTTCGAGCACTTCCATTTCCTCCTGCTTGACCAGACGGTTCTTGCGGAGGTCTTCCAGGGCTTCGAACTCCTCTTCCTGGGTCTTAGCCTGGCGGATGCGCTTCTGACTTTCGAGCATCTGGACGAATTCCTCCAACTCATCATCGTGGAGCAACTGGTCTTTGTTGATGCCCTGGAGGGCATGGCGCAAATCCTCGGCGTTTTGTGCAGAAGAAATCTGCTGGGAGTTGGCCTCAATTTCCATTCGGTTTCGGAATTCTCCGGTGCGGTGCATGAAGTCGAGTTCCTTCTCTGTGTTATAGAGCTGGCATTCTACCTGACGGAAACGCTCAAAGTCCTGATTGCTGTCGGTGATATTCAGAACCTGAGTGCATTCTATGCCGAATACCTGCTGGTTGATGGTCTGGCGGATCTTCTCTTTCAGTACATTTACAGTTTCGGCAGTCAGTCCGGCAGACTCGTAGTTCTGGTTGCGGAGTTCCTGGCGCAACAGGTTTTCTACGGTACCATTGAGCAACTGCTGTAATTCTCTAGTTGTTACGCTGTTGCGGTCGGTAAGATAATTGGTAGCGAAGGTATGAATATCGCTGATGCTCATCTGGAGAGATACTCCAATCTGCACATCATGGATGTCCATCGGAATGGTGTATGGCTGAAAGGCAAGTTCGCCATTCTCGTTCATTGCTCCACCGAAGGTGAGGGTGATGAAACGGTTGCTGACGATATAGACCGACAGGATAGGAGCCTGGGTGATGCGGGCTAAGATGCGGGCATAATCCAGTTGGCGCTTCTTGGCTTTTTCTTTCTGTTCACCTTTCTTTTCGCCGAAGATGATGCGACCGAGCCAGTTGAAGCCACGGCCTACTTCTCCTACGATACCGAGCTGGCGGAAGGTAGGCTCAGCCTGGCGCTTGCGGTCTCGTTCACGCTTTTCGGCTTCAGCCATATCTTTCTCAGCCTTTTCTACCGCATTCTTGATAGCAGCCTGCTCTTCTTCTACAGACTTATAAAAGAGGTATGCACCTGCTGAGAGGGTTGAAACCAGCTCACCATTGGCAAAAATGATGGCGGTGCAACCTTCCTGAACGATGATACCTTTCAGTTTTTCTATTTCGTCGAGTTCCCGTTCGCTAATCTTGCGAGCGATTTCTCCTGGTTGGATATTCCAGATGGTTCTGCCTCTTACCACGTCAACACCATCAACAGCTTCCATACTGCGACGGTCGCGGCTACGTTCAGCCTCTCTTTCGGCTGCAATCTGTGCCTGTTCAGCCTGCTGTTGCGCATTTCTGGCATCACGGATTTCCGACTGGCTTTCAGTAGCTTGTTGGTTAATGGCTCTTCTCTGTTCTTCTGCAATCTGGCGATTGAGCGCCCCACCAGTCATGGCGTTTGCTACAGAGCGAACGGCATTGGTGAACATACCCTTGCTGGCTTGTGGAGACTGAGGGGCTTGTGGAGACTGTGGAGACTGAGGCATTACTGGGCGCTGGGGCTGCATCGGTTTTTGGGGCATACCCGGTGCTTGAGGTCTCATAGGTTGAGGCTTCATAGGCTGCTGAGGAGCTATGGCTTTCAGTGGTTGAGGACGTTGAGGCTTGCTAACTCCTTGTGGCTGGGTTGGAGCCTGTGGTTGCAAGTCAATAGGTTGTCCACACTTCGTACAGAATTTCATTCCCGGTTGCAGCATTGCGCCGCATTTCTTGCAATATGTCATAATGGTTATTATTTTTAAGATTAAATGAACTGATTATTGTATCAGTGCAATAAATATAACGATTAGCAGAATCACCCAGAAGAACTTGATGAAGCATCCTATGCATCCAGTGATGCCTTCACCTAAGAGTCCTCCGAGAAATCCCAAAAGCTGTATTCCCCAGCCCAGAATGCCGAGAAGTACAAATGCTCCGATTCCTATTAATATGATAAGTATTATTGTCATATCATCTCTAAGAATATTTCATTTACTTTATACAATCGTTAAGCATATCAATTTACGTTGATAGCTAATTCATGTTTTGGGTGCAAAGATATATAAAATAAATGAAACTGAATTGGTTCAAATTGGTTCAATTTTGCCTTGATTTGGATCAATTGCCCCAAAAATGAGGGTGTGTCATAAGTCTATGGCGCACCCTTTTCGTTTTTTCTCCTTTTTCCAGATACAGAACTTAAAAAATTGTTTTTATTTACAACAAAGCCCAAACTTTCACAAGCTCGGGCTTTGCCTTTCCGCAAAAGATTTGTATCTTTGCAGAAAACTTCTTTAAGTATGGCAAAGATACAAATAAAATCTGAA
>ERZ772900.2656-NODE-2656-length-12855-cov-3.417734_pt1 | contig 12855 bp, 18 predicted proteins | sample MGYA00512124_ERZ772900 | MGnify/ENA primary metagenome ERZ772900 (study PRJEB29015, sample SAMEA2737716) | human gut metagenome | biome: human gut; feature: human-associated habitat; material: faeces | place: China | collected 2012 ... | reverse complement strand
TTTCTTGGAGGCTTGGATAACCCCTCACCAGTTCCACAGTCGGAAATCAATCGTACTCGGGCTCCCCTGCCGTCTCGATCCACTCGAGCCGCAGCATTGCCGCGAGCACGCCGTCCGAGGCGTCCGTCTCGATCCCGTCCTCGGGATACAGCCACACGCCGCCGATGTCGACGCCCTCCCCGAGTGCGCAGCGCAGTGCCTCAGCCGCCGTCAGCAGCTCGCTTCTCGGCGCGTGCGCGTCCTTCGGGTAGTAGTAGATCTCGACTTCCGCGCCGCGCTCGGCATATTCTGCCGTCCGCACCTCGTCCGCCACCGCGAGATCGATGCGGTAGCTCGGCCGCGGCAGCGGCTTTTCCGTATCGTCCCGCACGCGAAGCGCCGGAAGCGCCGCCTCCCGCAGCGCACTCGATACCGCCGCACCGAGCGCGTCGTCGAGCGCCTGCCATGTAATGCTGCTCATATCTTCCGGATCACCTCATCTGCCAGTTCTTCAACTGCCGCCGCGAAGGTCGGCGCGTATTCGTCGCGCGCCGCGTCGAACACCTTCTTGCCCTCCATGAGCTTTCCGGCGCGCTTGTCGCGCTTCTTGACGCGCCAGCCGTACTCATGCAAATGCGCCACCGGGTCGGACGAGTAAACGCGGATGCACACCGCCTTGTCACGGTAGTAGATCTTGCCGCGCTTGATGCTCTTGTGGTACGTGCCGGCGGCACGCTCGACGCCCTTGCGGTGCACCGCCTGCTTGCGCACCGCCGCGCGCGCCTTCTGCGCCGTCTTTCGGCGCAGCTTCGTGCCGTGGTCGCGCAGCAGCTTCTTGACCTTCTTCGAGGTCTCCTTGTCCGCATTCTTGAGCGCGTCCGCGAACGCGTAGATATCGCTGCACACAAAGCCGTCACGTGCCATCGGCCGTCACCTCGCCCTCGTGTGCCGTGCAGAAGATCTCCATCCAGCCGCGCCGACTGTAGATCGGCAGCCAGTACGAAACGTCGAGCCGCAGCCCGCGCACGACAAAGTACATCTCGCGGCAGATGTCCGGAAGGCTTGCCTCGCGGACCACGACGCGGTGCGTAAGCTCCGCCCGCGTCGCGCCGCCCTCGAGGCTTTCCGCCCGCCCGGACGTCGGCGTCACCGCTGCCCAGATGGTTTTCTGAAAAGCGTACTCATAAACGGTCTCGCCGTTGTCCTGCTCGCGCGCCGCCGCGCGCCAGACCTCCGCCCGGTCGCGCAGATCGCTGACCTGAGTTGCCATCAGCTGCCGCCTCCCTCGTAAGCGCATACGAGCTTGAGCTGCGTGAGCATCTGCCGCACGATGGGCGGCACAGACTGGAGCGCCTGCGCCGCATTGTCGACGCAGCGCCCCTCGTACTGCTCGAGCACCATCGCGTGCGCGATGATGTCGTACAGTGCCTCGTGCCCCTCGCGCACGCAGCCCGCGCCGTCGAGGTAGGCCTCCGCCGCCGCCAGCAGACCGGCGAGCAGCTCATCGTCCTCGCTGTAGTCGATCTTGCAGTAGCGCTTCACGGCCGCAAGCCGCTCCGTCTCTGCCATCCTTACGCGAGGGTCAGCGAAACGGCAGCCGCCGCCGCGGAGTCAAAGACCTGCGCGTCCAGACGGGTGATCGCGCGGACCTCGGTGGAGTTGGTGCGCCATGCGCTGCCGCCGACATCAGTAGACGCGAGCTCCATCGGCTGGCGGCGGAACAGGGTCGCGTACTGGGTGAAGTCGCCGAAGTAGATCGGCGCGGTGGTCGTGGTCGCGGGCGAGCTCGTCTGCGAGGTCGAAGTCTTGGACGCGAGCGTGCCGTTGGACACGACGGAGACCGGACGGCCGAACAGCATCTTGCCGGCAGCGGCAGACGGATCCGGCTGCAGCAGCGGGCGCTTGTTGGCGTCGAGCAGCTGGTCGAGCGCGTTGAAGCCGTCCTGATTTACGATAAAGTGCGCGGTTGCCGAGATGGCCGGGTCGAGCGAAACGTTCAGCAGCTTCTTGAGCGTTGCGATGACGTTCGCCGCGGTTGCAGCCGTTGCCGCAGCGTCGAGCGCCGCGAGCTTGGTGACGAGCAGGTTGTTTTCAGTAATTACCTGCTTCTTTGCCATCCAGCGCGCGATATACGCGAGCAGCGCCTCGTCGGTGTCGCGCAGCAGGTCGTTGGAAACCGGCAGAAACAGACCGTAGTCCTCTACCTTGTAGCTGAGCTTCGCAAAGACCGGCTTGTCGTCGTTCGGGATGGTGTCCATCTCGTCCATCTTGGTAAAGCCCTTGGTCGGCTGGGTATCGACGACGCGGGTGCCGGACAGGAAGGACACGTTCTCGACGGCGAACAGATCCGCGAGCGGCACGAGGCTGCGGCGCAGCTCGTTGATGGTGGTCTGCACGTCCTCCGGCACGATCAGGCCGCCGTCCGCCGGGGTGCCCTCGGTCATCTGGCTGGCGTTCTCGACGGCAGCGGCACGGCGCACGATGTCCGCATTCTCGTCGAACGCGCGGCGGTTGCCGCGTGCCTGGGCGCGGATGCACTCCGCGAAGGCGTGCATGCACTCAGCGGAGTTTACCGACTCGCCCTCGCCGGACTGCGCGCCCGGCTCCTGCGGCATGCCGCCCTCCGGCGCCGGTACGGACGCCTCTGCATCCATGATGGCCTGTACGCGCGCGATCTCCGCGTCGACGTCGGCGAGTTCGTTCTGCGCCGCGGCAAAGCCTGCGGTGTCGCCCGCCTCGTTGGTGGACTTCATGCGGTTTACGATGCTCTGCTTCTTGTTCAGCAGCTCCAGCAGCTTCTTCTTCATGTGGTTTTCCTCCTTCAAGAGTAAAAGTTCGGTTGATTTTTTACGGCAATACCGCCGCAGCTTTCATTGTGCGGTGTTGCCTTAAAGTTCCGCGCGTGCGCGCTGCAGCGCCGCCTCGGCCTCTGCAATTGCGATCGCGCCGGTGTTCAAATTGAACACCGCGCCCTCCGGCGCACCGGGCTCACCGGCTCGGGCCTCTGGGGTCTTGCCCTCTGGGCTCTGGCTCTTCGTCGCCTCGATGTACGCCGCGCGCAGCTTATCCATGTCGGGCAGGCCGCCGACGGCATTGAAGATGTTCGCCGGATTTACCGGCTCGCCGGGCTGCGGCTCCTCGCCGATGATCTCGTCGACGAGGCCCGCGTCGAGCGCCGCGCGCGCCGAGAGAAAGGTCTCGCGGTCCATCAGGCGGCGCAGCGCGTCGTGCGAGGTTTTGCCGCGTACCTTGCCCTCGTAGGCCGCAATAATGCTCTCCGTGATGCTCTCGAGCATCTGCACGCTCTCGCGGTGCACGCCCTGGTTGCCCTCGGTAATGGTGCTCGGCAGATGGATCATCACCTGTCCCACCGGCGAGACCGCCGCCGTATCCGCGCCCGCCATGACGACGCTCGCTGCCGACCCTGCGAGGCTCTGCACCTCGGCGCGCGTGTGCACACCCTGTCGGGACGCGTTTCGCAGCAGGCTGTACATCTCAAAACCGGCAAAGACCGATCCGCCGCCCGAGTTGATCTCGAGCACGAACTCCTCGCCCTCCGGGTTCTGCGCGAGCGCGCCGCGGATGTCCGCCGGGCAGCTCGCCGGAATGCCCCACCAGCGCAGGATCGGCGCGTCGCCGTCCGCTACGATGTGGCCGTTTAAGCTGTATCGCATTCTTACTCACCTCCTTCCCTACCGTTGCCGCCGCCGTTGCGGCTGCGGCTGAGATCCCCGAAATCCTCGAGCGGTACATAGTTGAGCGACGCCAGTCTGGCGTCGCCGCCGGGTACGTCCGGCAGATCCTCGAGCGCGCGGATGTCGTTGACGGAGTAAACGCCGTTCTGGTGCATGGTCTGGTACCACGCGCCGCGGGCGCTCCAGTCGCCCCTCAGCTCGCCCATCATGTTGCGCCGCAGCTGTAAGCCTCGTGCGCTCTCGCTCTCGAGCAGCAACTTGTGCGTGTCCTCCTGCTCGTGCTCGGAAACGATGGGGCTGAGCGTTCGCTGCATGTACTCGATGGCGGCTTGGGTGTTCGCCGCATAGCTTTCCTTGCCCGCGCCGAGCTTGTAAAACGGAATGTTGAACAGCCGTGCGATGTCCTCGACGCTCGCCGCCTTGGTCTCGATAAACTGCGCGTCGCGGTTCGTCGCTGTCAGCGGCGTGTATTTCAGGCCTTGGTCTAGCACCGCAATGCGGAAGGCGTTGTCCGCGCCGCTGTGGATGCTCTCCCAGTTCTCGCGGATGCGGTTTTTCAGGTCGATGGCGTTGCCGTCCTCGTCGAAGTACGTTTTGTTCGAAAGGTCGGTCTCGGTCGCGAGCACGCCCGACACCTGTCCGCCGTTTTTGTAATAGTTGCCCTCGTACCGCTGCGCCTGCAGCGCCGTCTCGATGGTTTCCGCGCCGCGTCTGAGGTAGCTCACGCCCTCGAGGCCGTCGGTGGAAAATGCCTTGTAATGCAGCACATCCTCCGGCCAGAACTTGCGGTATTCCTGCGTCTTCGGGTTAATGCCCACGTACCACAGCTTCGCGTTGCTGTCGAGCAGCGGCATCATGTACCCCGGCGCGATCGGCAGCAGCTCCACCGGCACGCCCCACTTATCGCGCAGAATGAGCGCGTAGGCGTTGCCGTAGGCGATGCGCCGCGACTCCATCAGCTTGTGATAGTCGAACGCCGTCAGCGCCTCGGTCGGCCTGCCCGTCAGCAGCCGCAGCGCCGGGTGGTCGGTCACGCGCTCGCGCGTACTGCTGTCCATCAGGTACACCGGCATTTTCGCGATGCTGTCCGAGATGATCTCGATGCACGCGTTGACCGCCGGCAGCTTCATCGCCTGCATTTCCTTTCCGCCGAACAGCGGCCGGTCGCTGCTGTACCAGCCCGTCGGGTCGTCGAGCGTCAGCGTGCCGCCCTGCCCGGTGACGCGCCGGATAAACTGTCCGATCATGCGCTGTCACCCCCGATGGCGGAGATCACGCCCTCGGCGATGAGGAACACCCCGGCCGCGATGAACGCCGCCGTCACGCTGACCATCGTCAGTCCGACAACGATGCAAACAGCGCCGCCGCAGACCAGAAGATCGGGCAGAATTTTTGAGATATCCTTCATGCCTCTGTCACCTCCTCGGGCACATCTGCGTCCAGCTCGTCGAGCAGGGCGCACTCGTCTGTCGTCGCGATGCCGATGTAGGCGAAAAACGCAGCGCGCGCGTGCGCGTCCTCGCCGTGCTTCTCCTCCCACATCTCCACCGCCTCGCGCCATGTCACCGTGCGGCACTGCTCGTTGCGGCCGGCCGCGATGCGTCGGATCTCTTCCTCCGCCGCGATGTAGTTCAGCTTCTTCTTGCGCATGTTGTCTCACCCCCTTTCACATGTGCCAGTCGCTCGCCGCCACGCTGTCCGCGAGCGTCGGCTCCGGCGTCAGCAGTGCCGTGGCGAACGCGATGATCCACGCCACCGTCATATCGATACGGCCACGGCTGCGCTTTTTCGTCGGCTTGATGTTCTCGTTGTCGTCGGTGACGCACCGCACGTTCAGGAAGCACTGCCGCGCCGCCGTGTTGTGCACGTGCAGCATCTCGTGCTCGCGGATGAGCCGCTCGAGCTCCTTCATCGGCGGCGAGATCGTGCGGATGCCCTGCGGGATTTCCACCACCTCGGTCGCCGTCCCGGCGAGCCTGTCGCGGATGTTCTGCATCACCGTCGCGCCGAGGTACGGGTCGAACCCGACCATCTGGAGGTCGTAGTCCTGCGCCGCCTGTACGACTGCATCCGCTACCGCCTCGAAATCGATGATGTCGCCCTCGCAGCCGTGCAGGAAGCCCGCCCGCATCCAGTCGCGGTACGGACAGTGATCCTCGCGCTCGCGCGCCTCGATGCCGTCGAGCGGCATCCACCCGGTCGGCAGCGCCACCCAGTGCGGCAGCCCCTCCTGCGGCGGAAAGACGAGCACGAAGGCCGTAAGGTCGGTGCTCTTGGAGAGGTCGACGCCGCCGAAGCAGCGCTTGCCGCGCAGCAGCCGCACCGCGTCCGTCCAGTGCGCCGCGCCCTCGGGATTCCACTGCGTTTTATCGTAAATAGTCACCGGGATCCACCCGACGCTTGCCGTCGCGATCCACTGGTTGAGCCTGAGCCACCGAAACAGCCGTTCCGCCGCCTCCGAGCGCTTCGCGTCTTGTGCTTCCGCGCGGATGGCGCTCAGCCGCAGCGTCCGCCCAACCGACGGGTTGCAGTCTCGCCACAGCTGCTCGTCGAAAATGTTGATCTCGCGGAGCTTGTCCTCGTCCTCCACGAGGCCGAGGCCGTAGATGATCGGCAGCCAGCGCGGATCGTCCTGCGCCCGCTCGTCGCGGTCTCCTCTGCGGTACCGCCAGATGCCGAGCGCCTTCTCGTGCACCTCCCAGCCGATGCTCTTCCGGTCCGGGTCGTCGCCTGCCGTCGTCAGCACGATCCACACCGGCTGACGGCGGGCATCGCCCGCGCCGAACGTCATAACGTCCCACAGATCGCGGTTCGGCTGCGCGTGCAGCTCGTCGAAGATCACGCAGCTCGGCTTGTAGCCGTGCTTGCTGTACGCCTCCGAGGACAGCACCTTCATCTTCGAGCCGCTTACCGTGTCGAAGATGGCCTTTTTGCTGTCCACGATGCGGCTGCGCTTTTTGAGCGCGGGCGAGTGCTCGACCATGAACTTCGCCGCCGCGAACACAATGTCCGCGTTGTCGCGGTCCGCCGCCACGAGGTAGATCTCGCCGTTGGTCTCCCCGTCCGCGAACAGGTGGTACGTGCCGAGACCGGCCGCGATCTCGCTCTTGCCGTTCTTCTTCGGGATTTCGAGGTAGAGGTATTGATATTTGCGCAGATACTCGCCCGGCGCGTCCTCGTCCTCGGTCATCTCGCCGTAAAACGCCTGCACCATGTCGCGCTGCCAGTCGATCAGCCGCAGCGGCACGCCGTTCGAGCACGTCAGGCACTCGAGATAGTCGCACACAAAATCCGCCTGCTCCCTGTCAAACACCGAGCCGCTCACCTCCTTTTATCCACATCATGCACAGCCTTATCCACACCGGCACAATATCTTGTAGATAAAGGCAAAAAGAAAAGCCGACACCTTACCCCTCTTTCGGGATTAAAGATGTCGGCTCGGTACCCTTGCGGGTCTCTGGCTATAAATATTTGTTTGTTCCGGCGCTCCGGCGGAAGGCGCGCCCGTTCCGTAAGGCGCGCCGCCCTTTTTTGGAGAGTCGCATATGACCTCGGACGGCCTGACCACGCCGCCCGCCGCAGCACCGGCTCACTACTTGTAACTACTGAAAACTACTTGAAACTACCGGCGGCAGCTTACGTCGCAGACGCGAGCGTGTCCATGTCTGCGCGCTTTTCGCTCGCCTCGAACGGAAACGGAAACCCGTCCGGGTAGCGCTTCTGGAGCTTGTCGAGATTGTACTCCATAACAAAGTCCAGCGGCACGTCCAGCATGTCCGCCGTCAGCGCGACGTACCAGAGTACGTCTCCGAGCTCCTCGATGATCTTCTCAGGATCCCACTCGCGTCCCTGATAGAGGCACTTCTTCACCTCGTCCGCGACCTCGCCCGCCTCACCGGCAAGCCCGAGCGCCGCATTTGCCATATCGCGGCATTTAAGCGTTGCCGTGCGCATCGCCTTGCGCTGATACTCGTTTCCTGTCATTGAATCGCCCTCAAAATATATTTCACGGTTGCCGACTGCGGCGACGCGAGCCACCCGACAAGGTCGAACAGCCTGTCCAGAAACATGGCCGTAGAAATCACGCCGATAATGCCGCAGATGATGTAAACCCACTTCGGATCGTCTCCCCAATCAGGGTCTCGCCGCGCCGCCCAGATAAGGAGCGCCGCGCACGTCGCGACGATCAGTCCGAACGCCAGCAGCCGCACAGCATCCGTCGCGATGCTGTATTTCGCAAACTCCGGCACGAGCTGCGCCGCGTTCCCGGCCGCCAGGCCGAGCTTGTCCGCGAGATTGTCAATCACCGCGTTTACTTCATTCGCGTTCATAATTCCACACCTTCCGCATATCCGATCGCCTCATTGATGGTCATTTTCGTCACTCTCTCTGCGTTTCGTTTTGCCGCGTCGCAAGTCCTTCCATGTGTCACAGAGCCTCCAAAACGCGTCTGTGGTTTGCTGCCCCATGAACAAGAACAGCCGCAGCAAACCAAGCGTGATAATCGATCCGCCCAGAATGACAGCCGCATAGATGTAAACGCTTGCGATTCTGACAGCAATATCATACAACATCACTCGAAGCCTCCATCTTTACCGCCGCGCCCTCGGCATAAAAACGGCAGTTTTCGCAGCTCATACCGTCACCTCTGCGCACTCCGCGCCGCAGGCCGCATAGCCTGCCAGGTCGACAAAGCTGTCCGCCGTGCCGCCGACGGAGCTCGTGCCGACACGCGCGATCTTCAGCAGCGCCATCAGCATAGCGATATCTGTCGGCGTCACCCTGATAATGGCGTCCGGCGCGATGCACGCCGCGCGGAGATACGCCTCCCAGAGCTCTGCGATGCAGCCGAAGCTGTCCTCCGGCGAGCCGTAGTCCTCCTCGCGCTCACCGCACACGCACGCACGTGCCTTTTCGAGCACCGCCGCGCGCGTCAGCTTTTTCGCCTCGCTCTCGCCCTCGTCCGGCTCATTCTCAGTTTCGAGCTTTTCCGCCTCGACGGCAATGCCCTCGATCGGATAGCTTGCCGGCCGCGCACAAATCCTCTCGTTCAGCAGCACCGACTGAATTTCCGCATCCGCCGTGCGCAGCCGGTCTTCCACGTCTGCGTAATTTTCGAAGATGCTGACCAGCGCTGTGCGCATCGCAGCGGCAACCTTTTTGTATTTCTCCTGCGTCAATTCGACACACTCCTTCTGGGTCATGGTCTCTCCTTCTTTCCTGTCCGGTGTCTCCTCTGCGGTATCCTCGCGCCGCTTGCCGTCCAGCCACACGCTGACAGCTTCGATGAGCTCCTTTTCGCGCTCACGAAGCGCTGAGCCTCCGAGCAGGAGCGCCCGCTGGAGCTCGTGCATTGCCGTATAAACCAGCATCGCTCTGTTCATTTCCTCGATGGTCATTTTTCACTCTCTCCTTTTCCGGCGCTCTGACGGACGGACCGCGCGAAGCGGTCGCGCCCGACGGAATTTACAAAAACCCGCCCATGCCTCTCGGGCAGCTACTGCCGCCCGTCACAGCGCCGGATATTTTCAGTTTGGGCGCGGCGGCAGGATTCGCACCTGCACCGCCATGCAGTTCCGCTTTGGTGACTGGTCGCCGCTTCCGTGCATGGTGTGTCGTCATCGTGGCACCCCTTAGCCAGAGGCCGCTCTCCTGTTGAGCTACGCCGCGCGTATTGCAGGTGTTCAAATTGAACACCGTTTTGCCCTCTCGTGTCCGCTTTCTCCTGCCCTCCGGCGGACGCACCGCTCGTCAGCATTCCGGTGCTCATCCGTCGTATCCTTGCCCGCGTCCCGGCGCGGTCGGCCGGCGCATATGGCTGTCGCCGCCCGCCGCAGGACAGGAGTCTCGCGACAGCTTTTTCCGACGCTCTGACGGACGGGCGAGGACAAAGAAAGGAAAACCTCGCCGCGTTCGCCCTGTTAGGAATAGGTAAACATAAAGGGGGTAGAGTTCGGGCGGCCATCTCGCCCGTCAGAGCGCCGGAATATTCACTTTTTGCGTCGCCTGCGCGTCTTTCGCCGCAGCCGGTCGTGCGGGCATTCGCGCACCTGCCCGGCGCGCCGCCATGAACTCTCGCAGAACCCCTGCGCATTGATCATCGGACACGTCATCGGGCAGATCGTCCGTTTCTGCATTTTGTCCTCCTGTCCTCGTCCGAGGCTCTGACGGACAGGCGAGAAAATATCACAAAACTCACCTGCCGCCAAAGGTCGAAGCTCGAGCAGACATTGCACTGCCCGTCACAGCCCCGGACAAACCTCACGCCTTCCGGCGCTCCGCCCGCTCGCGCAGCATTTTGCTCAGCGGATCCTCGTCTGCCTCGTCCTTGGGCGGCTCCGGCATCACCAGACGGCAGCGTGCCGACACGCTCAGACCGAGCGCCGCCGCGGTGCTCTGGCACTGGCCGAAGTAGATGTTTGCCGTTTTTGTCCACGCGCCGGACTCCTTGGCGTCGCCCTGCATGATCGCGCGGTTCGCCCAGTTCTGGGCGTTCTGCCAGGCGGCGCGAGCGATAAAATACCGCGCCAGCATGTCGTAGTCGAGGTCGGAGAAAATGTGCAGCGCCACGAGCTTTTTGGCTGTCAGCCGGTACTCGTCCGCCATTCCTTGCGGCAGATACTTGGGCACCGTGATGCGCTTCGGCTCCTTCGCGCGCACCTCGCGCTTTGCCTTCTCCTCGATCTCCGCATCCGTCCGGTGTCCCCGCATTCGCTTTCGCGCCTGCTTGATGTCCACCGTCCCGTCCGCCTCCCGCGGCACCGGTTTGCTCGCCGGCATATCTCTCACCTCCTCACTTTAATCCGTTGATGATTTCGCGCTCTGCATCCGACAGCTGCCATTTTGTCGCGGCAGCCTTCTCGGCGGCAGCCCTTTCGGCGGCTTTCTTCTCGGCCTGCTCCTTGGCGGCCTGTTCGGCGGCAGCTTTCTCGGCGGCAGCCCGACTGCCAAGCAGCAGTCCGCCGCCGTAAATCCTCTTTCCCGCAGCTCGCTGACTTTCCAACGAGCGTATCGGTGTACAGCTATCCGGCATAATTTCCAGCGCCACACCATGTACCGCAAGATATCCAAGACGGGCAGCCGTTGCCACCTCATCGGGATAGCCGTACATCGGCGTTTTCTGCGGCGCCTTCCGCTCCTCTAAAGCCGCGCGGCTGGCCGCCTCTACGCTGTCGTGCAGTTCCGGACTGACCGTTACTTTGGCATCGCCGAGACTTGTCACAAATGATGTACACACCACAGCACCGTTCTCGTATGTTATGGCAGCATGTGCGATTACTGATCTCAGCCAGTCACGGCCAATCATCTGCGCCATTCCCGTCAGGCTTGGACCAAACAGGAAAAAGTCAATATTGTGTGCGTGGTAGAAGTCCACGATCTCCGCCAGGATGGAAAACGGCGGATTGTCGATCACGACCGCACCGTCCGGATACGTCATTTTCTGATAGTCACCGCCCGGATAAAACGGCCGCACGATCGGCCGGCCCGCCAGGCCGTACTTGTCAACCGCCCAGATCTTGACCGCCTCGTACACTGGTGCAGGCGTGTAGCAGTCGTCCGTGGTTTTCTTTGGCTTGAATTTATCGACAAACGCCTGGTATTCCTCGGATTCTTCGCCCGCCTCGGCCGCGGCCATTACGGCCTCAAATGCTTCGGCAGCCAGCGCCGCGGCGTCCGAAATATCCGTTTCGGGTGTGTCCGGTTTTGACTTAGGTTCGCCGCTTTTCGGCTTGTTCTCGCCCAAGACATCCGCCAAAGCCGCCGGATCGTCAAAGATCATGGTCTCCGCGTCAAATCCGGCCAACGCAAGGTCCATGCCGTCGGCCTTGATTTCGCCGAGCTCGAGCGCCAGCATCTCGGTGTCCCAGCCGGACTGCTCCGCAAGGCGGTTGTCCGCCAGAATGTATGCACGCCGCTGCGCGTCCGTCAGATGCTCAACGAGTACGCACGGCACCTCGGTCATGCCCTCGGCCTTCGCCGCCAGCACACGCCCGTGCCCCGCGATGATATTCCGGTCGCTGTCGATCAGCACCGGATTGACAAAACCAAACTCCCGCAGGCTCGCTCTGATCTGGGCGATCTGGCTCTCGCTGTGTGTCCTCGCGTTTCGCGCATACGGCACCAGCTCGTCGATCGGCACCCGCGCCAGCTGCTCCGGCATAAACCACGCCGCTTTTACCTAGCCCGGCCCTGCCGGACCGGCGCTTTTCCTGTTTGCCATTTCCAAAACCTCCAAAGTTCCCGCTCCATTGGGAAAAAATCTCGCACGGAAGCCCGGCTGCGGTCAGACGCCCCGCCGCCGAAAACTTTTTCGGGGTGGGGGTAGTCCGGGAAATCTTGAGATTTCCCGCCAAAGCCGCGCACGTCGCGCCTGCGCTGCGCTCGTCCAAGCGTCAGCCCTTCCGGCCGCTCTGGCCGCGAGATTTAGCTCGGCTTTCCGCCATGGTCTTTGCGCTGTGGCAGCTGTGGCACAGGCTTTGCAGATTGCTGCGGTCCGTGAACTTCTCCCAGTCGCCGTTATGCGGCACGACGTGGTCTACGTCCGTCGCCGTGGCGCGGCGTCCATGCTTTGCGCACTCGCGGCACCACGGCTCACGCAGCAGTTGCGTCGGGCGAAGGTCGTCCGTCCACAGCTTGGTGCTGTACCAGCCGTGCCACTGCCTGGACTCCGCTGAGCGCCGATCAGCGTCTCGCGGCTTGTGCTTATCGCAGTATCCGCACCTCACGAGCTCCCGGCAGCCCGGATGGCGGCACGGCCGCAGCGGCTTAGTCGGCATAGGCGATCATGTCGTGCAGCGCGGCCGTCGTGCTGGCGATGATGCCGTCGAGCCGGATAATGCGCACAGTCAGCGCATGCCGGCGCTCGAAGCGCGGCTCGAGCTCACGCTCGGCGATCAGCTCGCGGCGCCGTGCTCGCAACGCATCGAGATTTTGCTTGTAATCCGGGATCATCTCGGCAACCGTCTGCACGGTCTCGCCTCCTTCCGGTGGAAATAAAAAAAACAGGAGCTGGCTTGCAACACTCGACGAACATTGCGCTCGAGTGTTACGAAGTCAGCTCCTGTCTGCTTAGACGTTGGCTTGCACCGTCGTAGTCGACGATGGACTCACATTTGCATTTTTCGCCAAAAATATGAAGTGTCCAAAGTGTGGAAAAGAAACAGAGTGGTTGAGAGCCCTT
>ERZ772900.2653-NODE-2653-length-12871-cov-5.891776_pt1 | contig 12871 bp, 10 predicted proteins | sample MGYA00512124_ERZ772900 | MGnify/ENA primary metagenome ERZ772900 (study PRJEB29015, sample SAMEA2737716) | human gut metagenome | biome: human gut; feature: human-associated habitat; material: faeces | place: China | collected 2012 ... | reverse complement strand
AAAAACCACTTGCTTTCACAAATAAAACCATGTATACTAAACCAATCGGAAAATAAAATAGATAGAATAATAATTGTTTTTTAAGATAGGCTGAACCAAAACTCGGCTGAAATCACATGGAATTCTTTCATTCCCAAGGGAGACAGGTGTCAAACTTCCAATCCTCATGCTGTCAAGCATGAGGCAGGAAGTTTGACGCCGCCTCTCCCGCCCGTCGCACCACAATGAGTCGACAAGCATCAGCCCCACCCAATTGGAGAATGTTCCCATTCGTCAGTGCACAGCTCCTGCGCGAAATATCTTTGCTAAGCAACCCCTCGAAAGCGCCGGCACTTGGCAAGGCGAGCGTAAGCAAAGCCGAGCCTAGTACCGCTGCGTTTGAGACGCGCCGAAGAAATATCCACTGGATATTTCTTTAGGCATGCATGGCAAGCGCAAGCGCGGTTGCGTGCAAACATATTTCGCGCAGGAGCGTCCCCGCACCAATCAAAAAAACATTCCCCCAATTCCCGCGAACCCCTTTACAATAGGGATTAATGGGTTTATAGTATTTATGATTATGCCTATCTATACACAAATACGGCATTTACGAAAGGATGGTTTACATGATTAAAGCAGGAATCATCGGTTCTACCGGTTACGCCGGAGGAGAACTGGTTCGCATTTTAACAGGACATAAAGACGTAGAAATTAAATGGTTTGGCTCAAGAAGCTATATCGATAAGAAATATGCAGATGTATACCGCAATATGTTTCAGATCGTAGATGCGGTATGTTTAGATGATAATATGGAACAACTTGCAGATCAGGTAGATGTGATTTTCACAGCAACTCCACAGGGACTGTGCGCATCATTAGTTAATGAAGAAATCTTATCAAAGGTTAAGATCATCGACCTGAGCGCAGATTTCCGTATCAAAGATGTCAAGACTTACGAAAAATGGTACGGTATTGAGCACAAGAGCCCGCAGTTTATCGAAGAAGCAGTTTACGGACTGTGTGAAGTGAACAGAGAAGATATCAAAGGCGCAAGACTGATCGCCAATCCTGGATGCTATACAACATGCTCCATCCTGACTGCTTATCCGCTGGCAAAGGAAGGACTGATCGATATGGATACGCTGATCATTGATGCCAAGTCCGGAACATCCGGAGCAGGAAGAGGGGCAAAGGTTCCGAACCTGTACTGTGAAGTCAATGAGAATATGAAAGCATACGGTGTGGCAACACACAGACATACACCGGAGATCGAGGAACAGCTTGGATATGCGAGCGGCAAAGAGGTTGTGATCAACTTTACACCGCATCTGGTTCCGATGAACAGAGGAATCCTGGCAACAGAGTACGCGAAGCTTACAAAGGATGTTACCTGGGAAGAAGTAAAAGCAGTTTACGATAAATATTATGCAAATGAAAAATTTGTCCGCGTTCTGGACAAAGATGTTTACCCGGAAACAAAATGGGTAGAAGGAAGCAATTATGTCGATATCGGGTTTAAGATCGATCCGAGAACAAACCGTATCATTATGATGGGTGCGATCGACAACCTGGTAAAAGGTGCAGCAGGACAGGCTGTACAGAACATGAACCTGATCTTTGGACTTCCGGAAAGTGAAGGTCTTGATCTGGTTCCGATGTTCCCGTAGAACACGGCAGAAAAAGAAAAGGAATGGAAAATATATGACAACAATTATTCGTGCGATGACAGTAGAAGATTATGACCAACTTCATGCACTTTGGATGCGGATCAAAGGATTTGGAATCCGGAGCATAGATGATTCAAAAGAAGGCGTGGAACGATTCCTGAAAAGGAATCCGACAACCAGTGTGATCGCCGAAATAGACGGAAAAGTAGTAGGAGGAATCCTCTGCGGACACGACGGAAGAACCGGATGTTTTTATCATGTATGTGTAGATCCGGCGTACCGCTGTCATGGGATCGGAAAGAGCATGGTTGCCTATGCAATGTCAGCTCTGAAAGAGGAACATATCAACAAGATCACACTGATCGCATTTACCAAGAATGATATCGGCAATACGTTCTGGAATACGATCGGATGGACCAAGAGACCGGATGTCAACTACTATGAGTTTGTTTTAAATGAGGAAAATATTACAGCATTTATCGAAGAGGGCTAAAGGAGGCTATATACGATGAAGATTATCGAAGGCGGTGTGACCGCAGCAAAAGGATTTGAGGCAGCATCAACAGCAGCAAAGATCAAATATCAGGACAGAACCGACATGGCAATGATCTACAGCCAGGTTCCATGTGAATGTGCAGGAACATTCACTACAAACGTTGTAAAGGCAGCATGCGTAAAATGGGATCAGCAGGTTGTAAAGAGCGGTGCGAAAGCACAGGCTGTGATCGTCAATTCCGGAATTGCCAATGCATGTACCGGTGCGGAAGGATTTGGTTACTGCAAGGACACAGCAGATGCGGCAGCAGAAGCTCTTGGAATTAATGCAGACGGTGTACTGATCGGATCGACCGGTGTTATCGGAAAGCAGCTTCCAATTGACCGCATCGTGGCAGGGGTAAAGGCTCTTGCTGAAAAGAAAAATGATACACTGGCAAACGGAACTGAGGCAGCAAAAGCAATCATGACGACTGATACCTGTGAAAAACAGATCGCAGTAGAAATCGAGGTTGCCGGAAAGACCGTTACCATCGGTGGTATGGCAAAAGGATCTGGTATGATCCATCCGAATATGTGCACCATGCTCAGCTTTATCACAACAGATGCAGCAATCACAAAAGAGGCACTTCAGAAAGCCCTCAGTGATGATGTCAATGATACATACAATATGATTTCCGTAGACGGAGATACTTCTACAAATGATTCTGTAGTTCTTCTTGCAAACGGAATGGCTGAAAATGAAGTGATCACGGTAGACAGTGAAAGCTATAAGACCTTTGCGGAAGCATTGCATGAGATCAACGAATACCTTGCAAAGAAGATCGCAGGGGACGGAGAAGGAGCAACTGCTTTATTTGAAGTAACTGTAGTTGGTGCAGATACAAAAAAGACTGCAAAGACACTTGCAAAATCAATCGTATGCTCAAATCTTACCAAGGCAGCAATTGCAGGACATGATGCAAACTGGGGAAGAATCCTCTGTGCAATGGGATATTCCGGAGCACAGTTTGACCCGGAAAAGGTGGATCTGTTCTTCGAGAGTAAGGCAGGAAAGATCCAGATCATCGAAAATGGTACAGCGGTAGATTACAGTGAAGAAAAAGCAACGGAGATCCTCTCACAGGAAGAAGTAAAAGCAGTTGCTGATGTGAAGATGGGAAGCGAAAGCGCAACCGCATGGGGATGTGACCTGACTCACGGATATATTGACATCAATGCAGATTACAGAAGCTAGGAGGTAAGCAAAATGGATCAGGATATGCAGCAGTATCTGGACAAAGCAGAAGTTCTGATTGAGGCGCTTACTTATATTCAGCGTTTCAACCGTAAGATCATCGTTGTAAAATACGGTGGAAGTGCAATGCTGGACGAAGAACTCCAGAAAAATGTCATCAAGGATGTTACGTTCTTGAAATTGGTTGGATTCAAACCGATCATCGTTCACGGCGGTGGAAAAGAGATCAGTAAATGGGTAAGTAAAGCCGGAATGGAGCCGAAATTCATCGACGGACTTCGTGTGACGGATGCAGAGACCATGGAAATTGCAGAGATGGTACTGAACAAGGTTAATAAAAATCTGGTTCGTATGGTCGAAGAACTTGGTGTTCGTGCTATCGGTGTCAGTGGAAAAGACGGCGGACTTTTAAGAGTTGATAAAAAGCTTTCCATGACAGGACAGGACGTTGGATTTGTAGGAGATATCAAGAAGGTCAATGCAGAGGTTCTTCTGGATCTTCTGGATAAAGATTTTCTTCCGATCGTATGCCCGGTCGGAATCGATGATGATTACAACACTTATAATATCAATGCGGATGATGCAGCTTATTCGATCGCAAAAGCGGTTCATGCTGAGAAGCTTGCGTTCCTCTCTGATATTGAAGGGGTATACAGAGACTACGAGGATAAATCTTCTCTGATCACAGCTCTTACTGTAGATCAGGCGAATGAACTGATCGAAAGCGGAGCAATTTCCGGAGGAATGATCCCGAAACTGCAGAACTGTGTAGGAGCGATTGAAAACGGAGTGTCCAGAGTCCATATTCTGGATGGAAGAATTCCGCACTGCCTGCTTCTTGAGATTTTCACGAAGAAAGGTATCGGAACTGCAATTTTAAGAAACGGTGAAGAAGATTAAAGGGAAGACAAAGAAAGAAGGTAATTCTTATGGCAAATCAGTATATGCAGGAAGAGGACGACGCGATTTTAAAAACTTATAACCGTTATCCGGTTGTATTGGACCATGGAGACGGCGCATACCTCTATGATCCGGAAGGAAAGAAATATCTGGATTTCTCAGCAGGATATGCAGTATCTTCTCTGGGATATAACAACAAGGAATTTAATGATGCATTAAAGGCTCAGATTGACAAGATGATCCATACATCAAACCTGTATTATAATACAACCTGCGGTAAAGCAGGAGAAGATCTGAAAAAGATCACCGGTATGAACAAGGTATTCTTCACAAACAGTGGTGGAGAAGCAATCGAAGGTGCGATCAAAACTGCAAGAAAATATGCGTACACAAAAAAAACCGGACGTTATGAATTTATTGCAATGGAGAATTCATTCCACGGCAGAAGTATGGGTGCAGTTGCACTTACCGGACACAAAGAATACAGAGAGCCATTTGAACCGGTTATGCCTGGTGTACATTTTGCAATCTACAATGATCTTGACAGTGTAAAAGCACTGGTAAATGATAAGACCTGCGCGATCATTCTGGAAACAATCCAGGGCGAAGGCGGAATCAACGCAGCGACAAAAGAATTTATGCAGGGAATCCGTAAGATCTGTGATGAGAACGGAATCCTGATGATCTGCGATGAAGTACAGTGTGGTATGGGACGAAGCGGTGCATGGTTTGCATGGCAGCAGATGGGAATCACACCGGATATCATGACAATGGCGAAAGCAATCGGAAGCGGTGTTCCGGTCGGCGCATTTGCGATGACAAAAGAAGTTGCAGATAATTCGCTGGTACCAGGAGATCACGGAACTACATATGGTGGGAACCCACTTTGCTGTGCAGCGGTCAGCAAGACTATTGAGATCTTTGAAAAAGAGCATATGCTCGATCATGTCAATGAAATCGCACCATATCTGACACAGAAACTGCAGGAAATCGTGGATACCTGCGATGCAGCCGTTAAAGTAAAGGGAAGAGGATTGATCCAGGGACTTCAGATCACCAAGCCGCTGGGTGAAGTGACAGCCAAAGCGTTGGAAGAAGGACTTCTGATCATCGGAGCTGGAACAGATGTGATCCGAATGATCCCACCGCTTGTTATCGGTAAAGACCAGGTAGATGAGATGGCAGAGATCCTGAAAAAAGCACTTGCATAAAGTCGGTGCCTGATAAAAATAAGAGAATAAAAGAGCCGGTCATCGGATATACTTTCAGAAGAAAAGGAGGTATGAAAGATGACCGGATTTTTTATTGCCCTGCTGTCGGGAGCGCTGATGAGTGTGCAGGGGGTATTTAACACCCAGGTAACAAAGACGACAGGAATGTGGGTGAGCAATGCCTGGGTGCAGCTTAGTGCATTTGCCATCTGCCTGGTAATGTGGCTGATCATGGGAAGGGACAGTATTGCCACGATAGGAGAGGTGCAGCCTAAATATATGCTGCTTGGTGGTGTGATCGGAGCAGGGATCACCTGGACCGTGATCAAAAGTATGGCGCAGCTCGGGCCTGCAAAGGCGGCACTTCTGATCGTTATGTCTCAGCTTATTGTGGCGTATCTGATTGAACTGGTGGGATTATTTGGTGTAGAAAAAGAGCCATTTTCCTGGAGAAAAGTGATCGGTATGGGGATCGCTCTGATCGGCACGACAATTTTTCAGTGGAAATAGGTTGTCTTTTGGAAAAAAATTCGTTACAATAATCATGTCTTGGAAGTACGAGGGGACATGCTCTGCGGAAAAGGAGTATGTATGCGGAAAAGAAGACGGATTTTATATCAAATATGTGGAATTTTCCTTGGAATCAGCTGTATGCTGTCAGCATGCCATGAAAAAGAAGAGACCTTTACCAGTGTGGCTGCTGCAGAAGCGGATGCCGGGGATAAGAAAAACGAGGCAGAATCAAAGGCTGCCGAAGAAAAGCCGGATAAGGCAAAAGCAGATCCGGGTGGTGAAGAAAAAGAAGGTTCGATCTGGGTGTATGTATGTGGCGAGGTGGCATCACCCGGTGTATATGAACTGCAGGAAGGAGACCGCATCACGCATGCCATAGAAGCAGCGGGAGGTCTGACGGAGGCAGCAGGACAGGTTTATCTGAATCAGGCAGCACATCTGACAGATGGACAAAGGATTTATGTGCCATCCAGAGAAGAAGAACAGACTTTGAAAGAAGAAGGTTCACCATCGGATATGGCAGATGCCGGGATGGGAAAAGACACAGGAATAATAAACCTGAACACCGCGACAAAGGCTGAACTTTTAAGCTTAAGCGGGATTGGCGAGTCCCGCGCGGAAGCAATTATTGCTTATAGAGAGACAAACGGTGGATTCAGGAAGATAGAGGATCTGAAGAAAGTGGACGGGATCAAGGAAGGAATCTTTCAGAAGATCCGGGAGCAGATAACGGTAGAGTAGAGGAGTGCGCAAGATGGGCAGAAAAGTATTGGTAGTAGATGATGAAAAGCTGATCGTGAAAGGACTGAGATTCAGCCTGGAACAGGATGATATGGAAGTTGACTGCGCATACGACGGTGAGGAAGCACTTGAGATGGTAAAAAGAAAAGAGTATGATATGATTCTTCTGGATGTCATGCTTCCAAAATACGATGGATTTGAAGTATGTAGACAGATCCGTGATTTCTCAGATGTACCGGTCATCATGCTCACTGCGAAGGGCGAGGATATGGACAAGATCCTCGGGTTGGAATATGGCGCAGATGATTATATCACAAAGCCGTTCAACATTCTTGAGGTTAAGGCCAGAATGAAGGCAATCATGCGCAGGGTCGCTAAAAAAGATGGGATGAGCGCGAGCGGTAAAGTTGTGGTAAAGGGAGATCTGAAGATCGACTGTGAAAGCCGGAGAGTTTTTTCCGGGGACAGGGAACTGAATCTTACCGCAAAAGAATTTGATCTTCTGGAGCTTCTTGCAATGAATCCGAACAAGGTTTACAGCAGGGAAAGTCTTTTGAATATTGTCTGGGGATATGAGTATCCGGGAGATGCAAGAACGGTAGATGTACATATCAGACGACTGCGCGAGAAGATTGAAGTAAATCCAAGTGATCCGAAATACGTTTACACAAAGTGGGGAGTTGGCTATTATTTCAGGGGTTAAATTTTTTGTACCAAAATTCATAAAAAGTCTGCAAGTGCGGGTAACGGTGATCCTGAGCGTATTTGTCATATTATCCAGTGTGATCCTGATGAATGCGATTCTGCAAAGCTATGATCAGAGAACCGTATCCGTGCGCACAGCAGAGATTCAAAACCAGTGTACGATTCTGAGTAATCAGCTGGTCAATTCTGATTATCTGAAAACGGGAGTTTCTGATGTGATCGATACAGAACTATCACAGTTATCCAATATTTACAATGGAAGAGTGCTTGTTATTGATGATGAATTCCGGATTGTGAAAGATACCTATGATCTGGAGGAGGGAAAGACGATCATTTCCGAGGATGTAGTCAAATGCTTCCGCGGCGAGAAGCCGGCAAGTTATGACAGAAAGAGCCGCTACATTGAAGTGGCAGTCCCGGTCAAAAAAGGGGAAGAGCCGGTAAAAGGAATGATTCTGGTCAGTGTTTCTACAGACAGTCTGCGTGACAATGTAGAGGCATTGCAGTCAAAGGCAAGAATTGCAACGGTTGCAATCAGTATTATCGGGATCTTTTTATCAGCAATCATCGGTATGCTGCTTGTAAGACCGCTGAAAAGGATGTCTCAATCGATCGAGGAGATGGCAGGAGGCTATGGAGATAATTATCTCCATGAAAATGCTTACGATGAAACGGAACGGATTTCCAATGCATTTAATAAGCTGTGGGACCGCTATAAAGTACTGGATGCATCGAGAGAAGAGTTCGTGGCAAATGTATCCCATGAGTTGAAGACACCGTTGACCTCTATGAAGGTGCTGGCGGATTCACTGCTGATGCAGCCGGATGCACCGACGGAGATTTACCGGGAATTCATGGGTGATTTGTCCGAAGAAATCGAGCGGGAGAATAAGATCATCAATGACCTTCTGGATCTTGTAAAACTGGATAAGAAGGGTGCAAACTTAAATATTAAGAGTCAGGATGTTAATGAACTGGTAGAACGGATTCTCAAAAGATTACAGCCACTTGCGGCAAAAAGTAATATTGAACTGGTATTTGAGAGTTTTCGTCCGGTGACAGCGGAGATTGATGAGGTAAAGATTGCACTTGTGATCACGAATCTGGTGGAAAATGCGATCAAGTACAATAAAGAGAACGGATGGGTACACGTGTCTTTAAATGCGGATCATAAGTATTTTTATCTGAAGGTTGCGGATTCTGGAATCGGGATTCCGAAAGAAGATACGGATCATATATTCGAGCGGTTTTTCCGTGTGGACAAATCCCATTCTCGTGAGATCGGCGGAACTGGTCTTGGGCTTTCGATTGCAAGAAATGCGGTTGTCATGCACCGCGGTGCGATCAAGGTCTACAGTGAACCGGGAGAGGGAACGACATTTACAGTCCGGATCCCGCTTACTTATATCAAGAGGGAAGGGTGAGAAGAATGAAAAAAAATTACCAGATCATAAGCATTCTTCTTGCAGTGTGTCTTCTTACAGGCGTTGTGGGATGCAGAAAAAAGGAGCAGAAAGCAGATGCAAAATACACGATTTACCAGATTAACCAGAGCGGAACGGCGCTGGTTCCGAACGGCTATGATGGAACAGGAAAGTCGGCGGACGAAGAAGTAAAAGGAATGCTGTCTGCGCTGCAGAAGTGTGATGACGAGGTGAAGGCACAGGCGGCACTGCCGAAAAAGGTAAAACTGGAGAGATACACTCTGGAGGATGAAAAGCTGATCCTGTACTATAATGCTGCTTACGGAAAGATGGATACGGTAAGAGAGGTTCTGTGCAGGGCAGCGCTTGTCCGTTCACTGACGCAGATCGATGGAGTGGATCTGGTGATGATCTGTGTAGATGGAACGCCACTTACGGATAAAAAGGGGAATACTTATGGATACCAGCAGGCAGAAGATTTTGTACAGAACACAGGCTCTTCTATTAACTCTTTCCAGGAGATGAAGCTTACGCTGTATTATGCAGATTCATCTGGAGAAAAGCTGCAAAAGGAAGAGGATACGGTGCGGTATAACAGCAATGAGTCGAAGGAACGGGTTGTAGTGGAACAGCTGATGCGAGGACCATCCAATAACAGACTGCTTGCTACCATACCAAAAGGAACAAAGCTGCTGGGTGTGTCGATCAAAGATCATATCTGCTATCTGAATTTTGATGAAGGACTTCGGAACATTGCTCCGGGAGTCAGTCCGGAGACGGTGATCTATTCCATCGTAAATTCAGTGATCGATGGTGGAAATGTCTCTGAAGTACAGATTTCAATCAACGGAGACAGCAGTATTGTATATCAGGAGAGTATAAAGCTGGATGAACCTCTGAGCAGAAACCAGGAAATGATAAAGGAGGATTGATCGGTTGATCAAGCGAAGACTTGGTTTTGCCGGAATACTTCTGGCAGGACTGATTCTGGTACTGTATCTGACAGGGGGAGGAAAGATTTTTGGAAGACTCGGTGTGTCAAGGTGTGAGAAGCTCTGGAAAGAGTCGGAAGAAGTGATGGTGGAAGGAGAGGTTTATCAGAAAACCAGAAAAGAAGAAAAACTGATCCTGTATCTGAAAAAAATACAGATCAGAGAGATGGGGAATGGAAAAGCAGTCGCTGACGAGAGGCTGCTTGTCTATCTGGATGAAAAGGGAAATGGTCCGGAAATCGGACAGCGGATTCTGGTTAAAGGCAATGTGGGATTTTTTGATCCGGCGGCCAATCCGGGCAATTTTGACCAGAAAAATTATTATAAGCAGCAGAATATCCAGGCAGTCTTATGGAAAGGGAAGGTTCTGGAAAAACAGGTGAAAAAGACTTCCTTCCGCGAAAAGCTGTGGCAGTTTAGGAACCGGACCGCAGATGAGATCTGCAGAGAGATGGGAAAGCGTCGAGGGGGTATTTTGTGTGCGGTTCTTCTGGGAGATTCTTTTTATACAGAAGAGAAAGTGAAAGAACTTTACCGGGTGGCAGGGATCGGGCATCTGCTGGCTATATCCGGTCTGCATATTTCTTTTTTTGGCAACGGACTTTACCGGGGGCTTAGGAAAACCGGATTTTCTATTTTACAGGCCGGTGTAGTGGGAAGTCTGCTTCTTGGGAGCTATGTGGTGATGACTGGAATGAGTGTTTCGGCACTGCGGGCGTTTACCATGTTTCTGATCCGGATGGGAGCAGAGCTGACAGGAAGGGAATACGATGGATTGACGGCACTTGGGATTGCGGAAATTGGTTTGCTTCTGGCAAATCCGTTGCGGCTTTTTACGGCAGGGTTCCAGCTTTCTTTTGCTGCGGTTCTCGGTATCTATCTGATTGGTTTGGGAAATAAAAAAGGCAGATTTTCAGACAGTGTCCGGATGTCGGTGAGGCTCTGGCTTTTTCTGCTGCCAGTTACATTGTGGCACTATTATGAAACCTGCCTGTATGCGCCAGCCTGGAATCTTCTGGTAATTCCGATGGCATCCGTGCTTCTGTTTTGCGGGAGTGCAGGGATGGCAGTCATGCTGATTCCGTGTGGGGCAGGAGATATAATGCAGAGCGCACTTTGGAAAATAACAGAGTGGATTTTGCTTTTTTATGAAAAAGGGAGCGGTCTGCTCCTGGAACTTCCGGGGGCAAGGTGGATTCCGGGAAGACCACGGCTCTGGCAGATTGCCTGTTATTATGGGGTTCTTCTATTTTATTTGTGGAGAAAAAGGAAGGAAAAGAAAGAGGGCAGACAAACCGGGAAACGGGTGGTAAGACAGCTTGTGACAGCTGGGATCCTGCTCATCCTGCTCGGGATCCCAAAGTGGAAACGAGGGCAGATGGAGCTGACTATGCTGGATGTGGGACAGGGCGACTGTTTTTTCTTTCGGGACGGAAACGGAAAAAATTACCTGATCGACGGCGGAAGCAGTTCGGTAGATGCAGCAGGAAGATACCGGTTGGAACCATTTTTAAAATTCCGGGGCGTGAAGAGGCTGGATTATGTGTGGGTGACGCATGGGGATGTGGATCACTTAAATGCAGTGGAAGAACTTCTGGAACGGAGAAAGTATGGAGTAGAAATCCAGTATCTGATTTTTCCGGAACAGAAATATTGGGATGAAAGGCTTATTAAATTATGTAATCTGGCAGAAGAGGCAGGAACGAAGGTACGGGTAATGGAGATGGATACTATTTTTCTGTCTGGAAAATTGAAGATGCGTTGTCTCTGGCCTGGAGAAGGTGAGCCATCTGAAAATGGAAATGAAAATTCTCTGGTACTTCACCTGCAATATGGAAAAATTACCATGCTTTTTACCGGAGATCTGGAAAATACCGGAGAAGAGCTGTTGGCAGAGAGAATAAAGAATCTCCGAAAAAAAGGAGAACTTCCGGCGTGTTATGATCTGCTGAAAGTCGGACACCACGGATCAAGAAATGCGACCGGCGAAGAGCTTCTGGAAGTGATCCGACCACGGGTAGCATTCTGTTCATCCGGAAAAGAAAACCGTTATGGACATCCGCATGCGGAAACACTGGAAAGACTTGCAAAATGGGGCGTAAGCCTATATAATACGAAAGACAGAGGTGCTGTCAGTATGTATACAGATGGAAGGGAATATGGTATCCAAAGTCCATGAAAAGTTTGAATGAAGATTTAAAGACAGGACAGTTTAAGCAGATTTATCTTCTGTACGGCGAAGAAGCTTATCTGAAAAAATTATATAAAAACCGTTTCGTCAAAGCGATGGTTCCGGAAGGTGACACGATGAATTATCGTTATTTTGAGGGGAAGAACACGAACCCGAAGGAGATTATCGACCTTGCCGAGACCTTACCTTTTTTTGCAGAGCGCAGGCTGATCGTTCTGGAAAATACCGGTTTTCTGAAAAATGCGACACCGGAGCTGGCAGAATATCTGAAGGACATGCCGGAGACCACTTATATGATCTTTGTGGAATCAGAGCTGGATAAGAGAGGAAAGCTCTACAAAGCGATCAAGGAGAAAGGTCATATTGTAGAACTGAAGCGGCAGGATGAAAAGACACTGATCCGCTGGATCCTTGGGATGGCGAAAAAGGAGAAGCTTCAGATGTCGGAGGCAGCAGTGCGCTATCTGCTTGCAAAGACTGGTAATGACATGGAGAATCTCGGGCAGGAGCTGGAAAAATTATTCTGTTACTGCATGAACCACACGGAGATCACGGCAGCAGATATTGATGAAATCTGTACTACGCAGATCGGAAACCATATTTTTGATATGGTAGATGCAGTTGCAGCAAAAGAGCAGAAAAAAGCGCTGGATTACTATTATGATCTTCTAACACTGAAGGAACCGCCGATGCGGATCCTCTACCTGCTGACCAGACAGTTCCGTATCCTGATGGAGGTAAAAGAGATGGACCGTACTGGGCGTTGGAAGCATAACTGTATGCTCCGAAGGCAGAAACACTCAGAGAATTTGTCAT
>ERZ772900.2622-NODE-2622-length-13006-cov-19.550305_pt1 | contig 13006 bp, 5 predicted proteins | sample MGYA00512124_ERZ772900 | MGnify/ENA primary metagenome ERZ772900 (study PRJEB29015, sample SAMEA2737716) | human gut metagenome | biome: human gut; feature: human-associated habitat; material: faeces | place: China | collected 2012 ... | reverse complement strand
CACCCGGATGACCCTTCCGGCGGGAATGTTTGCCCCTACTGCGGCTATGCCGCTGTGGTGACAAAGACGGACGGCAGCATTTCCTACTATCGGACGGCAGGCGAGGCCATCGCCGCAGCCGGCGGCGGTACGGTGAAGCTGCTGGCAAATGCAGGCGAGATCACCATCAGCAGCCCGCTCAAGCTGGATCTGAACGGTAAGACGGCGACAAAACTGACCGTTACCGGAGATGTCACGCTGGCATCCCTACTGCCGGAGGGCTGCGCCTTCAAGAGCGGCACCACCTGGATAACCGACCTTACCGGCAAGGAGCTGACCAATGTTTCTGTGGCCAGGCTCCCCATCCAGAGCATGAACTATCCCACCGAGATGAGCATGACCTATGGCGGTACGGGGACGCTGATTGTCAATGTGAGGGGCACCGGCGCTGTAAGCTTCCAGTGGTACAAGGTGGAGGACGGCAAAGAGACAGCCGTTGGCAGTGCGACAACAAGCAATCAATTTAATCTCGCCGAACAAAAGCTGTCCGCAGGTAAGCACATCTTCCGCTTTTCCGCCACCTGCGACGGCTACAAGAAGATGAGCCAGGATATTGTCGTGACAGTACAAAAGGCCGACATCAGGTCAGGCCTCATCACGCCTCCCACAGCGCGGGAAAACCTGACCTATACCGGCCAGGAGCAGGCGCTCATTACCGCGGGCAGCGTGACCAGCGGCGGCACCATGCAGTACAGCCTGACCGAGAACGGCACATACAGCCCGGACATCCCTGTCGGCACCGATGCCGGAGCATATACCGTGTGGTATCGGGTGATTGGCGATGAAAACCACAACGATACCACACCCGCCAGCGTGGAGGTCAGCATTGGAAAGAAACCGCTGACGCTCACCGGGGTAACGGCTGCGTCCAAGTCCTATGATGGCACGACAGACGCGGGCATTACCAGCGTGACCTTCGATAACGTGACCTTGAACCGAGGCACAGACTACACCGTCACCGCCAGCTTTGACGATGCCAGTGTGGGCAACGGCAAGAACATCACTGCCACAGTGACCCTGATGGGGCAGACCGCGAAGAATTACTCCCTGGAGCAGAGCAGCTTCACCACGACTGGCAGCATCATCAAGGCCGCTGCGCCCGACTTCACTAAGGAAACTGCGCTCGTCATTGTAAACGGCTACGAAAAGACCTACACTGTGACGCTTCCCGCCCTGCCCACGCTGGAAACGCCCAAAGAGTACGGTGCACCCACCTATGAGCTCGGCGGAATCACACTGGATGGCAGCTACTACACCGGCGGCGCGAAGGTGGAAAACGGCAAGCTGATCCTGCCGATTCAGAAAAATGACGTGAAAACCACCGGCCCTGTGGGCACAGTGACCGTAGTAATCAAGAGCACAAACTATGAGGACATCACGCTGACCGTCAATGTCAATGCGACCAACAAGCTTGTCCCCACTGTTACGGCACCTACGGCAAACGCCCTGACCTACAACGGTGCAGAACAGGCGCTGGTTACAGCAGGCAAGACCACTGGCGGCACGATGCTCTACCGGCTTGACAATTCTGAGTGGAGCGAGCAGCTCCCCACAGCGAAAAACGCCGGGGAATACACTGTTTGGTATAAGGTTCAGGGAAATGCAGAGTACGCAGATGTGGCAGAACAGAACGTGACTGTGACCGTAGCGAAAAAGTCAGTTACCGTTACGGCGCTTGATCAGAGCGCCTACACCGGCAGCACCGCGCCCGATCTGAGCAGCCCGGAAGCAGATAAGGACTACAAGGTGGAGGGGCTGGTTGGTGCAGATACCCTGAGCGGCACGGTAACACTGGACTACGCACAGACACTGGATATGAGCAAAACCGGAAAAACCGCGATCAACATTACTGGTACGCTGTCAAATGACAATTATGCGATCACCTATGTTTCTGGAACGTTGACTGTTTCCAAGCAATCTTCCAGCGACGGCGGTTCCTCCTCTGGTGGTTCGGGCAGCGGTGGAGGCTCATCCTCCGGCGGTTCTAACGGTTCCGGAAGCAATGATAACACCAACCAGCCGGAAGCCCCTGTCACCGGTGAAACCAAACCCATACAGCCGGATAAAAACGGCAATGCGGCAGTGGATAACAGCTCTGTCCAGTCCGCCATCGACAAGGCCAAACAGGATGCGAAAAAGAACGGCACCACAGAGAACGGGATTGGCGTTACTGTTCCCATCACCCCGGCGGCAGACCAGACCTCTTTTAACGTGACCATCAAGGCGCAGACACTGGATCTGCTGGTCAAAGAAAATGTCCGGCAGTTTACCGTAGCAACAGACCATCTGGTTTCGGTTAATATCGGCCTGGATACTCTGAAGCAGCTGGATACCGCCTACGCTGGCGGGGACATCATTCTCCGGGCAGATAAGGTGGATGCACTGCGTTCCACCGAGGCCAAAGCCACCATCGGCACAAGACCGACCTATGACCTGTCACTGGTCTACCTCTCCGGCGGCAAAGAAACACCGATTGCCAACTTAAATGGTCACATTATATCGGTGCGTTTGCCCTACACACCGGCAAAGGGTGAGCAGACAGGTAATCTCTATGCAGTCTATGTAGATGACGCTGGCAAGGTGGAATGGATCACCAAATCCAGCTACAATGCCAGCCTGAAAGCGGTGGTTTTTGAAACCAGCCATTTCAGCGTTTACGGCGTGGGCTACAAAACTTTTGTCCCGGCCTTTACCGACATTACCGGTCACTGGGCAGCAGATAACATCCTCTTTGCAGCCAGCCGGGGACTGCTCTCCGGCACCAGCGACACCACCTTTAGCCCGGACACCGGCATGACCAGAGGAATGTTTGTGACAGCTCTGGGGCGGTTGGCGGGCATCAACCCGGACAGTTACCAGACCGGGAAATTCACCGATGTGAAAGCCGACGCTTACTATGCCCCCTATGTGAACTGGGCGGCGCAGACCGGCATTGTGGAGGGCGTTACCGCCACCACCTTTGCACCGGACACCAACATCAACCGGGAACAGATGGCGGTGATCATGAAAAATTATGCTGCAAAGCTGGGCTATGACCTGCCCCAGACCTTGAAGGCTGTGACCTTTGCGGACAACACACAGATCAGCAGCTGGGCGAAGGATGCGGTCAAGTCCATGCAGCAGGCGGGCATCCTGACCGGGAAGAATGAAAATAAGTTTGACCCCAAGGGAACCGCCACCCGCGCCGAGGTCGCCACGGTTTTGCGGCGGTTTGTGGAAATCGTCATTGACCCGCAGGCCGCAAACGGCTGGCAGCAGAATGACAGCGGCCAGTGGAACTATTACAGAAACGGGGAGTCAGTGAAGGGCTGGCTCTCCGAGGATCAGAAGTGGTACTGGCTGGACAAGGTCACCGGAATGATGTTTGCCGGAGACTGGAAGCAGATTGATGGTAAGTGGTACTACTTCTACGCAGACGGGACGATGGCGGTGAATACCGCATCCGACAGATGAAAAATGAACCCGTAATGTAATGCAAAAATAATATCAATAAAGAGGGATGTGAACAATATAGGCAAGTTTCTGGTACTGTCGCATACCGACCATGAAGAATATATACTCAGTAGAATTATGGAGATTATTGCGGTCGAGCCAGGATTTGACCATATTGTGACATCCCACCCTTGTAACACTCTTGTTTTTTCGGGCTTGGAGCTTCGGCTGAAGGAGAGAACAGCATACCGAAACGGTGAGTTGATTTCTATGACTCGTCGGGAATTTGAAACATTGGTATACTTGGCAAAACATCCATCCTGGGTATTTTCTGCCGGACAGATCTATGAAGAAGTATGGGGAGGATGGTGAAAATTGCGGAACGGCTGTTGCCTTCGTACCGAAAATCAATGCGAATCCGGTGTATAACGGAGGGTGAAGCCTGCTATATGTAGGTAGCAATCATTATAATAACATAAAAGGCACGGCATAAAGAAATCTGATGTAAAATCTATCAGAATAATTTATGCCGTGTCTCTTTTTAATTTGATTGAATGTGGGATGGTTCACATTTACAGCATATTTGGTGTCGGCGGTCAAGCGTCGCAGAAAAGATTATTTGCTCCAGCTTTATAAACGCAGCAGTATCGTACTGAAATAGTTGATCTCGCCCCGCTCGTTGTTCAGCACTTTCCGGGCTTTTTGAAATAGAATAGAAACCACCACCTTTACTGAAATTGACAACAGCCGCTCCAAACCGGAGCGGCTGCTATGCAAAGTTTTGACTGTACCAAGTATAACAGATATGGATTTACGGCGAAAGGGCAGGACTGTGCCAATGTAGAGACAATTTTATGCCAACCATGTTTCTTTGAAACATTATAGCAGTGATTCCACCAGCTGATGGATGTCGGTAAATGGATTGACAGCAATTCCAAACGGTTTGCTGCTGTCATTTTGAAGATGGTATTCCACGGCTTTCCGGATCAGGCTGAGATAATCTGTTTCACCTCCGCTGGTGCGGCTTCCTACTACACGAATATCAATGTTTGTCTGACGGTTGCGGTAGTGTTAAAAATACTTAGGCTCAGTTTGAGAACCCTCCGTTACAATCAGAATGACAGTCTTTATTTTTCTGCGTCGCTGTCCACGCTTTTCAATTTTTCCACGTGCCATTTTACAGCCTTCCCTTGATAAAGGGGATCGCACCATAACGGCCAATCAGATAGCCCTTCTCCACCTTAGCATCCTTGCGGATGGAAAAATCGTAAAGGGAGAACAGATCGGTAGCCGCTGTTTGCTCGTCTTTTTCGGTAAACCAAATCTGATCTCTCCTCAGTACATCCAGGTCAAGAAGATTGGTGTTGTGTGATGTGAAAATCAACTGGGCTCCATTTGGATTGAACTCCACACTGTTAAAAAGTGAGACCAGATGCTTTGTCAGAAGAGGATGCAGATGAGCGTCCATCTCGTCAGCGACAAGAAGAGTTCCTTCATCCAGCACCTTTTTTACAACACCGATCAGTTTGAAATAACTGTTGGTGCCATCAGATTCCTCTGCCATGTTCAGCGCGTAGGAAGAAGTATTTCCCTCTGTATCCTGTACCGTGTGAATGGCCTCAATATTGGTAAAGATATCATTACGCTGAGAAGGAGCGGATTCTGCATCACGCATCTGAAGGGATTGTATGCCAAAATCTGCAACACGCAGCATAGAGGCGATCACATGCCGGTAGTCATCCTCTTTGAGTTGTTCTGCTTCAAGGCCGTAGGCGTCTGCAACAGAATGTTTCGTGATGATCTGGCAGGAAGCAAACCATTCCAGAACTGGAATCACTTTGGAATAGCTCCAGTTTGATGCGACAGACAGATAGAGCTTGTTGGCCGAAGTGCGATCCTTGAGAGTGTTTTGTTCATCGACATCAACGGTAAAGCGAAAATCTTTTGTGTCTTTTCGCTCAAAAATGAGTGCCTGCCTGCCATTGGGATAGTAATACAGATATTCTTCGATAACAGCTTTGTCTGTTACAGAAAAGCCATACGCATAGCGGATGCCATTTGTGGTGAAGATGACCTCAAAGCTGCTGGGGCGAGAGGGTGTTTCCCGGTCAAACTTGAAAGGCGAACGCTCAATGGTTTTGTGGAGCTGCTGGTTATGCGAAGTCAGCACATAATTTACCATGAACCAAAACGCATTCAAGACATTGGACTTTCCAGAAGCATTGGCGCCGTAAATCACAGCAGACTTCAAATGCTTTTTGTTTCCGTCCACAATCAGGTGCTCTGGATGTTCGTTATCCTTACTGGCAAGCAGGGATAACACGACATTATCTTTGATAGAGAGAAAGTTCTCTACACTAAATTGAATCAGCATAAAACAACCTCCTAAATCCTTGTTATAATATATTATATCCGCATTTTTGTGAAAAATCAACGCAAATGAAAAATAAAAATCTGTATAGAGGATTTAATAGAACAGCCGTGTGGAGAGAATATGCGGGGATCTCTTCTTTCTTAGGAAGAAGCGGATCTTTGATTTCTTCCTCGGAATTTCCGTTACTGGGCACGTATGCGTGAACAGTAACAGTACTCAATTTTGGGGATTGCCTATAAGCAGGAGAAAACGGTATAATTGAGGAAGGCAGTTGGGTATAAGGGGGTACAAGTGGTGGAGATGAAAAATATTGTGAAGACGGAAAGAGGGGCGGTTGTCTGGGATATGGGATGATGCGGATGATCGATGCGGTGCATCGCCGTTTACATAAATAGATAGAGGAAATACGATGGAACTGAATTTAAGCGAACCGGGACAGAGCCGGTATCTGAGAGTATATGAATATTACAAAGAATTGATCGTGTCCGGGCAGATGAAGCCGGGAGCGAAGCTGCCGTCGATCCGCAAATGTTCCCTGCAGCTGCAGCTTTCGCGGACGACGGTGGAGACGGCGTATATGCTGCTGGCGGCGGATGGCTATATCATTTCGCGTCCGCAGAGCGGGTTTTATGTAACGGATGCGGTGCTGGCGGCTGCAAACCGGGAGGAAATAGAGCACGGTGTGCCGCGTCAGGAGGAACGCCCGGAAATCCGGTATGATTTTGCGTCTTCAAATGTGGATCGGGAGAGCTTCCAGTTTGATTTATGGCGGCGCTATGTCAAGAGCGCCCTGCGCCAGGATGAACGGCTGCTTTCTTATGGCGAACCGCAGGGAGAGCGGGAATTCCGGGAGGCGCTCTGTGCGTATCTGGGGCGCCACCGCAATGTGATCTGTACGCCGGACAGTATTGTAGTGGGGGCGGGTGTGCAGAGTCTCTTGCATATTTTGTGCCCGATGCTGCGGGAGCGGGACAGCGCATGGTTTTTTAATCCATCGTTCCGGCAGGGACGCCAGATTTTTGAGGATTATGGGTTTCGGACCGGAGATATAAGAGCGTATTGGGAAAAAAATGAGATGAGGACCGGATCCTTTAAAATGGATTTGTGTGGAACGGAAAAGTCAGATGTATGTGCAAAAGAAATGAAAACAATGCCATTTGAACAGACATCAGAGGCAATGAAATCCACAGGAAAAAGTGTCTGCTATTTAACGCCTTCTCAGATGACAGTCTGGGGCGAGGTCATGCCGGTGGGCGACCGGATGAAGCTTTTAAAGGATGCGGCGCGCGAGGATATGCTGATTATTGAGGACGATTACAACAGTGAGTTCCGCTATTATAACCGCCCGACACCGTCCCTGCAGGGGCTTTCCGGCGGGCGGGGCGTCGTGTATCTGGGGACATTTTCAAGGCTGCTTCTGCCATCGATCCGCATGAGTTACATGGTCCTGCCGCCGGATCTGCTGAAACGGTATCAGGAGCGGGGGCGTTTTTATAACCAGACGGCGTCCAAGGCAGAGCAGATTGCCCTCTGCCAGTTTATCCGGGACGGACATCTGGAAAGCCAGATCCGAAAGTCCAAGAAATTGTACGCGGCAAAGGCAAAGTGTCTGTGTGATGCGGTGCGGCGCATTTTTGGAGAAAAAGCGCGAACGCATCTGGGCGATGCCGGTTTTCTGGTTCTCATGGAGCTTGACAGCCCGCTTACATCGGCGGAAATTGCCGGGCGTGCGGCACAGGCAGGCGTCGCCGTCCGCCCGGTGGAGTCGGTCGGGAGGCTTTTGGAAAAACAGGAGCATCATTTTCAAGAGGGATATCCGAAGCTCCTGTTGTCCTGTGCCTCGATGGGGGCAGAGCGGTATGAGGAGGCGCTGGAGGTGCTGAAAGAGGTAGTGTATAAGAAAGAAAAATAGAAGATAGATATAGAAGTTAAAATGTCCGCATAAACCACAGCCAGTACCCGGAACCATCCGGGCAATTGTGGGTATGCGGACATTTTATGCGACATTCTTACCCGTTTTTCTCCTCATGCGGCAGCCGGTTCCGGAGCAGCCGCTTTTTTAATTCACTCCAGTGAAATGGAATTAGCGGGTAAATATAACTTTTTCCGGCGATTGTCCGGTTAAAGACAAGGCAGCCGACGGCAATGAGTGTTCCTGCGATGAAGCCCCAGAGATTGAGGAAAAAGGTCAGAATCAGGAGCAGGACGCGCATGAATTTGAGTGCGTAGCCGAGTTCGAAGCTCGTCATCGAGTAGTTGGCGATCGTGACGAACGCCATATAGAGCATCGTCTCGCTGTTGAACCAGCCGGATTTGACCGAGTATTCTCCAAGCACGATACCGGCGATGACACTGAGCGGTGTCGTCAGCATGCTGGGGGTGTTGACTGCCGCGAGCCGCAGACCATCGATGGCAAATTCCAGGATCAGGAGCTGATAGATCAGCGCCACATGGATCTCGTCGGTGACACGGATAAAAGCGAGCCATTCCGGGATCCAGCCGGGATTCTGCATAAAAAGCAGCCACAGCGGTGTCAGAAATAAGGTCAGGAAAAAGATGACCGTCCGCGACAGGCGCAGATAGGTGCCGGTCAGCGGTGGAAAATAGTAGTCGTCGGCTTCCTCGATGATATCGAAAACAGAGGATGGCAGAATCATTGCGGATGGCGAATTGTCCACCAGAATGATGATATTTCCTTCCAGAATCGAGGCAGCGGAGGTATCCGGACGCTCTGAAAAACGAAATTTTGGGAACGGATTGAACCATTTGTGCGGATAAATACATTCGGCAAGGCTTTCCTGGTTCATCGAGAGGGCATCGACATGCACTTTTTGAATCCGGGTGCGGATGCGGTTTAAAAGTTCGGTGTCCACCCGGTTTTCCATGTAGCAGATGGCGATATCTGTGTGCGAACTTTCCCCAATATTCATGATTTCCATCCGCAGCTTCGGATCACGGATGCGCCGCCGGATCAGAGCCGTATTGAACACAAGCGTTTCGACAAAACCATCGCGCGAGCCGCGCAATACCTTATCCTTTTCAGGTTCGCTGACTCCGCGGGCGGGATAGGTGCGGCAGTCTATTGTGAGTGACTGTGCATACCCGTCGATCAGAAGAAAAGGAACACCGGAGAGAAGCTGGATAATCAGCGCGTCCGAATCCGTTTCCAGCCCGATTTCGCCGTAGGCGAGGTAGAGGGCGGCAAAATCGTTTGCATTGTCAGGCATCTGGGCGGTTTCAATGCTGCTCATCGCCTGCAGCACTTTTAAAAGCGTATCGTCCTTGGTAAAACCATCAATACAGTAGAGGCAGGCATCGCGTCCGCCGATCATCAGGTTCCGATCTACGACATCAAAACTGATGTCCGGTCGGAGCTTTTTTTGAAAAAAAGTCCGGTTATTTTCAATGGATGAAGAAATCTGCATCGTGTAAATCTCCTATCAGAGAAGCCAATATCAGTGACCGCGAAGGGACTGGAATGGGACAAAATGTTTACAGATGGAGTATGTGCGAAAAGGATAAAAATATACGAAATGAAGCAAACAGAAAAAAATTCTCAAAATATGTTTTTTTAAAATTCATGGCAAGCGAGGCAATATCAGGGAAAAAGGAGGAAAAATCGCTGCAAAATGAGACTTAACATGTGCTGAATGGAAAAAGAAATTTGCATGTTAGTTTTAGCAACTAAAAAACCAATGCTTTATTGAGAATAAAATTCGATTAAAAAATAGATAAAAATTCTCATTTTTAAACAGATTTAAATAATTGACAGATTTTATTGGATTAGTATATACTAACCTCCTCGGCCACCTGAGTTAGGGATGCCTAATCCGGTGCGGAGAGTACGATATTACAAAAGATTATATGGAGGAATATGTATGAAAGGTAAGGGAAGATCCCGGCAGGCAATTCTGGCAGCGGTGACCGTGTTAGCGGCGGCGCAGGCAGGTACTGCTTATGCTTCAACCGGACCGGCATCGGAGTCCGGAGTACAGACCGGCGCCTGGATTCAGGAAGGACAGGACTGGAAATATCAGGGAACGGACGGAACGCTTAAGACTGGATGGGTCAAGACCGAGAGCGGCTGGTATTATCTGGATCCGCAGACCGGACGGATGATGACTGGATGGATCACCGTCGATGGACGCCGGTACTATATGAACACAACAGCCGATGGCGTGGAAGGACAGATGCGCCGCGGCTGGTGGAAGGACAATGCAGGAAAATGGTATTTCTTCAGCACTGCATCCGATGGAACGGAAGGTATGACTGTGACCGGATGGCAGTGGATTGATGGAAAATGCTATTATTTTGATAACTTGAGTGCAGAAAACTATGGTCAGATGCACACCGAAGGTCGGACGCCGGACGGCTACAGCGTCAATGCGGATGGACAGTGGGTCAATGAAAATGGAGAGGTCCAGACCCGTGCGGATAGAGGTTACGCGAGCAGCCCGGCATCAGACGGCAACGGAAGCAGCATATCAGGAGGCGGTTCAGGGAATTCTGGCAGTTCCGGCGGCAGCCATTCGGGGGGCTCTGGAAGCAACAGTAATTCTGGAAATAACAGTAATTCTGGAAATAACGGTAATTCCGGGAATGACGGAAATCAGAATGGCGGAAATGCCGGAGATAACGGAAACACTGAAAATCCAGACAAGCCGCAGATGGTTTCGCTGGTAGATGAGACGAAGACAAAGCTTACCGAAGTAAATTCCCTGGGCTGGTGGCTTCCGATCGCATTTGATGAGGGATACAATGCAGGCAATACGGTCGTTAAGGTCGATGGAAAAGATGTAACCAATCTTTTAACTCCGATCACAGATGACGGACGTATGGCAAAACTGGCGCTTCTTGGCACACCGGGCAAAGTAACCGTCAGCAGCAAAGAAGATGCAGCAAAGGAAGAGACGGTGGTTCTGAGCAATGAGAGCCAGGAAGATGCTGTATATGAGGAAAACGACGGCTATCTGCCTGAGAAGATTCTGACGCATGAGCCGGTTGCTTACTGGGACTATTATCTGACCAATTACGATGAAAACGGAAATGCCCGCATTTCTCCGAAAAAGACTACGTATAACTTGAATGAAGAGAAACAGACTCATCCGAGCTATTCGCCGGATGCGGTTCTTCCAAAAAATGGAAAAGCAGCCGTTACCATTCTGTTTAACTATAATACAGATGAGGAAAAAGAGTGGTTTGACGGCATCCGCAAACTGGAACTGGTTGAATACAATGAGCAGAAGAACACAATCAATTCGAGTCTCGTATTTGACAGTGAAAAGAATGTGGCGCACGGACAGGGACGCGTTGGACAGCTGACTATCCAGACAGGACAGAGCAATTTCTTTAATAATGGACGTTATTATGTGCGGGTTGTATCGTCGGCAGGCGGTTCCGCGCTCGTCCCGATTCATGTCGTCAATGAGACAGTACCGACACTGGAGCTTAAGGAAACACCGCAGTCCGGTAAGAATCTCCATTTTGCAGTCAGCGATCTGGTATACGCAATTGAGACACCGATCGAGCGTGTGACACTGGAAGATCCGAACGGAACAGTAAGCGACCTTAAGATGATCGATGACTGGTATCTTTACAGCCAGGATTTATTTGTTCTGTACAATGATAATACAGACCATCTGCCATACAAGGGCAATTACAAGATCACGGTATATGCAAATGGTTTCCGGTCATTCTCCAAGAGCTTCAAGGTGACAACGGGCGCAGAGCCGGTAAAAGAGAAGGAACAGACCAATGGCCAGAAAATGGCGGCATACGGATTCGACGGTATCAGCACCGCATCGACTGGTTCCAGCGGAAGTGGAAGCTCCAGCGGCAGCAGCTCAGGAAGCTCTGCAATCTCTGCAAACCTGATTTTTGATTCAGATCTGCTTGTAAATGCACATCTCCTTGAACAGACCAAGATGGAAAATGATGCGTCCAAGGCAGTGATGGAGTGGTGGTACAATGCGATTCCGGATGCAGTCTTTGATACTGGAGATGATGATTTCTTCAGATGGACAGACTACGTAAATAAGAGCGAGAATCAGAAATACGAAGAGAACAGAATGCTCCCATTTGCAGATTATCGTGAAAATGGAGCACTGGATCCGAACCATCCGGCAACGGCAAAAGAGGTTCTTGAAGATGGTCTGCTCGGCGATATCCAGTACAATGGAAACTTCTCCCGTCAGGATGCACCGGCGATTACAGTTGTACAGAACAAAGAGGGCGAGCCGGTAGTCCTGCGGACAGAGGATACAGAGTATATCGAAGCGGTTCAGAGTATCGTTGTCAACGGAAACTGGCAGGCACTCAGCAAGGACAAATATTCCATCGACAAAGAAGCTGGCACCATTACCATTAATGCGGATGTATTCAAGGCTGGTGAGGAGTACAAGCTGACCGTTGATGCAACGGGATATAAGAGCCAGAGTATTGCATTTACATATAATAAGGTGCTGGAGAGTGATCTGGCGCTGAAGGTTGATTATGCGGATGCTAAAAATGCATTTTCAGCAAAGAAGACAGTAGATGGAAAGAAAACATACTACTTTGCAGATGCTGAATTTACCGTTGAGGGCAGCGAGGGAGATTTCTTGAAGAACCTGAAATCTGTTACTCTGCTTTCCGATGAGGAGGATGCTGTTGAGAGAAATATCTACAAGAAAGGCGTGTCCAGCAGCAACGAGGTTTACTATGAAGTATCCGGGGATGGCAAGAAGCTGATTCTCCATCAGGTTCAGCCGGGAAGCTATAAGCTGACTCTTCGTTCGAATTATTACACAGAGGCCCTGAGATGTGAATTTGTGGTTGAAAAGGAAGAGGAAGAAATTAAGGAAGAGATGGCAGCTCCAGAAGTAGTGGAGTTCAGCAAACATAAAGTCAGCTGGTCATTTGATCCAGATTTTGGCCGTGCTTCTTTTAAGGCTTCAAAGGGAACGAGTGTAAAAGATTACCTGGCTAAGATTACATCCGTGAAAGTTGGAAATAAAGAGTATACGAAAGCAACTTACAGCCTTAGTTCGTATAACCCTACATGGAAGATGACAGATGCAGATGATCCATATAACAATGTACAGGATTTTGATTGCATCGATTTCACTTTAGACGGTTTCAGCACCGAAGAAAGCACCGATGTAACGATCCAGGCAGAAGGAT
>ERZ772900.2608-NODE-2608-length-13059-cov-4.535297_pt1 | contig 13059 bp, 11 predicted proteins | sample MGYA00512124_ERZ772900 | MGnify/ENA primary metagenome ERZ772900 (study PRJEB29015, sample SAMEA2737716) | human gut metagenome | biome: human gut; feature: human-associated habitat; material: faeces | place: China | collected 2012 ... | reverse complement strand
CCTGTTCTTGTTGTGTATCCGAGGAAACTGTTCTATTACTATACATTTAAGCAAATATGAACTGAAGAAAAATTCCATAGCTATAATTTTCCCGCATCAGTTTGTACAAGTCATGGAAGAAAGCAATGACTGTCGCTTTATATTTGTCGGATTTTCAAAAAAGTTAATCCAAAGTCCTCCTTTATTCTCTCGAATGATAGAATACACCCCCTCCATTTTTGAGAAACCGGTAATAGAGCTAAGACCTGAAGTAGCAGAAATATTTTATGAATACTTCAAAGTCTTGACAAAGGCGATGAGACTGCCCAACAGTTTTATCAAGGACGAACAGGCAGATCTTATTTGCAGCCAGCTGATTATGGGATTAGGAAATATTTATAAGCAAGGAGAAAGCAACGAACGTCCGCATTATAACCGAAATCAGGAGATTGTAAAAGAGTTGGTACGCGTTGTGATAGAAAATTACAGATCGGAACGTAATATATCTTTCTATGCCGAGAAAATGCATCTTTCACCTCAGCATCTCAGCACTACCATAAAGAAAACTACGGGAAAAACGTTGACTGACATTATTTCGACTTTCGTCATACGGGATGCTCAGGCAAAACTCCGTTCTACCGAACTCACTATCCAAGAGATAGCCTATTCACTCAATTTCCCCGATATCTCATTTTTCGGGAAATATTTTAAGCGATATACAGGCATGTCGCCCAAACAATATCGGAATATGGAATAGTTGGAAAAATCCAACTATTCCTCTATAATTGTTACATCTGTGATATTCTTATTCCGTTTGCGGTGATAAAACAACAAGCGAATCAGATCGTTTACCGCATATACAATGGCTGTTACTCCCAAAACAATAAACGGAACGGTAGCTGCCTGGAACGGATTGAACAGAATAACAACACCAGATGCCAGAATCAACACAGAAACCAGATAGAAAAGAAGAGGTACCTTTACCGCTTGACGCACAGATATAAAGTTTATCAGCTGTGACAATCCTCCTAACACAAGCAGCGCTCCAAGCAAGTACATTAAGATATTTACAAAAAATTCCGGCATTATCATCAGCCAAAATCCCAATAAGGTACTTCCCAATGCAACAATAGGAAATGACCTGCGCATTTCTACATCCTTATGTCGGGAAGCAGCATAGTAAGAGAATAATCCAAACAAACCTGGTAACAAGAAAAGTACTCCTACCGTTATTACTAAATAAATAATAGCGGCTTCAGGCCATACAACTAGCAAAATTCCGATTGCCAATGCACATAAGCTACTTATCGCAGCATAATTCAATGATTTCATACACTTTTAATTTATTATCTATTACGAATATATCTTATTCTATCTATATAAACAAATAAAAACACCAATTTACCTAAAAGACTGTCACTTTTTTAAAGCAAGTCTATTTTCGTCCTTCTGATACCCCATCAACAGTACTCTTGACACTTATCGGTCTGTAAGGTAACCAGGAAGTTTTATAGTTTTCTTCTGTTAAATTCATAAAAAAAGTAGTTTTTTACTTGCAAATCCGCAAATTATCTCTACTTTTGCAACATACAATCAAGTTATAGTTCACGTGTTATGAAACAAACAATGGTAAATACATTTTTCTGGTGGCACCTCTTGCAGCTTCAAAAAGTCGTAAGGGAACATCAGTCATGTGTATATATACCATAATAAATATATAGTAAAAATATAGCAAAGGGCTGTCGTACTTACGACAGCCCTTTTTGTTTTTTATCACTTTCCAACAGAATAATTTTATGAAAACTTATCAAGTAGACAAAAACGGTTTTTACGGAAACTTCGGCGGAGCATATATTCCCGAAATCCTCCATCAGTGTGTACAGAATCTGAAAAACGCATACCTGAAAGTCATGGAAACAGAAGAGTTCAAACAGGAATTCGCTCAACTTCTCCGCGACTATGTAGGACGTCCATCACCCCTGTATCTGGCAAAACGGCTTTCCGATAAATACGGATGTAAAATCTATCTGAAACGGGAAGACCTGAATCACACAGGAGCACATAAAATCAACAATGCCATCGGACAGGTACTTCTAGCACGCCGCATGGGCAAAAAACGTATCATTGCCGAAACCGGAGCCGGTCAACATGGTGTAGCTACTGCTACTGTCTGTGCGCTAATGGATATGGAGTGTATTGTATACATGGGAAAAACCGATGTAGAGCGCCAGCACATTAACGTAGAAAAAATGAAAATGCTGGGAGCAACAGTACGCCCTGTCACTTCTGGCAACATGACATTGAAAGATGCTACAAACGAAGCAATCCGCGACTGGTGCTGCCATCCGGATGATACGTACTATCTCATTGGCTCAACCGTAGGTCCTCATCCTTATCCCGATATGGTAGCCCGCTTGCAATCTGTCATCAGCGAAGAAATAAGAAAACAACTTTTGGAGCATGAAATGCGAGATTATCCGGATTACCTGATAGCATGCGTCGGAGGAGGCAGCAACGCTGCCGGTACAATTTATCACTACATCGATGATGAACGTGTAAAAATCGTTCTGGCAGAAGCTGGTGGAAAGGGTATACACAGTGGTATGTCAGCGGCAACTATTCAGCTGGGGCGCCTAGGCATCATCCATGGTTCAAAAACATTGCTTATACAGGACGAAGACGGACAGATTATCGAACCTTATTCCATATCTGCCGGACTAGACTATCCGGGCATCGGTCCCATGCATGCCAATCTTGCCGCACAACATCGCGCCACCGTATTGGCCATCAACGACGATGAAGCAATTAGCGCAGCCTACGAACTGACCAGACTCGAAGGAATCATTCCCGCACTAGAGTCGGCACATGCACTGGGAGCTCTTAGCAAAATCAAATTCAAGCCCAGCGATATTGTTGTCCTGACTGTTTCAGGAAGAGGTGACAAGGATATCGAAACCTATTTAGATAATCAACCCTATAATGACTAAGTCACAATTTTATAAGTTACAATACAATGAAAACATATACATATCATACAGCACATAAAGTATTGTTAGGCGATTTACATACTCCGGTAAGCACCTATCTCAAGGTACGCGATCTCTTCCCTCAAAGCGCACTCATGGAGAGTTCCGACTATCACGGAAGCGAAAACAACCGTTCGTTTATTGCCTTCAATCCGATAGCAAGCATCAGTATCAATCATGGAACAGCAACTATGAATTTTCCCGATGATACCTGCATGGAAAAAGAACTTGGTACAAACTTTACGGCAGAAGATGCCATCAACGGTTTTCTGTCGTGCTTCAGTATAGAAGGAGAATACTCTCATTATTGCGGATTATATGGATATACCACATTCAATGCCGTACGTTACTTCGAAGACATACCGGTAAAAGACAGCCACGAACCGAAAAATGATGCTCCGGAAATACTTTACATTTTATACAAATACCTGATTGTCTTCAATGATTTCAAAAGCGAAATGGTATTGATCGAGATGCAGGACAGTCAGGAAAAAAGTCACATAGGTGAAATAGAGAAAGCTATAAACAACCGAAACTATACGACTTATGATTTTCATCCTACAGGTGAAACTACCAGTACACTGACCGATGAAGAACATAAAGCCAATATCCGCAAAGGCATAGCACACTGTATGCGGGGAGATGTCTTTCAGGTAGTTCTCTCACGGCGATTTATTCAAAAGTTTCAGGGAGACGATTTCAAGCTGTACCGTGCACTGAGAAGCATCAATCCGTCACCATATCTGTTTTATTTTGACTTCGGAGGCTTCCGCATCTTCGGTTCATCTCCAGAAACACACTGTAAAATAGAAAACGGACAGGCTACTATCGATCCGATAGCCGGAACTACCCGACGCAGTGGAGATAAAGAAACAGACAGCCAACTGACAGCTTCACTGCTTGCCGACCCGAAAGAGAATGCAGAACACGTCATGCTGGTCGATCTGGCACGAAATGACCTGAGCCGCAACTGCCACAACACACATATTGAGTTTTTCAAAGAGCCTCAATATTACAGTCATGTTATTCACCTGGTAAGTCGTGTAAGCGGAACACTCAGTGAAACAACCAATTCGGTACGTACATTCATCGATACCTTTCCAGCCGGAACATTGAGTGGTGCTCCCAAGGTACGTGCCATGCAGCTCATCAGTGAAATAGAACCACATAATCGTGGCGTATACGGAGGATGTATCGGATTTATCGGACTAAACGGCGCGCTAAATCAGGCCATTACCATACGTACTTTTGTAAGCCGCAATAATGAGCTTTGGTTTCAGGCGGGAGGCGGCATTACAGCATTAAGCAATGAAGAGAATGAATTACAAGAAGTAAACAACAAGCTGGGAGCTTTGAAAAAAGCGATCCTTCTGGCAGAACAATTATAATCATCCGACAATGAAAATAGTTATCATAGACAATTATGACTCGTTTACCTATAATCTGAGTCACCTGATAAAAGAGCTTGGAGCAGAAGTAACGGTACTACGAAACGACTGTTTCCATATAGAAGATTTAGAGAAATTCGACAAGATAGTGCTTTCCCCAGGTCCGGGAATCCCCAGTGAAGCAGGTCTGCTGCTGGATGTCATTAAAAATTATGCCGATCGAAAGCCTATTCTAGGAGTCTGTCTTGGTGAACAAGCCATCGGAGAAGTCTTCGGAGGCAGCCTGATAAACCTCGACACAGTATTCCACGGCATACAAAGTCCGGTAGAAATCGTTGCAGACGACTATATCTTCTGCGGATTACCCCATGAAATACCCGTCGGACGTTATCACTCGTGGGTAGTAGACACAAAAGATTTTCCCACTTGTCTGGAAATTACAGCCAGAAGTCGCGAAGGATATATCATGGCATTGCGCCACCGTCAGTATGACATCTGCGGAATACAGTTTCATCCGGAATCTATACTTACTCCCGATGGCAAACAAATGATACAAAACTGGTTAAACCACTAAAAAACAGCTACTACAATGAAAGAAATACTCATACGGCTTTTTGCTCACGAAGAGCTCTCGCACGAAGAGGCATGCAATCTGATGAAAGGCATCACACGTGGCGACTACAATGAAGCGCAGATTGCTTCGCTGCTCACCGTATTCCAGATGCGTGGAATAAAAGTAAACGAACTCACCGGATTTCGTGAGGCATTGCTGACAACACGTGTTCCGGTAGATTTCTCCGATTTCCAGCCAATAGACATTGTCGGTACAGGAGGTGACGGAAAAAATACGTTTAATATCTCTACTTGTGCCTGTTTCATCGTTGCCGGAGCCGGATATGCCGTAGCCAAACACGGAAATTACGGCGCAACCTCAGTAAGTGGAGCGAGCAACGTAATGGAACAGCACGGGGTGAAATTTACCAACGATGAAAGTAAACTTCGCCGTTCCATCGAAACATGCGGCATGGCATACCTGCATGCCCCTCTCTTCAATCCGGCCATGAAAACGGTTGCTCCGGTACGGAAAGCTCTGCAAGTACGAACATTGTTCAATCTGCTAGGTCCGCTTGTAAACCCATGTCTGCCGGCCTTTCAGCTGCTAGGTGTGGCCGATCTTCCCCAAATGCGGTTATACACCAATACCTTGCAGCGTCTGAATATCGGTTTTGCCGTAGTCAACAATCTCGACGGATATGATGAAATTTCCCTAACCGACGAATTTAAAGTCATGACCAATCGTTATGAAACAATTTACCGTCCCTCAGACCTAGGATTTACTATCTCACGAAAGGAAGAATTATACGGCGGAAGAACTCCGGAAGAAGCTGCCAGCATATTCGACAATGTCCTGCAAAACCGTGCTACAAAAGCCCAGACAGACTGTGTTCTGATAAATGCTTCGTTCGCCATACAAGCCCGCGAGCCACAAAAGCAAATAGAAGAATGCGTATCAATGGCCAGAGAATCACTGGAAAGCGGACGGGCTTGGAACACATTCTGTAAATTCGTCAGCATGAACAGCTGAAAACATCCGCACATTTTTATAAAAACATCACCATATTTTATAATAAACATCACCATGAATCAAGATATACTGACCGACATCATCGCCCATAAAAGAAAAGAAATCGCCATACAGGAAGCTGCTGTTTCGGCTTCGTTCCTCGAGAACCATATTGGAGGAACTACCGTTACACGCAGCATGAAACAAAGTCTGACAGCCTCATCCACAGGCATCATTGCCGAGTTCAAACGCAGGTCGCCATCGAAAGGATGGATAAACCGTGAAGCCGACGCATCGATCGTGCCTCACAGCTACGAACTGGCAGGAGCTGCTGCATTGTCTATTCTGACAGACGAACTGTTTTTCGGTGGGTCATTGAAAGACATTCGTAATGCCCGTCCTACGGTAAATATCCCTGTGTTGCGCAAGGACTTTATCATCAGCCGATACCAGTTACTGCAAGCCAAAGTGGCACAAGCTGACGCCGTGCTGCTAATAGCCGCAGCACTTAGCAAAGACGAATGTATGAGCTTGGCAAAAGAAGCACATGCATTACAACTGGAAGTATTACTCGAAATCCATACCGAACAAGAAACAGACTATATAAACGAATATGTCGACATGATAGGAGTAAACAACCGCAACCTGGGAACGTTTCATACCGATACGGAGAACTCCTTTCGCCTTGCAGAGAAATTTCCCAAAGATAAAGTTCTGGTTTCGGAGAGTGGCATTTCCAACCCTGAAACAGTCATCAAGCTACGTGAAGCCGGTTTCCGAGGTTTCCTTATCGGAGAGAATTTTATGAAAACCGAAAATCCCGGAAAAGCTTTAAATGAGTTTATAAACCAACTTCAATCTGCCTTATGATAGTAAAAGTATGCGGCATGCGGCAGCCTGAAAACATCAGAGCAGTGGAACAGGCAGGAGCCAACTGGATAGGATTGATCTGTTACGACCGTTCGCCCCGTTTTGTTTCATCGGTTCCTTCATATCTTCCGCAACACTCAAAACGTATAGGAGTTTTTGTCAATGAAGATTATGCAGGCATTACACATCGTGCACACGAGCTGAGCCTTGACTATCTGCAACTGCATGGCAAAGAAACACCTGAGCTATGTAAAAAGCTGCATGAAGAAGGTTTCAGACTTATCAAGGCTTTCGCCCTTCGAAAAGCATCCGATTTGGAGTGTACCTATGCATATGCTCCTTACTGTGATTATTTCCTTTTCGACACTCCCTGTCATGGATATGGAGGTTCAGGACAATCTTTCGACTGGAGTATATTGGGAAATTACAAAGGTGACACTCCTTTCCTCTTAAGCGGAGGCATACGTCCGGAAAGCTTGCCTGCCCTATCCGGTTTCCATCATCCACGCTGGGCCGGCATTGACCTGAACAGTGGATTTGAAACTGCTCCGGCACAAAAAGACGCAAAGCAACTAGCTTCTTTTATCGAACAATTCAGACTATTAACCAACAAATAAAAACATATCACTATGAACCGTATTAATGAATTATTTAGTAGAAAACGCCACGATATCCTTTCTTTATATTTCTGTGCCGGAAGTCCTACACTGGAAGGAACAGCAACAGTAATCAAAACTCTGGAACAAAAGGGAATTGACATGATAGAAATAGGTATTCCGTTCAGTGATCCCATGGCAGACGGAGTCGTCATTCAGAATGCAGCTACCCAGGCTTTACGAAATGGAATGACTTTAAGAAAACTCTTCGACCAACTGAAAGAAATTCGTCAGGAAGTAAGTATTCCACTTATTCTTATGGGCTACCTGAACCCCATCATGCAATATGGTTTCGATAACTTCTGTAGAAGTTGTCAAAATTGTGGCATAGACGGCGTAATCATTCCCGACCTGCCATTTAAAGATTATGTAGAAGAATTCCGCCCTATAGCAGAACGGTATGATTTGCGCATCATCATGCTCATTACTCCCGAAACCAGTGAAGCACGGGTACGAAAAATAGACCAGCACACTGATGGGTTCATCTACATGGTTTCTTCCGCTGCTACAACCGGAGTTCAAACCAATTTCGATGAAGAAAGGCAAGCATATTTCTGCCGTATCGAGAATATGCAGCTACGTAATCCACGCATGGTAGGTTTCGGCATATCGAACAAACAAACCTACAAAACAGCTGCTTCACACGCCTCCGGATGTATTATAGGAAGTAAATTTATTACTCTTCTCGACGAAGAACATGGTAATGCAGACCGAGCAACCGAACGTTTGATGCACTTATTAGGACGACAAAATTATAAGACATCAAACCCCTAAAATGATAAAAGTGAAACCATGAAAAGGGATAATTAATTGATTTATCACATAAAAACAATCATTTTGTTGTTTTCTTTCCCCAATTGTTGCATGGTTAGAACTCTTTTTACTATCTTTGTGACAAATTAAGCAATATACACTAACATGATAAAGCCAGATTATCCTTCCGTTTTGCTAATCTATACCGGAGGTACGATTGGAATGATTGAAAATCCGGAAACAGGAGCACTGGAAGCCTTCAATTTTGACCAACTTCAAGAAAACGTTCCAGAACTAAAACGTTTTAATTATCGTATATCCTCTTACCAGTTCAACCCTCCTATTGACTCTTCCGATATGGAACCGGCTTTGTGGAGCAAATTAGTAAAAATCATTCATTACAATTACGATAATTTCGACGGCTTTGTCATTCTGCACGGAACGGATACCATGGCTTATACGGCATCGGCACTGAGCTTCATGCTGGAAAACTTGAGCAAACCTGTTATTCTGACCGGAAGTCAGTTGCCTATCGGAGTGTTACGTACTGACGGTAAGGAAAACCTGATCACTTCCATTGAAATAGCAGCTGCCAAGTATCCGGACGGACGGGCAATAGTTCCTGAAGTGTGTATTTTCTTCGAAAATCTTCTGCTGCGAGGAAATCGTACAACCAAAATCAATGCAGAAAACTTCAATGCATTCCGTTCGTACAACTATCCCCCACTGGCTACAGCAGGTATACATATCAAGTATGAATACGACCGTATCCGGAAAGCAGACTTGAACCTTCCGATGCATCCTCATTATGTATTCGATACAAATGTGCTTATTCTCACCATATTCCCCGGCATCCAAGAAAATGTAGTAAGTAATGTTTTCCGTATACCGGGATTAAAAGCAGTGGTACTGAAAACATATGGTTCGGGAAATGCTCCGCAAAAACCTTGGTTTATCCGCTTGTTGAAAGAAGCTACCCAACGAGGCATTGTCATCGTAAACATTTCACAGTGTCCTGCATCAGCCTTGGGCAGGACGAAGTGCACCGCGCAAAGCAGAGCGTGGGCAACGCGGTGGTGCTGTGCGCAGAATGACCAATTCTTCCGGCAAAAAACTGGAAATGTTGATGCAATGCAAATCTTGTAAAATGCGCTTGCCTCGGCTATAATATCTTTCATGTATGTACACAACGTCCTGCCTCTTTCCGGCAGGGCGTTTTTCACGGCAAAAATGCAGAGCAACGGCTCTTTTTTGCATGGATGGGAGGAAACCTATGACCAAGGATATGACGCAGGGCAGCCCGCTGAAGCTGATCCTTGCCTTTGCAGTGCCGCTGATGCTGGGCAGCCTGTTCCAGCAGTTCTACAACCTGGCCGACACCATCATCGTGGGCCGCTTTGTGGGCGTGGAAGCGCTGGCGGCCGTGGGCAGCGTGGGCGGCCTGAACTATCTGGTGCTGGGCTTTGTCAACGGCATTGCCTGCGGCTTCTCCATCCCCATCTCGTGGACATTCGGTGCAAAAGACTATGCCGAGATGCGCCGCTACACCGCCAATGCCGTCTGGCTGAGCGTCTTTTTTGCCACAGTGCTTACCGTGGTCACAGTGGCCATGACCCGTTCCATTCTGGTCTGGACCAATACCCCGGACAACATCATTGATCTGGCAGACATCTACATCCGCACCATCTTTATCGGCATCCCGTTCACTCTGCTGTATAACATGACCAGCGCCCTGATGCGCGCTCTGGGTGACAGCAAGCGGCCTCTGTATTTCCTGCTGATGGCAAGCTTTCTGAACATCGGGCTGGACCTGCTCTGCATCATCACCTTCAAGATGGGCGTGTTCGGTGCGGCGTTCGCCACCGTGTTCAGCCAGGCAGTGGCCGGTCTGGGCAGCCTGTGGTATATCCTCAAGCATTATAATGAGCTGCGCTGGAACAAAGAAGAAAGCCGCCTGAGCAGACAGCACTGTGTCAAGCTGTGCGGCATGGGCATCCCCATGGGCCTGCAGTGCAGCATCACGGCCATCGGTTCCGTTGTGCTGCAGGGTGCGGTCAATGGCCTGGGCAGCGACATCGTGGCAGCGCAGACTGCAGGCGGCAAGGCGGCACAGTTCCTGTCCGTCCCGCTGGAGAGCATTGGCACGGCCATGACCACCTACGCCAGCCAGAACATGGGTGCCAACGACCTGAACCGTGTGAACAAGGGCGTGAACACTGCCCTGGGCATCGGCTGTGTGTACAGTGTGGCATCCTTCCTGATCCTGCGCGTGCTGGATAAGGCTTTGATCGGCCTGTTCCTTGAGAACAGCCAGACCGAGATCATGGCCAACGCCCAGAGCTTCATCTTCTGGAACAGCGTGTTCTACATCCCGCTGGCGGTCCTTATCATTTACCGCTACACCATTCAGGGTCTGGGTTATTCCAGCCTGGCCATGTTTGCTGGTGTGGCGGAGATGATCGCCCGTGCTCTGGTGGGTTTCCTGTTCGTGCCGCTGTGGGGCTATTTTGCCGCCTGTATTGCAAACCCGGTGGCATGGTTCTTTGCCTGCTTCTTCCTGATCCCGGCGTATATCGTTGTGTTCCGGAAGCTGAAACAGGAAAAAGCAAGACCGCACGCAAATTTATAAAGATCGAGCCGTTCTTTTGCGAAACCGCAGAAGAGCGGCTCTTTTGTTGCCTAGTAGGGGAGGCCTTGGCAAAGAGGGAAAGCCTCACGCAACGCCAAAGCTGAGAGGTTGTATAGAGCAGGGCCTGCCCGATTCCTTTACAAATCACACCAAAACGATTATACTATAAATAATTATGTCACAAGGGGGTGAGGAGCATGGAGCTGGAACAGATCGAGGGCACGGTGGAGGATATCATCTACGAAAACCCGGACAACGGCTACACGGTGTTTGAAATTTCCGGCGGCGGCGCGGTGACCGTGGTGTGCGGGATCGTGGGCGAGCTCCATGCGGGCGAGAGTGTGGTCTGCCGCGGTAAATATGAGAACCACGCCACCTATGGCCGCCAGTTCCACGCCCAGGAATGCGAGACCGATATGCCGAAGGATCTGGAAGCGGTATACGCCTTTCTTGCCAGCGGTTCTCTGCCTTACATCGGGGCGCGCACGGCCAATAAGATCATCGACAAATTCGGCGCGGCGGCGCTGGAAGTGATCGCCAACGATCCCGCCCAGCTCACCCTGATCCCCGGCATCTCGGCAGACAAGGCCGACCGCATCCAGCAGGAGTTCAAGCGGATGTTCGGAATGCGGGAGCTGATCGCCTATCTGGCCCAGTTCGAGATCAGCCCCCGCCGCGCCATGGAGGTATTCCGCGTCTTTGGCCCCGGTGCCATGCAGGCCATCTCCCAGAACCCTTATCTGCTCTGTGGGGAACCCCTGCAGCTGGATTTCCGCCATGCCGACAGCATTGCACAGTATTACCACATGGAAGGGGACTGCACCCAGCGGCTGGAAGCAGCGCTTCTCCGTACCCTGCGCCATAACGCGGGCAACGGCCACACCTGTCTGCCCCGTGCGCAGCTGCTGGACACGGCATCCCACTTCATCCAGCAGCCGCCCGAAAAGCTGGCCCGTGCGCTGGACCACTGCATTGAGACCGGGCAGCTTGGCATAAAGATGCTGGAGGCGGTGCCGTATATCTATCTGCCTGACCTGCTGGAAGCAGAACAGGCCATTGCCGACCGGCTGGCCCTGCTGGCGAAGCGGGAAAAGCAGACGGTGCGGGACCTTGATAAAAACATTCAGGTGCTGGAGCTAACTCAGGGCTTTTCCTATGCGCCCCTGCAGCGGGAAGCCATCCGCAAGGCCATGACCGAAAACTGCCTTGTGCTGACCGGCGGCCCCGGTACCGGCAAGACCACCACAGTCAATGCCATCCTGCAGCTGCTGGAACATCAGGCCGACCGGGTGGCACTTTGTGCTCCCACGGGCCGTGCGGCCAAACGGCTGAGTGAACTGACCGGCCGCAAGGCCTCTACCATCCACCGCCTGCTGGAGGTGGACTACTCCGGCGGCGTGGTCAGCTTTATCCACAATGACAAGAACCTGCTCAAATGCGATGTGGTCATTCTGGATGAGATGAGTATGGTGGATGTGAAGCTGTTTCAGGCGCTCATTGCAGCCCTGCGGTACAGCTGCCGCATTATTATGGTGGGCGATGCCGACCAGCTGCCCAGCGTGGGGCCCGGCAACATTCTGGGCGAGGTCATCCGCTCCGGGCTGGTGCCCACCGTCTGCCTGAACGAGATCTTCCGGCAGGCTAAACGCAGCCTTATTGTGGAGAACGCCCACCACATCATCAGCAGTGAGCCGCTGCAGAAAGGCGGCAAGACAGACGATTTCTTCTTTCTGGAATCGGACGGCGATGCGGCACAGAAACTGGTGTGCGATCTTGTCACCACCCGTCTGCCCCGGAGCTATGGGTTTGACCCTGTCCGGGATATTCAGGTGCTCTGCCCCACCAAGTTGGGGCCCACCGGTACCCAGGCGCTGAATGTGGAGCTGCAGAACCTGCTCAACCCGGAGCAGAAGGGCAAGCCCCAGCTCCAGAGCGCCTCCCGGGTGTTCCGGGTGGGCGATAAGGTGATGCAGGTGCGGAACAACTACGAGATCGTCTGGAACCGCATTGGCGGGGAGCAGGGCGTGGGAGCCTATAACGGCGATATCGGCATTGTGGAATCCATCAACATGCGCGACCGCTCCATGGTGGTGCGGATGGATGACCGCCGCCTGCTCTACCCGGCGGAAAACCTGAACGAGCTGGAGATCGCCTACGCCATCACGGTGCACAAATACAACTATTTATAAGAAGA
>ERZ772900.2607-NODE-2607-length-13061-cov-5.658465_pt1 | contig 13061 bp, 12 predicted proteins | sample MGYA00512124_ERZ772900 | MGnify/ENA primary metagenome ERZ772900 (study PRJEB29015, sample SAMEA2737716) | human gut metagenome | biome: human gut; feature: human-associated habitat; material: faeces | place: China | collected 2012 ... | reverse complement strand
TGCCACCATCACCATCATCACCACGCCGACGACGTCTTCTCCTCCTGGGGCAAGGTGTGTTTGGGGCGCTTGCTTTTTGGGGGGATTTTGGCTATAATGGGGGCAATTTGACATGACGGGAGAACGACATGAAACTGACCACGATTCTTTTTGACCTCGACGGGACGCTCCTGCCGATGGATAACGATGAATTTACGCGCGGCTACTTCAAGCTCCTCGCCGCGAAGATGGCACCGCTCGGCTACGAGCCGAAACGGCTTGTGGACGCCGTCTGGACGGGGACGGCCGCGATGGTGAAAAACGACGGCTCGCGCAGCAACGAGACGGCCTTCTGGCAGGCATTCGGGCAGATCTACGGCGACCGGGCGCAGGCCGACCGCCCGATTTTCGAGGCGTTTTACGAAAACGAGTTCCAGAACGCGCGGGCCATCTGCGGCTTTGACCCCGCGGCGGCGCAGTCCGTGCGCGAGCTCAAGCGCCGCGGCTTCGGCGTGGCGCTCGCGACGAACCCGATCTTCCCGTCCGTCGCGACGGAGAGCCGCATCCGCTGGGCGGGACTGGAGCCGGAGGAGTTCGCGCTCTATACGACGTATGAAAACACCGCCTACTGCAAGCCGAACCCGGCGTATTACCGCGACGTCGCGCAGCGGCTCGGCGTGGACCCGGCGGCGTGCCTGATGGTCGGCAACGACGTGACGGAGGACATGGTCGCCCGCACGCTCGGCATGCGTGTGTTCCTCCTGACCGACCACATCATCAACCGCCAGAACGAGCCCATCGACCGCTACCCCCATGGCAGCTTCCCGGAGCTGATGGCGTACATCGACAGAACGGCGGGCGAGGAGTGACAGATGTACGATGAGAGACACGACCGAGAGAAAAGACCCGATTCAATCTGTGAAGTTGGTAGTAGAGACACACGGCGGGAAGAAATTGGAAATTCCGCTCGCAGTGTGGCAGGTGGACGCTGTGCGCGAAATGCTCGGACTGTGCGTGGATACGAACACGTTGGACACGTATCGTATGCGGAGCAAGGAGCGGGTCGATGAGAACATGGACGTCTATCATCGCGCAGTAAGAGAGTTGCGGGAAGCACACGGAAATGAGGAGAATGTATGAAAGACATGAAATTCCCCTTTTCGGACGCGCCCAACACGGCCTGCTTCACCTGCCGCCATGTGCTGGAGGAGAACAGGCCAATCCTCTATGTTTCTCACGATGAGGACGGATACTGGCAGTTCCTGTGCGGTGGGAACCATACGGAGGAGGACGCGAGAGTGGTTTCGCTGCTATCCGTTTGGGAGATGGACGAGAGCGTTGGCGAGCTGGCGGGACTGGACTACGGGGAATCCGCGGAAGCGGCTGACCCAGCGGATGGCTGGGTGATAGCTTGGAAAGGAAAAAATATGCATCAAAAACAACAAGATATTGCGCAAAACGACATGGCGCAGTGGCTGGCAGACCCGCATGAGCTGGGGAAGGAGCCGGGCAGGATCGAGTGCGCGGCGATGGTGGAAAAAATCCGCGCCTACTGGATGGCGCAGGCGGAAAAATTCACGCAGCAGTAAGTGGAGACTTCTTGCCGCACGACAAACGGCGATAGAAAACAGGCAGCCGCAGAATCAGAAGATTCTGCGGCTGCACTTTTTATGTGTGATTTTTACCGGATGCCCGCGATGAAGCAGGTCGGGTCGGCTTTCAGGCGATGCTTGGCCCAGGCGATCATCTTGCCGACGGAGACAGCGGAGGTGACGACGCCGTTCTCCCAGCGGTCGACGGTGATGGAATCGAGCCAGTCGTCGTGTCCCTCGGTGCGGACGTAGTAGGGGTGCGCCTCGCCGGCGAGGTCGAGGTGCGCGGGGGCCATGTCGGCGGCGTAGAAGCTGCGCTGGCCGCCGAGGATGTCGATGCAGTCCTGCACGACGTTATAGGCCGTGGGATAGCGGCCGGCGCCCTGACCGAAGAAGCTCTGGCGGCCGATGCTCGCGCCGCTGTAGGTGATGAGGTTGAAATTCTGCGGCACGGCGGCCTCGAGCGCGTGCGACTCCACGAGCGTCGGCTCGATCCATGCGCAGATGCCCTCCTTCGACAGCTGCGCCGCCGCGAGGAGCTTGCAGACAAAGCCGCGGCGCTGGAAGGCGGCGATATCGCCGTCGGTCACGGTGCGGATGCCGAAGGTGGGGATGGCCTCCTCGTCGATGAGCGCGTCGAAGGCGACGTTTGCGGAGATGGCCAGCTTGCGGCGGATATCGTCGCCGTCGATGTCGGCGCTGGGGTCGGCCTCGGCATAGCCCAGATCCTGCGCCTTCTTGAGGATGTCGGGGAAGGAGACGGGGGAGGCGTGCATGGCGTCCATGATGAAGTTGCTCGTGCCGTTCATGATGCCGCCGACGGAGACGACGCGGTCGAGCCGCTTACAGCGCTCGAGGTTCACGAGCCACGGAATGCCGCCGCCGACGGCGGCGGTGCAGCGCAGGGCGACGCCGTGCTGCCGGGCGAGAGCCGTCAGCTGCGGATAGTACGCCGCGACGACGGCCTTGTTCGCCGTGACGACGTGCTTGCCCGCCTCGATGGCGGCGCAGATGTACTCATAGGCCGGGTGCAGCCCGCCCATGACCTCGACGACCGTGTCGATGGCGGGGTCGTTGAGAATGTCCTCGATACTGTGGGTGGAAATCGTTTCGATGCCGGGCTTGCTGCTGCGCACCAGCACGCGGTCGACGGTGAGATCCGCGCGGCCGCGCGTCCAGTCATAGACGCCGGCGCCCACGACGCCAAAGCCGAGAAGTCCAATATGCATAATACTCCTCCTTAGAAAATATGCCGGAAAATATGTCTGTCTGACGCCGGGACTGCCCAGCGTTTGATGCCGCTTTCAGTATACGGTGCGGGCGGCGGCTTGTCAATCGGACGGCCCGCTAAAAATCGCGCCGCGGAAAAAACAGTTGACATGGGCGGATACTGGTGATAAGATACCGATGTTCAAAAATTTAGAGAAACTGCGCATCTTGTGAACACAAGATGAACAAGGAGGTTGTGCCATGCTGACCGAGGCACAGTTTAAAATTCTGAAAACCGTCTATCTCTGTTCGGAGCAGACGCTCACGCAGCGCGCGCTGGCCGCGCAGACGGACATGTCGCTCGGCAAGGTCAACCAGACCGTGTCGGCGCTGACGGAGGCGGGGCTGCTCGCGGGCGGACGTGTCACGGACGCGGGCGAGGAGGCGCTTGCGCCCTACCGCGTAAAAAACGCCGTGATTATGGCGGCGGGCATGAGCACGCGCTTCGCCCCGCTCTCGTATGAAAAGCCGAAGGCACTGCTGCGCGTCAAGGGTGAGCTGCTCATCGAGCGGGAGATCCGCCAGCTGCAGGAGGCCGGGATCCGCGACATCACGCTCGTCGTCGGCTATATGAAGGAGAAGATGTTCTACCTCGCCGAGAAGTTCGGCGTGGACATCGTGGTGAACCCGGACTACTACCGCTATAACAACACCTCGACGCTGATGCTGGTGGCCGACCGGCTCGAGAACACCTACATCTGCTCCTCGGACGACTACTTCGCCGAGAATCCCTTCGAGCCGTTTGTCTACCGCGCCTATTACGCCGCGGTCTACGCCGAGGGCGAAACGGAGGAGTACTGCCTCAAGTGCAACCGCAGGGGCCGCATCACCGGCGTGACCGTCGGCGGCCATGATGCGTGGTGCATGCTCGGCCACGTCTACTTCGACCGCGCGTTCAGCAGCAAGTTCGTGCAGATCCTGCGCGCGGAGTATAACCAGCAGGTTACGCGCGAGCACCTGTGGGAGGATCTCTACATCCGCTATATCGGCGAGCTGGAGATGTACATCCGCCGCTATGACGCGGAGAAGATCAAGGAGTTCGATTCGCTCGACGAGCTGCGCGCGTTCGACGACAAGTACGTCGGCGACTCCGGTTCCGCGATTTTCCGCAATATCTGCGGGGTGCTCGGCTGCACGGAAAACGAGATCCACGACATCCACCCCATCAAGACGGGCATGACGAACCTCTCGTTCCGCTTCACCTGCCGCGGAGAGAAGTACGTCTACCGCCATCCCGGCGTGGGGACGGACGCCTACATCAACCGCCGCAGCGAGGCCAGCTCTATGGAGGCCGCGCGCCGTCTGGGGCTGGACGACACCTATATTTATATGGACGAAGCGGAGGGCTGGAAGCTCTCGCGCTATATCGAGGACGCACGCACGCTCGACTACCACGACGAGCAGCAGGTGACGCAGGCGCTCGCCATGCTCCGCCGTCTCCATGAGAGCGGGGAGCAGACGGCGTATCCGTTCGACGCGTGGGGCGAGATTCAGGGCTTCGAGGAGTCGCTGCGCCGCTTCAACCGCGCCGATTTCGAGGATATGCAGCAGATGCGCGACGGAATCGCCCGCCTGCGCGCCCATCTCGAGGCGGACGGCACGCCCGTGCGCCTGTGCCACTGCGACAGCTACGCGCCGAACTTCCTGCTCGACCGGGCGGACAAGATGTACCTGATCGACTGGGAGTATTCCGGCATGTCGGATCCCGCGTGGGACATCGGCACGTTCATCGCCTGCGCCGACTATACGATGGACGAGGCGGACGGCATCATCCGGCGGTATATGGGCCGTGAACCCTCGCGCGAGGAGCTGCGGCACCATCTGGGCTATGTGGCGGTGGCGTCGTTTTACTGGTTTTTGTGGGCGCTGTATCAGGACTGCGTCGGCAAGAGCGTCGGCAGCTATCTCTACATCTGGTACCGCTACACCAAGTCCTATTCGGCCCGCGCGCTGGCGCTGTATGAGGACGGACAGAGTGAAAAGGAGACAAACGCATGAAAGACCATCTGGAAGATCTGATCTATGAGGAGACGGCGAAGCGTCTGGAGATCATGGAGCAGCCGGACTATGAATTCCCCAAGCGGATGGGGAAGGGCGACTTCGTGATCATTGCGGTGGCGGTGGCGGTCAGTCTGGTGCTGATCGCGCTGTGCATGACGGGGGTGATTGCCTGATGAGCAGAAACAACGACTATATCAAGCAGGAGACCGTCACCGGCATCGTCCCGATGCTCAAGGGCGACCGGCAGTATTCCTTCCTCGACCTGTTCCTCTCCACCAGCGGCTTCGCTATCGCGACGTGGTGCTATACGCAGGGCGCGTATGTGGCGCAGTATCTGGGCTTTAAGCAGATGCTCATCAACATCTTCTGCTTCAACATCGTGTGGGTGCTGATCGAGTGCCTGCCGGTTCTGTTTGCCGTGCGCTACGGCATCGATTTGTGGATCTGGTTGCGCTCGGTGCTCGGCGGCAAGGGCGTCGCCATTTTGTCGACGGTTATCAGTCTCGCGAACTTCGGCTGGTACGCGGTGGCGGCCAACCTGTTCGCCTCGTCCATGATCAACCTCTTCGGAAACTTCGGTGTTGTGCTGGATCCGACGATCTGGAAGCCGCTTCTCGGCGTGGTGTGCGTCGTGCTCGGCACACTGATCGCGCTCGGCGGGCCGGAGGTCATCAAGTGGACGAACCGCTTCCTTGTGACGGCACTTCTCGGCGTGGGCCTGATTATCGTGGTGCTGTGCTTCGTGTCGGTGCCGCTGAGCGACATTCTCGCAGTGAAGCCCGTGCTCGAGGAGGGTACGACGCCGCTGCAGAACTTCATGATCTCCGCCGAGGGCAACGTCGCCTTCGCTTTCTCGTGGTCGACGCAGGCGCTCGTGATGCCACGTCTGGCCAAGACCGAGCGCAGCGGCTACTGGGGCACGTCTCTGGCCTATGGCGTCGTGGCGCCGTTCTTCGTGGCGGCCGGCGGCGTGATGGCGCTGGCGATGTATGTGCGCACGGGCATCTATGAGAGCGACCCGACGAACATGCTCGCCACGCTCTGCGGCTCGGGCTTCGCGCTGCTGAGCCTGCTGCTGGTGGCGTTCGCGAACGTCGGCACGCAGGGCACGGGATCCTACGTCAACTGCATGATCGTCAAGAGCGGCATGCCCAAGGTCAGCTACCGGCTGATGGTGCTCATCGCGATGGTCTATGTCGGCGCACTGACAGTCTGGGGCGGCGTGGAGGAGCACTTCGGCGCGTTTATCTCTATCGCGGCGTTCATCCAGGCGCCGATCATCGGCATGATCGTGGCGGACTATCTGCTCGTGCGGCGCAGAAAGCTCTCGCTGAAGGCAGCCTACTTCATGAAGGGGCACGACGCCTACCGCTATACGGGCGGGTTTAACCTCGTGGGCCTCGCGTGCGTGGTGATCGCGTGCCTGACGACGATCCTCTTCGTGTACAATCCGCTCACCGGCGAGATCCGCAGCGGGCTGTTCCTGATCTTTACGGGCAGCGGCTTCGACGCGCTCTTCGGCGGGGTGCTGTACTGGCTGGCGAGCCTTACGCCGCTGAAAAAGTATATGCTGCGCGACCGCGACGATCTGGAGATCGTTTAACCAAACATCAGAATATCATATCCAAAAATGGCGGCAGACGGTCGATCTGCCGCCATTTCTACACATATTGGAACGGATTTAACGAATAATTCACAAATTGTTTTTAAAGGGGCGGGATGTGCGCGGCAATAAGCGTTTTGCCGCTATTTCTGAACGAAAAAGCGTGGTTTTGGTCGGCTTTACCGCTGAACAGCCGCCGTTTCGGTGACAGATCTGTTTCAAAGCGTGTGAAAAAGCGCGGCGGGGCTTGATTTTCAGGGTTTCTTTGGCTATAATACTGGAGCATGATGTATCACCATGCCCTGACAAAAAATGAATGAAAGAATACGCTTATGTTGAAACTATTTAAAAATTCCATAACCCTTCTGATGAGGCTGTTGGTATTTGTCCTCTGCGGCGGAGTGTTCTTTTTGCTGATGGGCCAGAAGTATTTCTTCCTCCTGCGGCTGAGCCGGACGGCGGCTGTGACGGCGGTTTCCTTCGGAATCGTCTACCTGCTCATGACGCGGGTGTACGGCGGCTACGATATCGGCGTGCGCAAGAGCAAGCCCATCATTTTTTCGCTCTCGCTGACGCTGCTGTTCGCGGATCTGGTGGCGCACCTGATGTTCTGCATCATGAACGTCACGGTCGTCCACTTCGGCCACTTCGTCTATGAGTATCCGGGCCGGCTGCTGCTGATCTATGTGCTGCAGGTGGCCATCGTCATCGTCGCGGCCTATGCCGGAAACGGCCTGTATTTCCGCATCAACCCGCCGCAGCACTGCCTGATTATCACCGACCGCGGTGAAAACGCCGCGGATCTGGTGAAAAAGGTCGGCCGCTTCAAAAAGCAGTACCGCATTGAGGGCATCGCCTATTACGATCAGGAGGACATCACCGCGCTCATCGACGGGTGCGACGCGGTGTTCCTGTATAATCTGGAGCCGGTAAAGCGGTCCCGGATCGTCTCCTACTGCTATCAGAACTGGAAGGTCATCTATTACAGCATCGAGCCCGAGGACGTCGTGTCCCTCGGCAGCCAGCGCCTGCTCTTTGACGACAAGTCCATGATCTGCGCCGGCTCCCGCGAGCTGACGTTTGAGCAGCGCGTGCTCAAGCGCCTGATGGACATCATTGTCTCGGCCATCGGCCTTGTGATCGCCTCGCCGATCATGCTGGTGACGGCGCTGGCCATCAAGCTCGAGGACCACGGCCCGGTGTTCTACCGGCAGAAGCGCGCGACGTATGCCGGGCGCATCTTCGAGGTGTATAAGTTCCGCTCCATGCGCGTCGAGGACGGCAGCATCCACCGCTCCGTCACAAAGGACGACGACCGCATCACCCGCGTGGGGCACATCATCCGCAAGTTCCGCATCGACGAGCTGCCGCAGCTGATCAACGTGCTCAAGAGCGATATGAGCATCGTCGGCCCGCGGCCGGAGATGATCGAGAACGTCGACAAATATACGCAGGAGCTGCCCGAGTTTACTTACCGCCTGCGCGCAAAGGCGGGTCTGACCGGCCTTGCGCAGATCTACGGCCGGTACAACACTTCGCCGAAGGACAAGCTCATCATGGACCTGACCTATATTCAGGAATACAGCCTGTGGCTGGACGTCAAGCTCATCCTGCGGACCGTGCTGGTTCTGCTGACGCCGGACGACAGCACGGAGGCCTTTGAACAGACGGAGGAGGAAAAGCCTTGAGTACGGAAAACCGGAGCCAGGCGAAGCGGGCGGTGCTCATCAGCTGCTCGGATCACTACGGACACCGCCTGTGGGCCGTGGATACCTATCTGAAGAGCCGGGGCTATGAGACGGTGTATCTCACCTCGGATTTCAGCCATGACCGAAAAGCGGCCTTTACCTGCAGCGTTCCGGGCTGCAGGCAGCTGCACGTGCGCCCGTACCAGAAGAATCTCTCGGCCGACCGCATTCTCTCGCACCGGGAGTTTGCGAAGAAGGCCGTGCGCTGGCTCGAGGAGCTGGAGCAGGAGCCGCAGATGGTCGTCTCCATCCTGCCGCCGAACTTCCTGGCGAAGTATCTGGCGGCCTACAAGCGGCGGCATCCGGATGTGCGCCTTGTGTTTGATATCTTTGATCTCTGGCCGGAGACGTTCCCCTCCAGTAAAATGAAGCGCCTGCTTGCGCTTCCGTTTTCGGTGTGGTCGGGTCTGCGGGATCACCATCTCGCCGAGGCCGACCGGGTGCTCACGGAGTGCCACATGTTTCAGGAGCGCCTGAACCTCTCCGACGAGCAGGCGCATACCGTCTTTCTCGCCGCGCAGCGGCCTGAGGGGCTGGAGGACGCGCAGGAGCTCAATGCCGAGCGGATCGAGCTATGCTACCTCGGCGCGATCAACAACATTGTCAATATCCCCGCCATCGCTGCTCTCACGGGCGAGCTGAGCCAGCTGCGCCCGGTGACGGTGCATATCATCGGCGAGGGCGAGCGCCGCGAGGAGCTGGTGCAGGCGATCCGCGACGCGGGCGCGCAGGCGGAGTTCCACGGCGCGATCTATGACGAGGCGGAAAAGCACCGGATATTGACGCGCTGCCGCTTCGGGCTGAACTTGATGCGCGATTCGGTCTGCATCGGACTGACGATGAAGTCCGTGGACTACTGGAAGCACGATTTGCCGGTCATCAACAACATCCTCGCCGACTCGGCCCGCCTTGTCGAGGCGGAGCGTATCGGCCTGAACCTCGCACCGGACACGGCGAAGCGCATTGCCGCCATGCCGGCAGAGGAGTGCCTTGCCATGCGCAAAAACGTGCGGCGCGTCTTTGACCGCTGCTTCGACCTGCCCGCCGTCCTGCACGAATACGACGCGGCGCTGCGGGAGATCGTCTGATAGATAGAAAGCAAGAGGAGTTTTCATATGATGGGAAGTAAGCTTAGCCAGAGCAGGTGGACAGCGCTGTTCTGGATTTTTCCGGTGCTGTTTCTGATTGACGATGTACTGGGCCTGAACGGCTATCAGTTCACGGTGCATGGCATCGGTATCCGCATCCTGCTGTTCTGCCTGTCCGCGGCATCGCTGGGGCTGTACTGCGTCTGGGCGATTGTCCGCTCGCGTATGACAATCTTCCGCCGGAAGACGGGGCAGCCTTTTTTCTGGGACTATTGGCGCACGCTCGACTGGTTTGTGCTGGGATTTCTGGTTCTCAACGCTGTCTGGGCGACGGTGATTCCCGTGCTCGTGCGCGGCAATATGACCTACGGCGTCAAGGATTTTACAACGCTGCTGGTGCTGGTGCTCTATTTCCCGTGTGTGTTTCTGATCCGCCTGGGCCTGCTGCAGGAGAAAAAGCTCATGCGCTGGCTCTACCCGCTGCTGGTGCTGCTGGCCGTGTGGCACAGTGTGATGTACATCGGCGAGACGCTCTCGCCGGGCTTTTATGCCAAGTATTATGACCTGATTGACAAAATCTCCCTCGGCACGGCGGTGCGCAGCGATGTGGTGGAGGGCTACGGCGTTGTCCGTATCATTCAGGTGACGTCGATTCTGATGATCCCCGGGGTGTTTCTGTCCGTGCGCAAGTGTCTCAACGGAGAGTGGTTCGGCGCGGTTGGCGGCGCGGTGACGGTGTTTGCCCTGCTGATTACCTATACAAAGTCCATCTGGTTTGGCTGCTTCGGCACGCTGCTTGCAGCGCTGCTGATCGCCGCGCTGCTCTATAAGCCGCGCGTTCTGCGCCGCCGTGCCGCGCTGCTGTTTGCGGCGGTGATTATGCTGGTCGTTGGCTACAACAGTCTCTGCCTTGGCAACACTGTTTTCACGAGGGCGCTGCACCACTTCTCGGCGGGGCAGTCCGTGTCGCTGCAGGATCAGTATGACCAGCTGATGGAGCAGATCCGTCAGGCGCAGGCGAAGGGGCTGGACGTGGAGGATATGCGGCGCGAGGCGATGAAGCTCGAAAATCAGCTCAAGGATGCCAAGGGCACCACACTCTCCAACGACCTGCGCAGCGCGCAGAAGCAGGCACTGCTTGAAAAGTGGAAGGGGAGCAAGTTGCTCGGCTATGGTTACGGAGCCTACTCCGAAGAGGTGATCCGCAACGAGCAGTATCCCTTCATGTATGAGTATATGCTTCCCGCGATGCTCATGAAGCTCGGCATCGTCGGTATGATGGGCTGGGCCGTGTTCCTTGCGGCGATGGTCTATTACGCATGGAAGAAGATGGGGCGGCATGACGCGCCCGCGTTCGTGTTCTGGCTGGCGGATGCCGGCGGCGTGGCGCTGGCTGTGCAGACCAATCCGTTCCTGTTTACCTTTGCGGGGATTTCAATTATCCTGTGGCTCTGCCTGCAGATTGACTGGGCTGAACAGGAGCATAAGGGAGTGCTGCCGGTATGATCGCGGTCATCATGTCGACCTATAACGGGGAGAAATACCTGCCGCAGCAGCTGGACAGTGTCCTGCGGCAGACGCTGGAGGACTTTATCCTGATTATCCGCGACGACGGCTCGTCCGACGGGACGGTACCGCTTCTGCGCGGCTATACCGACGAGCGGATCGTCCTGCTCGAGGGGGAAAATGTCGGCCCGTGCCGCAGCTTTGCCCTCCTGCTGCAGGAGGCTGCGCGCCGCGGCGCACAGCAGGTTTACTTCTGTGATCAGGACGATGTGTGGCTGCCGGATAAGCTCGCGCGGATGGAGCCGCTGCTTCGGGAGACCGATGTGCCGAAGCTGGTATTTTCCGATTTTTCGACGATCGACGGAGACGGTGTCCGCACCGGCGGGTCCTATGCCGCCTCGGCGGGGCTTCGCATCCCGCAGGACGGGGACTTTTTCCCGAAGCTGCTGGCGCAGCCCTATGTCTTCGGCTGTGCCTGCGGCATCAACCGCCGGCTGCTGGAGCTGTCGCTTGATCTGCCGGACGGCATCGAGATGTACGATTGCTGGATTGCCCTGACGGCGGCGCTGCTGGGGAAGGTCGAATACCTGCCCGAGCAGACGATTCAGCACCGCTTCCACAGCAGCAACGCGACCGGCCGCGCCGGGCAGAACGGTTTTCTCATGCGCCTGAAGCGCGTGAGCCGGGGCTTCGGCACGCAGCGTGAGAATACAGCGCTGCGCCTGCGGCAGGTGACGCTCCTGCGGCGGCAGTATGCAGAGCTGCTCCCGCCGGAGACAGATGCGATGCTTGCCGCGCTCGAGCGGGCGCAGCACGGCGGCCCGGCAGCGGTCAGCGCGCTGAAAAAGCGCGGCGTCGGCCGCGGCGGCGCCATGCAGAACCTTTTCTTTTACCTGACGGTACTCATGCAGTGAGGAGAACAATATGGACAACGTAAAGACAATTGCGATCTATTTTCCGCAGTTTCACGCGATTCCTGAGAACGATGAGTGGTGGGGCAAGGGCTTTACCGACTGGAACAACGTCCGCAAGGGCTATCCGCTCTATGAGGGACATCACCAGCCCCGCGTGCCGCTCAACAACAACTACTATGACCTGAGCCAGCTGGACACCATCCGCTGGCAGGTGGAGCTGGCAAAGAAGTACGGTGTCTACGGCTTTGCCATTTATCATTACTGGTTCGACGGCAAGCAGCTGCTCGAGACGCCCGAGAAGCTATTCCTGCAGCATCCGGAGCTGGATATACCGTTCTGCCTGACGTGGGCGAATGAGACGTGGGCCCGCCGCTGGGACGGCAATGACCGCCAGATTCTGCAGCTGCAGACCCATGAGCCGACCCACGAGAAGTGGAAGGAGCACTTTGATTATCTGCGTCCCTTCTTCGCGGATCCGCGTGCCCTGCGCATCGACGGGCGCGTCGTGTTTCAGATTTACCGCCCGCACCTGATCGACAAGGTGGACGAGATGATCGCCTACTGGCGGGAGCTGGCGCGGGAGGCCGGGATCGGCGAGCTGTATTTTATGGCCATCAAGTCCTTCGACTTCCCGGACAGCAGCATCCTCGACGCGTTCGACGGCGTGCTGCTCTTCGAGCCGCATGAGGCGACGAATTCGCCGCAGGCGAAGGGGATGAGCTACCGGCTCGAGAATATTCTGCGTCACCTGCCGGAGTCGTGGGTCGAGCGGCTGCGCGCGATCCGCACAAAGTCGCGCCACAGCTATAAGGAATACGATTATCAGAAGATCTGCGACATCGCGGCCGCGCCGCATTTTACCTACCGGGATAAGGATGTGTTCGACATGGCCTTTCTGGAGTGGGACAATACGGCCCGGTACCGCGAGAAGGCGACGATCTATAAGGGCTGCACGCCACCGATTTTTGAGAAGAATTTCCGCCGTCTGGTGCAGAAGGCGGAGCAGAAGCCTGAGGGGCGCCGCTTTGTGTATATCAACGCCTGGAACGAGTGGGCGGAGGGCACCTATCTGGAGCCGGACGAGAAGAACGGTTACGGCTACCTCGAGGCGGTACAGCGTGTCATGCAGGAGCGGACGCAGAACTGAGCGCCTGCCGCGCGGCGGCATGCTGACAGGAGAATGAACTATGCAGAATGAATCAAGCGGGAAGAAGGCACTGCGGGCCGGGCTGGGCTATACCATCGGCAATATCCTGGTAAAGGGGCTCACCTTCATCTCCATTCCCATCTTTGCTCGTCTGCTGAGTCAGCCCTACTACTGGGGCGGCACCTGGATCTGCGGCGCAGCCGGCAGCGACAAC
>ERZ772900.2600-NODE-2600-length-13096-cov-6.889656_pt1 | contig 13096 bp, 8 predicted proteins | sample MGYA00512124_ERZ772900 | MGnify/ENA primary metagenome ERZ772900 (study PRJEB29015, sample SAMEA2737716) | human gut metagenome | biome: human gut; feature: human-associated habitat; material: faeces | place: China | collected 2012 ... | reverse complement strand
TATACTTCTGAGGTTCACGATAATTCTTGTATCTTTCTTGTAATTGTCCCATTATAATAGGTGTACTTTATTTCTATTTTAATTTATTTTCTAGTTTCAGGGTGCAAAGATACAAAAAAAGACTAATATAACCGCTTTTTTCCTAAGAAAGTTTACTTTTATGCTTTTTTTAGTAGATATTTCTTGCCATTTTAGGGATTTTTATTACTTTTGCAGTTTAAAAATACAATTTCTTGACTAAGATATGAAAAAAAAGATAGTTTTCATCATGAACCCGATTTCTGGAACCAGCAGCAAAGCGGCGGTTCCCAGTTTGATAGATTCTACTTTGGACAAGGAGCAGTTCGAGTACGAGATAAAAATGACTGAAAGACCAGGACACGCCTCAGAACTGGCAGCCGAAGCCAGAGACAACCACGCAGACATCGTGGTGGCTGTAGGTGGCGATGGCACTGTGAACGAGGTAGCCCGTTCCCTCGTCCATTCCGACTCAGCATTAGGCATTCTGCCTTGCGGCTCAGGAAACGGCCTGGCGCGCCACCTGCAGTTGCCAATGAACTTGAAGAAGAGCATTGAGATCATCAACGCCTGCGAAATACACGACCTAGACTACGGAGTCATCAACGAATACCCATTCTTCTGCACTTGCGGAATGGGCTTCGACGCCTTTGTCAGTATGAAGTTTGCAGAAAGCGGAAAGCGTGGACCGATCAGCTATGCAGAGAACATCCTGAGAGAAGGCTTAAAATATGAGCCTGAAACATATACTCTGGAGGATGAGACAGGAACAAAACAATATAAAGCGTTTCTCATCTCATGTGCCAACGCTTCCCAATACGGCAACAACGCCTATATTGCCCCACAGGCATCTATGAGCGACGGACTGATGGATGTAGTCATCATGGAACCGTTTGATGTCATCGAAGCCTCACAGGTTAGTTTCGATATGTTCAACAAAACCCTCGACAAGAACTCGAAGATCAAGTCTTTCCGTTGCAAGAAGCTCCACATCACCCGCAGCAAGCCAGGTGTCATCCATTATGATGGCGACCCTGTGATGACCGGCGCCGACATAGATGTGCACATGGAAGAAAAAGGCATCAAGATGATTGTAAATCCGTTTGCAGACAAGAGTGTGCGCAAGCCGAACGTCATCCAATCAGCCTTTGCCGATTTCTTCAACGACATCAATGTTGTACGCGATGACATTCACAAAGACATCCAGCGCCAAAGCAAACGAGTAGGAGCCATCAGCAAGCTCGTACAGAGAAAGCTGAACCTCTAGCCCTTACCAAATATAGAATTCTTCCGTAATTTTCGCATACCACTCTGACCGGTTCCCCTCGGAATCGGTCATTGTTTTTATAGTATTTTCCATTCCATTATACCGATGTTTTGCAAATGACAGAAGATAACGTTTCGGCTGTTTGCGCTCCACAGTCTTAACGCCACACTGCCTGATAAGATAAAATCCTAGCATACAAGCTTCCGACACAACCACCTCAAGAACCTCTGAAGGAACAATCACGGAAAAAACGCCATCATCACTCAGTAGCATTTTTGCACCCCTGAAAAGATCCCTGAAAGGCAAACTATCCGTATGGCGGGCCATCGTACGTTTACCGTCTGGATTTTTTAGGCTATTCAAGAAGAAAGGAGGATTGCTTACGATTGCATCAAAAGACTCCTCAGAATGAAAGTCCTGCAATCGGCAACACTCTATTCCGACGCGATCGGCAAAAGGACTTGCCGCCACATTTTCTGCAGCCTCCTCACAAGCCTCTCCATCCATATCAATACCCAGCACCTGCGCCTCTGGGAAGCGCTGCGCCATCATCAGCGAAATGAGTCCGGTCCCTGACCCGATATCCAAAATGCGTTTACCGCCAGGTGCCCATGCTCCCAGCAGCACACCATCCGTTCCCACCTTCATGGCGCAACGTTCCTGATGAATCTCAAATTGTTTGAATTTAAATCCTGTCATAGTTTTACTTTTAAGATAGTAACGCAAAAATCAGCATTTTATTACAGTCTTCTTGCCTATATTAATAATAATATATAATAAAGAGGTGATTTTCGGAAAAAACGATGGGATTCTCGGCAAAAATCACTAACTTTGCACCCTATAAATATATATTCAAGAGAATATGCACTCCAAAAAGTGTTTATCAAATAGAACATGAACAGAAATTCGAATACACAAATCCAGATGATAGCCGACTTTGAGGGCGATGCATCCGTATTGATACAAGAAAGGGAGGCTGGAATCTATCCTACCCTCTGCACTCGCGACCTGGTGGTTTTTCCATCCGTGCTTACTCCTATCCTGATAGGCAGGGCGGAAAGCAAAGAGCTGGCAAACATGCTGGAGCAAAATCCAGAAACAGTATTCTGCATCTTTTGCCAGAAGCATGCGGACATAGACTCACCTAATCAGGAAGACTTGTACGAAACCGGAACATTTGCCAAGCTGATGAGAGTCATCAACATGCCAAACGAAGAGCACCAGAAGACCATCATCGTGCAGGGTTTGGGCCGATGCAAGCTGAAGCAGATAGTAGATAAGGATCCATTCTATCTTGCAGATGTAGAAAGTCTGCCAGAGACCTGGCCTACCGAAAAGGAAGCCAAGGATCCTATGTTCAAGGCATTGACCCAAACTTTCTTCGAGGAATCTATCAAATTCATTCAGTACAATGAGAACATTCCCAACGAGGCTGTCTATGCAATCAATGAGATTACCAATCGCTTCGTGAAATGCAACTTCATCTGCACATCCCTTCCTTTTACGGCAGAAGACAAGATCAAGATGCTGGAACAGGAGAAGCTGTCGGAGCGACTGATAGAGGCGCTCAAGGCCTTGCACAAGGAGCAGAAACTGCTCTACCTGCAAAATGAAATCAGAAACAAGACTCAGTTTGATCTCGACGAGCAGCAGAAGGAATATTACCTGAAGCAGCAGATCAAGAATATCAAGGAAGAGCTGGGCGAAGGCGAAAGCAGTCCGGAAAAGAAGGAACTGCTCGAAAAAGCCAAGACCAAGAAATGGAACGAGGCAACCCAGAAGGTTTTCCAGAAAGAGTTAGCCAAACTCGACAACATCCATCCTCAGAGTCCAGACTACCCTATCCAGCTCAACTATCTGCAGACGCTGGTAGATTTGCCTTGGGGCGAATACACCGAGGATGACCTCAGTCTGTCTCATGCCCAGAAGATTCTCAACCAGGACCACTACGGCATGGAGAAAGTAAAGGAGCGCATCCTGGAATATCTTGCCGTAAGATCGCTGAAAGGTGGAATGCAGAGTCCGATTCTCTGCCTCTATGGTCCTCCGGGAGTCGGCAAGACCAGTCTGGGCAAAAGCATAGCCAAGGCTATGAAGCGCAAATACGTGAGAATGTCTCTGGGCGGTCTGCACGATGAAGCCGAAATTCGCGGTCACCGCCGCACTTATATCGGAGCCATGCCTGGCCGCATTGTCAAGAACATCCTCAAGGCAGGCAGCAGCAACCCTGTCTTCATCCTCGACGAGATAGACAAGGTTTCAGCCAACAACCATCAGGGTGATCCTGCATCAGCCTTGCTTGAAGTACTCGACCCGGAGCAGAACAACACCTTCCACGACAATTACCTGGATGTGGATTACGATCTCTCTAAGGTTCTCTTCATTGCAACCGCCAATGACATCAGCTCAATCCCACGTCCTCTGCTCGACCGAATGGAGCTCATCGAAGTAGGCGGCTACATTACGGAGGAGAAGATAGAGATAGCCAAGCGCCACCTGATTCCGAAGGAATTGGAGAATACAGGTCTCGACAAGTTCACCCCGAAGGTAAGCTTCAATAAGGCAGCCATCGAGGGCATCATCGAGCACTACACCCGAGAAAGCGGTGTGCGCCAGCTCAAGAAGCAGATCAACAAGGGATTGCGCAAGATGGCCTACAAGCTCGCCTATTCCAAGGAATTGGAGAAGCCATCCATCACCGCATCAGACCTGAAGGAGATTCTCGGCACAGCCCCATTCACCCGCGATATCTATCAGGGCAACGATTATGCAGGAGTAGTAACAGGACTTGCATGGACCTCAGTGGGCGGCGAGATTCTCTTTATCGAAACCTCGCTGAGCAAGGGAAGACAGGGCAAGCTTACCCTGACCGGTAACCTGGGAGATGTGATGAAGGAATCGGCTATCATCGCCCTGGAATACATCAAGGCGCATATCGACCTGCTGGGCGTGGATTACCGCATCTTTGAAAACTGGAACATCCATATCCACGTACCCGAAGGTGCAACGCCAAAAGACGGTCCTTCGGCAGGTATTACCATTGCCACCAGTATCGCTTCGGCCATCACCCAGCGCAAGGTTCGCAAGAACATAGCCATGACCGGCGAGATTACCCTTCGCGGCAAGGTACTCCCAGTGGGAGGCATCAAGGAGAAGATCCTGGCAGCCAAGCGTGCCGGCATTACCGACATCGTGATCTGCAAGGAAAACAAGAAGAACATCCTCGACATTCCTGAGAAGTATCTCAAGGGCGTAGAGTTCCATTATGTAGAAGATGTAGCAGATGTCTGGGAGTTTGCTCTCACCGACGAGAAGGTAAAGCATCCTATCGACTTCACCATTCCAGAAAATGACAAAAAAGAAAAGAAATGAAATTTGAACTACAAGTAACAGATAAGGCAAGCGATGCTCGCACCGGCATCATCACCACCGACCACGGACAGATCAAGACTCCGATCTTCATGCCTGTGGGAACTGTGGGTAGCGTAAAGGGTGTACATTTCGAAGAATTGCGCCAGCAGGTAAAGGCCCAGATTATCCTGGGAAACACCTACCATCTCTACCTGCGCCCGGGACTCGAAGTCATCAAGGCGGCAGGCGGACTGCATAAGTTCAACGGCTGGGACCGCCCTATCCTCACCGACAGCGGCGGCTTCCAGGTATTCTCGCTTACCGGAATCCGCAAGCTCAGAGAAGAGGGCTGCGAGTTCCGTTCTCACATCGATGGCAGCAAGCATTTCTTCACTCCAGAGAACGTGATGGATACAGAGCGCATCATCGGTGCCGATATCATGATGGCATTCGATGAGTGTCCTCCCGGACAAAGCGACTTCATGTATGCGAAGAAGAGTCTGGAGATGACTCAGCGCTGGCTCGACCGCTGTATCAAGCGCTTCGACGAGACTGAACCTCTCTACGGTTATCAGCAGAGCCTCTTCCCTATCGTCCAGGGCTGTACTTTCCCAGAGCTGCGCCGCGAAGCAGCCAAGTACATTGCCGACAAGGGAGCCGACGGAAATGCCATCGGCGGTCTTGCCGTAGGCGAGCCTACCGAGGTGATGTACGAAATGATCGAGGTGGTGAATGAGATTCTGCCAAAGGACAAGCCTCGCTACCTGATGGGCGTAGGAACTCCTCAGAATCTGCTCGAGGCCATCGAGCGCGGTGTCGATATGTTCGACTGCGTAATGCCAACCCGCAACGGCCGCAATGCGATGCTCTTTACCTATAATGGTACGATGAACATGCGCAACAAGAAGTGGGAGATGGATTTTAGTCCAGTGGATCCAGACGGCTGCGACATCGACCAGATTACCACCAAGGCCTACCTGCACCATCTCTTCAAGGCCCAGGAGCTCCTTGCCATGCAGATTGCCAGCATCCACAACCTGTCGTTCTATCTCCGTCTCGTTACAGATGCACGCCACCATATCGAGCAGGGCGACTTCGTAGAGTGGAAACGCTCTATCATCGATCAACTCGGTCGACGAATCTAGCTTGAGCGGTGAGCTTTGAACATTATAGGATGCTCCTATACATATTTTACATTAAATGATGAAAGATTATAAATACATCAGAAAACATCGCAGACTACTCAAGATGGGCAGAGCCTTCGAATCTCGCTTCGGGTGGCTCATAGCCATCCTGCAGCGCATAGCCCGCATTCTAATCTGGATCGGGCACAAGCTGCGATTCCTCAGGGTGCTCAGGTATCTCAACCCACTGAGATACATCAAGCGGTTAGACTGGTACATTATCAAGAAGTTCGTAGGCTACTACTTCTTCTCGATTGCACTGATCATCTCCATCTCCATCGTGTTCGACTTCAATGAGAACCTGGCGAAGTTCACGGAGTATCATGCACCAGCCAAGGCCATCATCTTCGATTATTATGCCAACTTCATCCCTTACTTCGCCAACCTCTTCAGTGCGTTGTTCGTGTTTGTGGCGGTCATCCTCTTCACGTCGAAGCTGGCAGGCAACTCAGAAATCATCGCCATTCTGGCATCAGGTGTTTCCTTCAAGCGACTCCTTCGTCCTTACCTCATCACCTGCATCATGCTCTCAGCCTTGAGCTATGTACTCTCTGCCTACGTGATTCCTCACGGCACAGTAGTACGCCAGAACTTTGAGACGATGTACAAGAACAAGAAGAAGAATACTTCTGCTGAAAACGTACAGTTGCAGGTAGATAAGGGCGTAATTGCCTATATGCAGCACTACGACAACAACTCGAAGCGAGGTTACGGATTCTGTCTCGACAAGTTCCAGGACAAGAAACTCGTAAGCCACCTTACGGCGATGGAGATTCAGTATGATACGATCTCCGACAGCAAATACCACTGGAAGCTGAGCAACTGGAAGGTCCGCCAGCTGAAAGGTATGAAGGAGCACATCACCAGCGGAGCGCAGAAGGATACGCTGATTACGATGGAGCCTACCGACCTGGTTTATTCCAAGGGTCAGCAGGAAACCTTCACCAGTCCGGAACTGAAGGAGTATATTTCCAAGCAGATCAACCGCGGTTCGGGCAATGTGGTACAGTATCAGGTAGAATACCACAAGCGCATCGCCGCCTCGTTTGCCTCCTTCATCCTCACCATCATCGGTGTTTCGCTTTCATCGCGCAAGCGAAAGGGAGGTATGGGCCTATCCTTGGGAATCGGTCTTGCACTGAGCTTCGGCTACATCATGCTGCAAACCGTATCGGCAACCTTTGCCATCCAGGCAAACTTCCCTCCGGCACTTGCCGCTTGGTTGCCGAACATCATCTTCGCCTTCGTTGCCTACTTCTGCTACCGCAAGGCACCAAGGTAATTAAACATTGAAACAAAGAACCTTGACCATTGAATCGGATGAAGCTCCATCCGGCTCAATGGTCAACAAAAGAAAGGAAAAGAATGTATTTCGACGAATTAGATTTGAATGACAACGTGCTCGACGCATTATACGACATGCGCTTCGACACTTGCACCCCTGTACAGGAAAAATGTATCCCTGAGATATTGGAAGGTCACGACGTATTGGGCGTGGCACAGACCGGAACGGGTAAGACAGCAGCCTATCTGCTCCCAGTATTGAGCAAACTTGATGATGGCGGCTATCCGAAAGACGCCATCAACTGCGTCATCATGTCGCCAACCCGCGAGTTAGCCCAGCAGATAGACCAGGCCATGCAGGGTTTCGGCTACTACCTGCAGGATGTGAGCAGCGTGGCTGTTTATGGCGGCAACGACGGCAACCGCTACGACCAGGAGCTGAAGAGCCTCCGCATGGGTGCTGATGTCGTGATTGCTACTCCAGGTCGCCTCATCACCCACATTTCCCTGGGTAATGTAGATTTGAGCAAGGTAAGCTTCTTCATTCTCGATGAGGCCGACCGCATGCTCGACATGGGCTTCTCTGAAGACATCAATACCATCGCTTCCAAGTTGCCAAAGACCTGCCAGACCATCATGTTCTCTGCCACCATGCCTGAGAAGATTGAGGAACTTGCCAAGGCCCTGCTCAAGGATCCTGTAGAGATCAAGCTTGCCGTAAGCAAGCCTGCCGAGAAGATCAAGCAGGAGGCTTACGTTTGTTACGAGACCCAGAAGATGACCATCATCAAGGATATCTTCAAGGCTGGCGATATGAAGCGCGTCATCGTGTTCAGCGGCAGCAAGATGAAGGTGAAGCAGCTGGCTGCTGCCCTTCAGCAGATTGGCATCAACTGCGGTGCAATGCACTCCGACCTGGAGCAGGCAGAGCGCGATGATGTGATGTTCAAGTTCAAGAGCGGTCAGTTCGACGTACTGGTTGCTACGGATATCGTGGCTCGTGGAATCGATATTGATGATATCGAGATGGTCATCAATTATGATGTTCCTCACGATACTGAGGATTATGTTCACCGCATCGGTCGTACAGCCCGTGCCAACCGCGATGGTAGAGCCATCACCTTCGTCAACGAAGAAGACCAGTACTGGTTCCAGCAGATTGAGAAGTTCCTGGAGAAGGTGGTAGAGAAGATGCCGCTGCCGGAAGGTTGCGGCGAAGGCCCAGAATACATCAAGCTCAACAAGCCTTCAAAGCGCAACAACAGCCGAAAGGGCAAGGGCGGAAAGCAGGGCAGAAACAACAGCAACGGCAATCGCGGTGACAACAATAACGGCGAGGGCAAGAGCAAGACTAGCGCCAAGAGCCGCAGACAGAAAGACCGCGACCAGACTTCGCACAAGCGCAAGCCAAACAAGCCAAACGAGCGTCAGGAAAAGACTCCTCAGAACAATGGCGAGAATGGTGCACAGAAGAATCACGAGAACGGTGAGCAGAAGAATCGCAATAACAACAAGCGCCGCAACAACAAGAAGAAGCAGGGTGGTGCTCAGCAGAAGCAGCAGAAGAAGCAGGGTGCAACCCAGCAGAAGAAGGAAACAGAGAATTCCGGTCCTCGCAAGTACGCTCCTGTTGTCAATCCACAGAAGAACGATAATCCAGTGAAGAAATTCATCAAGCGTATCTTCGGATTCGGCAAATAATCTCAAGAGAGAGTAATCTCCCGAAATGATGTATTCCTGCTTTCCGGCAGACTTATACATTATTATATATATATGAGAAGCCCGATAAGAGAGTTGGACTATCCCAACCTTTTGTCGGGCTTTTCTTTTTTAACGAACCTGAAAACACGGCTAAAATGGACAGAAACAAAAGACTCCCAGTTACTCCGCTGATGTTCTTCAGCCTCATACTATCACTCAGCATCATCACAGCCAGATACAGCTATGATTACTTCTCCACGCGCTATTGGCTCATTGCAGCCATCATTGCCATAGCCTTAGCCGGCTGCTGCTATGTACTCAATGAAAACCGTCAGCTTTTCCGGCTCCTCTTCAGAAAAATCAAGCAGCTGGTCCTTCTTCAGAGCTTCCTTCTGTCGCTCTGCCTGTTCTGTCTGGGCGGTTTCATCACCTCCCATCATATCGATAAGACGAAAGCACCTGGCAGCATCATGACCTACCAGTCACTCTCCCCCATCGACCGCACCATTCTGGCAAGCCGTTCCTTCCGCCAGCAGCTGGAACAGCAGCTGCATACTTGTCATATCGACGGACAGGATTTCGCCGTGATTTCTGCGATGGCGATGGGCGATAAGGGTTCACTCGACCGGGAAACCAAGGAGAGTTTTTCCATCTCCGGCACAAGTCATATACTGGCAGTTAGCGGCTTGCACATAGGCATTATCTTCCAGCTCTTCGTGATTCTTCTGGGCGGAAAGCGCCGTTCCAGACCCACCATTGCCCTATCCCTCGTTGCCGTATGGGCGTATGTTGTCTTTATCGGCTTTCCCCCTAGTGCCGTCAGATCAGCCTCCATGCTCAGCATCTACAGTTTCTGCCTATTAGCCCTGCGCCCCGACCTTTCGCTCAACACCCTGGCCCTAGCCTATGTCATCATGCTGTTTCTGAATCCCTTCCATCTTTTCGACATCAGTTTCCAGATGTCCTTTCTCGCCGTGGCTTCCATCCTCATATTCTATCCCCCACTCTTCGGCCTGCTCAAATCCCACGGCAAGATCATCCGTTGCCTCTGGGGACTATTCAGCGTATCCCTGGCGGCACAGATAGGTACGCTTCCGCTCATCGTCTATTATTTCGGCAGAATATCCTGCTACTCCCTGCTCACCAGCTTCATCGCCATCCCGGCAGCCACCCTCATCCTCTATCTTTGTGCCCTGCTCCTGCTGCTTTCTCCCCTTACCTACATTTCCAGCCTTGCCTCCGTCGGCACCTGGCTGATGCAGCATATTGCAGCAGTACTTGCCAGCATTACCCAAGCCACCCATACCGCCTTCCGGCTTACCAGTCTGTTGCCGGGCGCCAGCATAGACCATCTCCATCTGTCGCTCCTTCAGTTGATGCTTCTCTATCTGGCAGTCGTTTCCGGCTACCTGATCCTTGCCAAATGGAACCAGATAAGTGAAAAAATCTACAAGATTCACCATTCTCATGCATTACCTTTCTAATCATTTGCTCATCACAAAAATAATGCGTATCTTTGCAGTATGAATTACGATAGAATCAAACAACAAGCAGGGCATCTTCCTGCATTCCAGATAGCCGACGCCATCAACAGCACCCTGAAGGAGTCGGCAAACCTTGTTGTTACCGCTCCGCCGGGAGCAGGAAAATCCACCATACTCCCACTCACCCTCCTCGGAGCCACCCCACAAGGCAAAATTCTGATGCTGGAACCACGCCGCCTTGCCGCCCGTCAGATAGCAGAACGAATGGCAAGCATCCTGGGCGAACCTGTGGGCAAGACCGTGGGTTACCGGGTACGCTTCGAGAACAAGGTCTCCTCAGAAACCCGCATCGAAGTGCTCACCGAGGGAATCCTTACCCGGATGCTCATCCATGATGCCACGCTCGAAGGAGTGAGTGCCGTCATCTTCGATGAGTTTCATGAGCGGAGCATCAACTCCGACCTGGCACTTGCCCTCACCCGACAGGCACAGGAAATCATCCGACCAGATTTGAAAATCATCATCATGTCGGCTACCATCGATGCTTCTGCCATCTGCGAGACTCTTCAGGCGCCATTGATAGAGAGCGAAGGACGGATGTTCCCCGTAGAGACCATTTATTCTGAGACCGACATTGCGCGATACGACATATATAAAGAGGTGGCGGCTACCATCCTCAAGGCAGCCGATAAGCACGAGGGAGATATTCTGGCTTTCCTTCCGGGACAGTCGGAGATTCTGAAATGCAAGGAGATATTGGATGCAAGCCTCAGCAGAGCAGCAGCTTCATCATCTTCTTCTGCTTCTTCTGAGCTTTCCGTGCCTCAGGTTTATCCGCTCTACGGCAATCTTCCACCCGAGAAGCAGCGCCTCGCCATCGCCCCATCCCGTGAGGGAGAAAGGAAAATTGTGCTCGCCACACCTATCGCAGAAACCTCGCTTACCATCGAAGGTGTGAGGATCGTGGTGGATTCCGGACTTTGCAGAAAACTGGTTTACGATGCCCGTACGGGATTGAGCCACCTGGAAACCGTAACCATCAGCAAGGATATGGCTACCCAGAGAAGAGGACGAGCCGGACGAATGGCTGAAGGAATCTGTTACCGATTGTGGACTCAGACCTCGGAACATCTGATGGAAGACCAGCGCCGACCGGAGATAGAAGAAGCCGACCTTACGTCGATGGTGCTCGATATTGCAGCCTTTGGCGAGAACAATCCCCAGTCGCTGCTCTGGCTTACTCCACCATCAAGCAGTAATCTGCTCAATGCCAAGGAATTGCTTCTATCACTTGAAGCGATAGAACCGGATGGCAGCATCACCCCATTGGGCAGGAAGATGGCAACATTGCCTTGCCATCCGCGCATCGCCAAGATGATGATGAGCTCAGAAACTTCTGCACTCAAAGCTCTAGCCTGCGATGTTGCCGCCCTGCTGGAAGAAAAAGACCCGATGAGCGACGCAGAGGATTCGGATATGGCGCTGCGCCTCTCCATCCTCCGTTCGCAGCGACAGAAAAACAGTCTAGGCAAATGGGCACGCATTGCCCAGATAGCCCAGGAATACCGCAGGATGCTCAAGGTGAAGGAAGACAATGAGCCGGTGGATGCAGAGGAAGTGGGCAGACTGATTGCCCTAGCCTATCCTGAGCGCATCGCCATGGCCATCGATAATATCGGACATTTCAGAATGTCGAACGGCAAGACAATCTTCATCGATTCAAGCGATGCAATGTCGGCGCAGCAATGGCTCGCCATCGCCTCGCTCAATGTATCTGCTCAGCCGTCGGGCACGAATGCTTCCACCCCGCTTCCATCTTCAGGAAAGGCTGGCAGGGTGTTTCTCTCGGCTCCCGTAAACATCAACGACCTCCCTACCCACGAGTTCGACAACATCTCGTGGGACAGTAAGGCGGGAATAATCAGGATGCAGAGAGAGCGACGCATCGGAACCCTGGTGGTAGATAGCAAACCACTCCAGGATGCCGACAGGCAGCAGATTATCCATATCCTCTGCACCGCCATCCGGAAGGAAGGACTCAGCATGCTGGATTGGAACGAAGACGTTCAGCGGTTGCAGCGGAGAGTGGCGCAGGTAAGAGAGTGGCATCCGGAAATGGAGTTGCCCGATTTATCCACCGCACACCTGATGGAGACAGCCAGCGAATGGTTGCCCTTCTATCTGGACCAGGGCGGAAAGCTCAAGACGAGCACCGCCGAACTCAGGAAGCTCAATCTCCCGGAAATCCTCTGGGCACAGATTCCATACGAGCAGCAGCAGGAAATAGACCGCCTCGCCCCCACCCACATCGTGGTTCCATCGGGCAGTCATATCCGCATCGACTATCGTCAGGGAGCCGAGGCACCCATCCTCAGTGTCCGGCTGCAGGAGTGCTTCGGAATGACTCAGACGCCAGCTGTCGATGATGGCAGGCAGCCTCTGTTGCTGGAGCTGCTCTCTCCGGGTTTCAAGCCCGTTCAGCTTACACAGGATCTCACCAGTTTCTGGCAATCCACCTATTTCGAGGTGCGCAAGGAGCTGAAGCGCCGCTACCCCAAGCACTTCTGGCCCGAGAATCCATTGGAAAGTGAGGCAGTAAGAGGGGTGAAAAGGAAGAAATAATAGATAGAAGAATAGTATAACTTTTAAATAATATATAATTATGAATGTAGGAAATAAAATACCAGAGATTCTTGGCATTGACCAGGACGGACGTGAAATCAAGGCAAGCGACTATCACGGTCGCAAGATTGTGCTCTACAGTTATCCGAAGGCTAACACCAGCGGATGCACTGCCGAAGCCTGCT
>ERZ772900.2589-NODE-2589-length-13146-cov-12.116034_pt1 | contig 13146 bp, 13 predicted proteins | sample MGYA00512124_ERZ772900 | MGnify/ENA primary metagenome ERZ772900 (study PRJEB29015, sample SAMEA2737716) | human gut metagenome | biome: human gut; feature: human-associated habitat; material: faeces | place: China | collected 2012 ... | reverse complement strand
TCATCGCTCCATGGACGGCCATGATCCAAAGTGCGCAACTTTTCGGGCACTACCCATTAACTGTCCCGGAGGAAGCAACCGTAACTGAATATTCCTGATTCGTCGATACAGCCGCGTTGTGCTCAGCAGAAATGGCAAACCAAAATGTTCATAAGCGTTCTCCTGTCCCACCAGCTTCCATGTCATTTCAAACATGCCGGCTGGCAGTTTATCAACTGCTTCAGGTTTACCCAGCAAGAGTAATGCGGCACGAGTCAATTGACCGTTCTTGGTTACACGAGCACGGTTAAGAAACTCCTGATCGGTCCAACAAGCGATTTCTTCTTCGCTAATACGGTTCGCATGAGCCTTTGCAAAAGCCGAGCGGGCGTGACGCATAGCTTCCTCGTCCAAATCGCTTAGCGAAGCATCTTGAACTATTTCTGCAGTCCAATCATTAATGTCAGTTTCGCTTCGGATACGATCCATCTTGTCTGCGGTCAGGGCAACAAGACTCTCGCCACTTCTCCCGTGCCAATATCCCTGCCATGATACAGGAAGTCCGGTTGGAGCAGGTGGAATCTCAAACATGAGCACTCTTCCTTCGGGAAGATTCAACTCATGAATGTCTTTAAAAGATGAGCGCGGCTCGGTATCACGAGTAATCTGCATCTTCAGTTGCGACAAACGTTCCGGCTCTTTGCCGTACTTCGTCCCAACCATTGTGTGCGTCTTGTTGTCTACACCGAACACCAGCCAAGCCGAACATTGCCTCTAAGATTAGCTTCGTTGGATAAAGCAGAAAAATATTTCCCAATTGTGCCAGTCGAATAATCTTCTCCAGCCGCTTTGAATTCAACGACTTCGTTCTCCCAGTCCACAATCAACTGGCGAAGCAATGCTTCCAGCTCAGCCTCATCACTCATCTACAGCTCACTGGCCCTGCTGCTTGTACCTGGCCTCGGTGGCGGCCTTCGCGGGCTCCCACCAGGCGCGGTTCTCGGTGTACCACTCGATGGTGGCCCTCAGCCCGGACTCGAAGTCGGTGTGCGTGGGCCTCCAGCCGAGCTCGGTCTGCAGCTTGGTGGAGTCGATGGCGTAGCGGCGGTCGTGGCCCGGACGGTCCCTGACCCAGTCGAACGCGTCCTCGCCCTGGCCCATCATCTTCAGGATCATGCGCAGCACGGTGATGTTGTTCCTCTCGCCGTTCGCGCCGATCAGGTAGGTCTCGCCGATACGGCCCCGGGTCAGGATGGCCCATACGCCGCTGGAGTGGTCCTCGGTGTGGATCCAGTCGCGCACGTTCTCGCCCTTGCCGTACAGCTTCGGGCGGATGCCCTCGAGGATGTTAGTGATCTGGCGTGGGATGAACTTCTCCACGTGCTGGTACGGGCCGTAGTTGTTGGAGCAGTTGGAAATCGTGGTCCTCAAACCGTAGGTGCGGGTCCACGCACGCACCAGCATGTCGCTGGCGGCCTTGGTGGACGAGTACGGGCTGGACGGATGGTACGGGGTGGACTCGGTGAACTTCGCCGGATCGTCCAGCGCCAGGTCGCCGTACACCTCGTCGGTGCTCACGTGATGGTAGCGGATGCCGTGCTTGCGCACGGCCTCCAGCAGGCGGAACGTGCCCTCCACGTTCGTCTTGAGGAACGGCTCGGGGTTCGCGATGCTGTTGTCGTTGTGCGACTCGGCCGCGTAATGCACGATTGCATCGTGGCCCGGCACGATCCTGTCGAGCAGCTCCGCGTCGCAGATGTTGCCGTGCACGAACTCGACGCGGTCTTCGGGAAGACCGGCGATGTTCTCGATGTTGCCCGCATAGGTCAAAGCGTCCAACACGGTCACGTGCACGTCCGGATGGTTGTCGACCACGTAATGCACGAAATTCGATCCGATGAAACCGCAGCCACCGGTCACGATGATGTTCTTGGGAGTGAAAAGTTCTTCAGACATAGAACTTTATCTTAGCCTTGCCGTTGTATGTACGCCAAGTCCCGGCGGGGCGAACGGAGCCGTTCTCCCCGCTCCCTGCCTGCAGCAATCGAGAACTCGACTTGGGATTAGTTAATCCGCTGCACTTCGTACGGCGTCTCCCCGCTGACCGTCTCGCCGATCTTCACGAGACGATACCCGTCGAACCTGCGCTTGTTCAGATCGTTCGTTGAAAGTACGTAGGTCACTCCCAACCGTTCCAGCTGTTCAGGAGTCACGGTAATCGTATACGCATCGCTGGCGGAGAGCTCGAATGGTTTCTCCGCCGGCTTATCGACAATGTTGATGCTGATGAACGCGTATCTGTTGTAGATGCGCTGCCATGTGCCGTCCGGATCGAGGCGTTTCATGCCTTGCAGGTCCGGGGTAACCGCCAAGGCGTTGAACGTCTTCACGCCGTTCGCCACCAGCAGATTCGCCAGACGTGCGCAGTTACCGCCTTCCGCGACCCATACTCCAGGCTTATGCTCCTGCAGTATGCGCACCTGCTGGACCACCGGTTGATCGGTGATTGGCGTGGAGGAGTACTGCACCGGATTGATTGCAAGACCGGAGAAGGCCATAACCAATGTTGCAAGGGTTGCGACGATCTTACCGACCTTCAAATCGCACGACACCACAGCCGCCGCAAGGACGAACCCGGCTGCCGCGCACGATACGGTCATCGTGACATCCAGATACGGACTGAAGACCATGTATGCGATCACCGCGGCGCATACCGTGTACACCACGGCGACCACAGCCTTGGCCTTCACGGAATGGTTGGCGCACCATTCCCGAGCACACCTGATTAGCAGGATGATGTTGCATACGCCAATGGCGACCGTGGTCCTGCTGCTGGTCACCGATGACATGAACGTCAGCTTTGACAACCAAGCAGGGAATCCGACAACGGCAAATACGGACATAAACACAAGGAACGCGATGAGATAGCAATCGAGGAAATTGGCTTTCTTGCGCTTAATCATGTTCATGACCGCGAACAGCATGCCCAGAGGGCACAGATCGATGAATGCGGCAACTTCCACATTGTTGCCAGCGAGCATTGCGCTCTCGTAGAAATCCTTGAATGGCAGGCAAAGCGTGGCCAAGGAAGAGAACATCAGCAGCGGGGATTGGCCGCCGCCCTTCGACATACGCGACCCCGGGTAGGCGGTGCTCATCATCGCACGGATCGTGTCAGCGGATTTCAGCAGGGCCAAACCCAGCAATGTTGTGAAAACGAGTCCTATCACAACCAGTCCGACGATTTGGACGGGCTTGAAGCGAATCTTCCCCCAGTGCCTGATCACCATGGCGATGATGAGGCCCAGAAGAATGTAACCCATCGGAATCTGCCATGCCGGGTACAGCGTGAGGATGAACATGCCAGCGCACTGCATGATTACCGCACCGCATAGCAGCCGCACCCACGTCTCCTGCCGTTGGAGCATGTAGTCGAAGCAGCAGATGGATACGAATACCGCGATCAGCATTTCCGGCAAACCGTTGACCGCGAACCACCATTGCGTGAGCGGCGCGAAGGTGATGAGCGAAGCGCCGAAAACCGCCATGGGACGGGAGACGGGCTTCTTGTCGCTGCCGACGCACAGGAAGAACTGATAAGTGGAGAGGAACAGGACGATCAGTCGTGCCGACCAGTAGAAGGCCAATCCCGCGGAGCTACCCAACAGCAGGTACCCCCAGTGGAATGGGCGGAACACTTCGGTGGGGAACCATGCCGGAGCGTCCTTGATGATGAACATGTCAGCCGGCTTATCACCGAATAGTCCGTTGAAGTAGCCGTAGTTGTTGTATGCCTGCGAGAAGGCCAGCGGGGTGCCGACCACATATTCGTCGGTGCGGATGGGGCGTGGTGTGCCGAACACGAGATCCTGGGTACCATTTCGGCCAAGCCAGATGTTCCACACGGCCATCGAGGAGCCGTTGACGTTCAACACTACCGCGGCCAGAATGATGGCCACACCCAGACGGAACCGGTTGCGGTGCAGCCAGTCGCCTACCGTGGGAAGGCCAAACGAGAACCATGAGCACACCAACGTCCAGATAGGGAACAGTATGGCGAGCCGCAACAGTTTGATATGCAGATCGACGCCGGCAAGCGTAAGGTTGAACACCTTCGCGGAGAACCAAGGATATGCTTTGACGCAAACACAGCTGATGATGGCGGCGACCAGCAATGTCAACGCCAAACGCACCCATTGGGCGGGCACCGCTTTCACATTTGGGGGTTTCGCGCTTGCGGCCTGCGCGCCCAAGGCCTTCTCATTTTGAACTTCCAACGTCTTCCAATTCTCTGCTACCGGATTTCCAAACACGCTCCTCGCGTGCACCGACCGAAAATCACATTCGCTCATTCCGGCTTCGTGTGCTCAATGATACGAAGCGTCCACTACTATGCGCGTTCCGGCGACCCATCATTCATACTTTCCACAAGTAATACGACGAAATACTTGTCAGTGACCAAATACACAATGGGTTCAATCGGAGTCGAGAATACGGCCTCACACGCAAGTCGAACGGTGACGACACAAACCGATTCACATCATTCGCCTCTCAACCGAATCATCAGAGACGCCTGCCAGCCTAAAAACCACAGTAATCCACAGTAATAGGGTATAGTGATGCTTGTGCCAGAAAACCAATCTCCCACCGTCGCCGTGCTGCTTCCTTGCTATAATGAGGAAGTGACTATCGGCAAGGTTGTTCGCGATTTCAAAGCGTCTTTGCCACAAGCAGACATCTACGTTTACGACAATAATTCCACTGATCGCACCGCCGAGATTGCCGCAGCCGCGGGCGCAATCGTCCGCAAGGAACCGCGCCAAGGCAAGGGCAACGTGATTCGCGCCATGTTCGAAGACATCGATGCCGACGTGTACGTCATGGCAGATGGCGATGACACCTATCCGGCAGACGCAGCGCCTGCCATGGTGGATAAGGTGCTCGAAGGCTACGACATGGTGATCGGCGACCGCTTGAGCTCCACCTACTTCCAAGAGAACAAACGGCCATTCCACAACTTCGGTAACCGTTTGGTACGTGGTTCCATCAATGGCCTGTTCCATGCGAACGTCACCGACATCATGACCGGCTACCGTGCCTTCTCGTTCACGTTCGTCAAAACCTATCCGGTGCTTTCGCGAGGCTTCGAAGTTGAGACCGAGATGACCATTCACTCGTTGAACAACAATCTGCGCCTGTTTGAGATGCCGATTCAGTATCGGGACCGCCCCGAGGGTTCGGTCAGCAAGCTCGACACCGTGGGCGACGGCATCAAGGTGATGAGCACCATCTTCCGCATGATTCGCGAATACAAGCCGCTGCCGTTTTTCGGCGGACTTGGCGCCATCCTCGGCATCATCGGCATCGTGCTGTGCGGCAGCGTGACCGTGGATTTCTGGCACACTGGCATGGTGGCGCGATTCCCCACGCTTATCGGCGCTGTCATGCTCGTCATTGCCGGACTGCTATTGTTCATCACCGGCATCATCCTCGATGTCATGGCCAAAAACGACCGCAAAGCATTCATCATTGACGCCAATCAATTCGCCATGATGCGGCGCCAGAAATAGCGCAGATTCCAGATATGGCTGAGAGCAAAAAGATACTTGTCCTCAGCCATATTCTATTGGTTAATCTGTCTGCTATTTCACCCACTTTTGAGCATTCGTGCCATTTGCGGTATACAGTTGCACGTTGGCACCATTCGAGGTAGAAGCACCCGAAACATCAAGAACTTTGTTTTCCGCGAGCGCCGACTGGAACGTGTATGAGCCATCGGAATTCTTGACTGCTATCCACTTCTGAGCGTATGTTCCATTGGAATCGTACTGTTGCACGTTGGTTCCGTTGGCAGATACGCCGCCATTCACATCCAACACTTTGCCGGAGTTCACACTGGTCAAGGTCACGTATCCGTTGGAATCATGCGTCACTTTCCACTTCTGAGCATTGGTTCCATTACCCGCCCAGATCTGCACGTTTCCATAATTTGAACGGGAAGCGCCGCTTACATCCATCTTCATGGACGTATTAAGCCTCGATCCGAACGTGTAGGTGCCATCCGGCAGATCTTGCCTATGCTTGGCTGCGGTTTCGTTCAAACGTTCGCGCAACGTCAACGGCGCCTTTGCGACCGTCCATTGCTGAGCAACGGTGCCATTCGGCGAATAAAGCTGCAGCTGAGCCTGCTGCACGGCATTGCCATCTGGAATATCGACAGCTTTGTTGGCGTTCACCGACACCAGCGCAATCCTGCCACTGCCGTAATTCCGCACCGTCCACTGCTGAGCAACAGTATTGTTACTCGTATATTGCTGCAATGCCGCCCCATTAGCAGTGGATCCGCCAGCCACATCCAGCACCTTGCCCGAACTAGCATTGATAATCTTATAAGTTCCGTTGCCGATTGATTCAAATCGATATTTCTGGGCGTTCGTATTATTACTTGAATAAAGCTGAACTCGCGCCCCGTTCGCCGTTGACGCACCCGTCACATCCGTGACAAGTTTTTTATTCGCAACCGAAGTGATAATCATCGACACTCCAGTAGCTATATTGACATCGCTTGACGAAACAACAAACAGCTGTGAAGCAGTGCCATTGGGCGCATACAGCCGAATCGCAGCACCATTCGCAGTATTTCCGCCACTCAAATCCAGAACCCAATTACCGAGAGCGGACTGCAAATAATATCCCGCTCCGGAATCACGAATAAACCATCGCTGAGCCCGGGAATTATTTCGAGAATACTGTTGCACTACAGCGTTATTCTCAGCAACACCATTACGCACGTCCAAAGCCTTGCCGGAATTCACATTGACGATCTCATAGCTCCCATCAGACTGCCTAGTAAAAGTGAACTGCTGAGCCTTGGAACTGTTGCCGGAATACAACTGAATGGCGGTGGAATCTGCGGCACTTCCACCAGGAATATCAACGCTGGACGCGACTTTGGAACGAACATTGATGTAATAATTGCCATTCGGAATGGTAACTGCAGTCATTTTGCGTACATCAATGGCCGCTTGTAAATCATTGCTACTCCCGCCATTCACATACTCCTTATTCCCAAACGCATTCATATCCACATTGCCCCTGATGCCGCCCACTTTGCCGGAGCTGGTGTATTGCCATCCGCGACTGTTGGTCGGGAACGAGTCGAATCCCATGCGAGCGCCGTACTGCGCCACCCACGTGGTTTTGGCGTAAATGTCGGCATGTTTCAGCGGGCCTTGCAGGTAGCTGGTGTACGAGTAGACGCCCAGGTTCTTGTATCCGGCGGACTGCAGCGCGCCGTACCAATTGTTGACGATATCGTTGTACACGTTCGGATCGGTGGGCGGCTGATGCCCCTTCCACGTCCACTTTTCCAGGTCGTAGTACACGGGGTACGCCAAGTCGCTCGCGCGCACACCGAATCGCTTGAGTTTGGCGACCACGCCGGCACCTTCTTCTTTGGCAATCGACGGAGTGTCCGCGTAGGAATACCAGTAGATGCCGAACGGGATGCCGAGTCGCTTGCATTCGGAAATGTTGCGTTGTGCTTTCCTGTCAGCATTGTTGCCCCAACCGTAGCCGAGGCGGATGATCACGCCTTCCACGCCGTCGGCTTTCGCTTTGGCCCAGTCGATGTCGCCTTGCCATTCGGAAACGTCGATCACGCCTTTGGCTTGCTGCACGAACAGGTTGTTCTGGTAGTCGAAGAAGGCTTTCGTATTGTTGTAAGTGCCCCAGTGCGCGCCGTATTCATTGCCTTCGAATTTGGAGAGCTGTACGTTCGCGTCGGCTACAGCATTTTTGACATCTTCCGCACTCACCGGAATGAAGGATTCGCCATTGGTTTTGGCGAGCGGATCCGGCTGCTGATCCTGCGTACCGACCAGTGTCGCATCGGTCACGGTTTCGCCGGTTTCAATATTCTTGACCTCACCTTCAGGGGTGACGGCCAGGTCTTCCGAAACCACGGTGGCATCGTCGGAAATCTCGTCACTGACAGTGCCTGGAAGTTTCGCATTCGGATTGTCAGGCATGCTGTCTTGCGACTGCTGGTCGCCCGACTGGTCGTCAGACTGATCGTCAGACTGCACAACAACGCCATTATCTGCAGTAACGGGACCGCTCTGCGCGACAGCATCCTCAATCGCGATATCCTGCAATGCGTAAGCCGGCGTAACCGCGACGGAAGCCGTCAACGCAACCGCAGACAGCGCAGTCGCAATCTTCAAAAGATGATGTGGCGAAACCATTCGTCAGCCTCTCTCGAATAAAGTCATCAAACCCAAATAATTCGGCGCGAACGCCCTAATCGCCAACTCTAACCGCACCCCACAACCCCGTCCCTCCCCAACTCCAAAATCATCCTGATATGAACTGTTTTTTGTTCCGTATTTCCCCTGGCTCGATGGGAGATGATGGGGCCATGGCGAGGGGCGCGGGATGCACGCCGGAGTTCAGGGCGAAGGCCGTTGGGTGTGTGTGATCGAATAAAGGTGTTCACTGTCGGCACTTGTTCCTGAACACCCTGAGCGTTCAATTTGGACGGTGTCGGCGGTGATGGCGCCGGTGGAATGAGAACACCGGCATCGTCCGGTTCCTTGGTAGATTCCCGAGTGCCTGTCAACCAAACTGATGGTTCTCGGGAGGAAAGGAAATGACGACACCGGTGTGTGTCCGACAGCGTATCAGGCAGCTCGACCGCCAGGGCCTGGGCCACAGGGAGATATCGCGGAAACTCGGCGTATCGCGCACGACCGTGGCCAGGTACGCCAACCACGGGGATTACTCTCCCAAGCCCCTTGGCTCGGGGCATGCGGGCAGGTCGCTGGTCGACGCGGGGTATTCGGCCGTCGTGGACGGGTGGCCGGCCGCGGATCTGCGCATGCCCGTCAAGCAGCGCCACACCGCGACGCGCGTGTACGAGCGGCTCGTGGCGGAGTGCGGGTTCACGGGCTCGTATTCGTCGGTGCAGCGCTGGGTCAAGCGCTGGCGGCGGGAGCATCGCATGGAGTCGGACGGCTTCGCCGAGTTGGAGTGGGCGCCGGGAAGCGCGCAGGTCGATTTCGGCCAGGCCAGGGCCGTGATCGCCGGAGTCGAACGCGTGGTGCATTTCCTGGTGGTGTCGTTCCCGTATTCGAACATGCGCTGGGTGGTCGCCCTTCCCGGCGAGACCTCGGAGTGCGTGTGCCAGGGTTTGCTGTGGATCTTCGAGCGCATGGGCATGGCGCCCTAGGGTGGTGGTGTTCGACAACGCCACCGGCGTGGGCCATCGCAGGCCGGACGGCACGGCCGCCCGGACCCGCTTGTTCTCCCTGTTCTGCGCGCATTACGGGTTCGAGCCGCGGTTCCGCGACCCGTATTCCGGCCATGAGAAGGGCAGTGTGGAGAACGCCGTCGGCTTCGCGGGGCGCAATCTGATGGTGCCGATGCCGTCGGCCGAGAGCTTCCAAACGCTGACGCGCGTGTGGCTGGACGCGTGCGAACGCGTCGCCGGATCGGACCATTACCGGCATGATGTTCCGGTGATCGAACTGTTCGAGGCGGAGAAGGACCACATGCTTCCATTGCCCGGCGTGCGGTTCGACCCGTGCGACTGGAGGAGCGTGAAGGCCGACAGGACCGGCGCCGTCACGATCGACGCGAACCGGTATCTGGCCGGCCCGAAATGGCGTTCGATGCGTTTGCAGGCCGGGGTGCGTGTCTTCGAGATCGAGCTTCGCGGTCCCGATGGCGGGCACATCGTCACGTTGGAACGCGTGTGGGGGAAATCGGCGAGGACCCAGATGGATCCGGCGAGCCTGCTCGCGATCATCGCGCGCAAGCCGCGTATATGGGGCGAAAGCCCGATCAGGAACGATTTCCCCGATACCGTGCGGTCCCTGCTCGACCGCATGGACGGGCGCACTCGCTCCGGTCTGCTCGACGACATCCGCGTCGTAGCCGCCGACTGCGGGTTCGCCGCCACGGTCAAAGCGGTGGAAACCGTCATCAACGCGGGACGGACCGTCGACCGCGCGGCGATCGGCACATGTGCCAAACGCATCCTCGAGGGTGCGGGAACCGAAGGCGGGCAGGATTTGAAGCGTTACGACAAATACATGAAGGAGGCCGAATGAGCCAGCAAAAACCGCGGCAGCGCGGCGGCCGCGTTCTTGACAAGGCCACGCCGGAACAGGTCATGGGCCTCGCCCGCAACCTGCCGTTGACACACAGCGTGCCCGGGAAGGCCCCGGAGGACGCCACGCCCGGCCGGCTCGGCTTCCTGGCCAACCTGTTCGAGAAGGAGAACGCGAGCCGGGCCGAATCCAAACGGCGGCGGCTGCTCAAACAGGCCGGGTTCCCCCAGAGCAAGACCCTGGAGGGATACGACCGGGGGCATGGCCTCGTTCCCCGCCGACTGGGGCCGCGAACAGCTGGAAAGCCTGGAATTCGTCGACCGGGCCGAGGACCTCGTGCTCTACGGCGACGTCGGCTGCGGCAAGACCCACCTGGCCATCGCGATCGGCATGCTCGCATGCCAACGCATGATACCCGTGAGGTTCTTCACCGCCTCCAGCCTGGTCATGCGGTTGAGGAAGGCCAAGGACGACAACAGATTGGACGCCGAGCTCAAGTCGATAGGCAGGGCCGGGCTGGTCATCATCGACGAGCTCGGCTACCTGCCCATCGACATCGACGGGGCCAGGCTCCTGTTCCAGGTCATCGCGGACAGCTACGAGACCCGCAGCGTCATCTCCGCCTCGAACCTCGAGTCCGGCAGATGGGGCGACGTGTTCGGCGACGGGGACATGGCCGCCGCGGTCATCGACCGCATCGTCCACCACGGCAGGATCCTCCGCTTCCACGGCGAATCCTACCGGAACAAACACTCCCTCATGAAATAAACCAAACAAACAACAAAACAAGGAACCAACCGCCGACGGTGTTCAAGTTGAACGCCGACGGTGTCCAGATTAAGTGCCGAACACGTCCACCTCAATTTGACGAAATACAGACGGCTATGACTTCTCCGACGTGAGGCTGCCCGACGGCTACACCAGGGACGAGATGCTCTCCCTCGACCTCGCCCGGCATGCCCAGGACCTGGTCTTCTATGGAAAGACCGGACGCGGCAAGACCCACCTAGCCACCGCGCTGGGCATGCTCGCCGTCGACAAGGGCATGGACGTCGGGTTTCTTCCCACCGCCGGCCTCGTGCTCCAACTGGGCAAGGCCAAACGCGACGGCAACCCCGACAACCTGCCCAAGGACATCTCCAAAGCCGATCTGCTCATCCTCGACGAATTCGGCCACGCGCCCTTCGACATCGACGGCGCCCGCCTGCTCTACCAAGTCACCGCCAGCTCGTACGAGAGACGCAGCATCATCCTCACCACGAACATCGAGTTCAGCAAATGGGGCACGGTCTTCGCCGACGACAAACTCGCCGCCGCGATCATCGACCGCATCGTCCACCACGAACGGCTCATCGAATTCACCGGCCCCAGCCACCGCATCGGCGAGGCGCTCATGTTCGGCAAAAACCAACCCCAATAACCAACCAACCCGGCCGGCACGCCCCATGAACAAACCCGAAAAACTACATGACCAAACCCAAAACACCGACTTGACTAAATACAATCGACGATGTGCATGGTTTTGCCGGCCCAGTCGACCTCGATGGTGCGGCCGGCCTTATGCCCCACCCTGCTTGTCACGCCGAGTCTCACCACGTACGCGGCGTACAGCCTGCAGAACCTGTCATAACCCCTATGGGGCCTACCCGACTGCCGGCATTCGTCCACATACTCGCCGTGCAGAATCCTCAACGTCACGCCGACACGGGCCAACTCCCGGTGGACCTTGCCCCAGTCGGGTTGCTCCTACACGCTCCCACGTTCCCCGCGCCCGGGGAACAGCAGCGCGTATACCTCGTCGTCCGGCCTGTTGGCGACGTCATCCCAGCCGATGCCGGCGGCCTTCGCCGCGTCCAGCACATCGGCCACGCTCCGGCGCGACATGCCTTGGGACCTTGCGATCGCGCGTCCCGATAACCCCTGGCCATGCAAACGCAGGACCAGTTTCGCCTGTATTTTCCGTACCATTGCCGGCAGCTCCTTTCTCCACACGTCCCTCGCATGGTGAAAGGAGCCTAACCAGCCATGTCCTCAAAGCGCAATAACCATGGCCCTGAAACGCAATAACCGCCAAAACCCGTAATGGCCCCCAACCGCAATAACAACGGACCACAACGAATCAAATATTCAGTTGGGGTCGACCGCATGGTCGCACAGACGTTGCAACGCGTCCCGGTCGTCGTCGGAAAGCGTCAGCTTGTAGCGGCCTTCACCAGTCGCATACTTGTCGACCAGATAGCCACGGTCGATGAGCATGTCTGTGGAGAATCGCAGGTTCTCAGGGTGTTCGCGAGCATATTCGGCCAGTGCGATAAGCAGCAGGGTCACCGAGGTGAGGCGCTGCTGGCCATCGATGAGCAGACACCGGCTGACACCATCCGGGCCTTTCCGGATCAGACAGTGCCAGCATCTGTGCAGCCAGGATCGCTGCGTTTGCTGCGCCATCGATGGCAACTGTTGCCACCGGGATTCCCTTCGGCATCTGAACGGTTGCCAGCAGTGCATCCAGTCCGTCCAATGTGGACGACTTTACCGGGATGCCGACAACCGGCAGTGTGGTGTGCGCTGCCAGAACGCCGCCCAGGTGCGCAGCCTTTCCTGCTGCGGAAAGGATCACGCCAAAGCCGTTTTTCTTGGCATTGGACGCAAATTCTGCTGCCAGCGCCGGTGTCCGGTGTGCAGACATAACGTGTACTTCATAGGGAATGCCGAACTTGTCCAGTTCTTCCAGCGCACCCTTGACAACCGGCAGATCACTGTCGCTGCCCATGATAACCGCTACTTTTTTTGACATATGTATTCCTCCAGATTCAGAGTTGCACATCCGCTCAAGACTTGCCTTACCGCAAGTTCCCGGAGCGTGTGCGGCTGATGCAGGGTACAGTCCCCTGCAAATTTATGAAAACAGAACACAAACCGGACTCAGCCCAGTTTTGCCTCTGTTATCAACCATATTTCTTTTCCGCTTTTCTGCATTTTTACAGTCAGCGTTCTGGTCTGCGTATTGTTATCCGCATCCCGTATTGTCAATGCCATCTGCCAGGTCAGAACCGCT
>ERZ772900.2583-NODE-2583-length-13162-cov-6.224537_pt1 | contig 13162 bp, 8 predicted proteins | sample MGYA00512124_ERZ772900 | MGnify/ENA primary metagenome ERZ772900 (study PRJEB29015, sample SAMEA2737716) | human gut metagenome | biome: human gut; feature: human-associated habitat; material: faeces | place: China | collected 2012 ... | reverse complement strand
CACCCCATCTGTTAGATAGTATATCATACTGTCTAACAAATGGGGTGCAGTTCATAGTAAGACAATACGGGTATTTTGCTGTTCTGTAGGGGTCGATGCTTGTCATCGACCTGCGGGCGGATGCAAACATTCGCCCCTACAATTTACGATGCAATCAATCAGACGTTCAGCTCCACATGCTGGCCCAGGTCCTCTTTGTTGGCGTCCAGCACGGGCTGGATGACGTCACGCAGGAACTCGGTGACCTGCTCGGCGCTGCGGCCCGTAAAGGCTTCGGGGGAGAGCTCAGCCTCGATTTCCTCGCGGGTCAGGCCGAACGCGGGGTCAGCCTCGACGCGGGCAATCATGTCGTTGGGCTTGCCCTCCTGCTTGACAACGGCAGCGGCGGCCACGGCGTGCTCACGCAGACGCTCGTGCAGCTCCTGACGGTCACCGCCCTTCTTGACGGCCTTCATCATGATGTTCTCGCTTGCCATGAACGGCAGCTCGGCCATGACGCGGGCACGGACGACCTTCGGGTAGACGACCAGCCCGTCGGAGACGTTCAGCAGGATGTTCAGGATGGCGTCAGCAGCCAGGAAGCCCTCAGCCATCGCAATGCGCTTGTTGGCGGAGTCGTCCAGCGTGCGCTCAAACCACTGGGTACCGGCAGTGATGGCGGGGTTCAGCACGTCCACCATCAGGTAGCGGCTCAGCGCACAGATGCGCTCGCAGCGCATGGGGTTGCGCTTGTAGGGCATAGCGGAGGAACCGATCTGGTTCTTCTCAAACGGCTCCTCCATCTCCTTGAAGTTCGCCAGCAGGCGGATGTCCGTCGCCATCTTCATGGCGGACTGGCCGATGCCCGCCACGGCGGACAGCACATTGTAGTCCACCTTGCGGCTGTAGGTCTGGCCGCAGACCGGCACGACCTTGGTAAAGTCCATCTGGGCGCAGACGTCGGCCTCGACGGCCTTGATCTTGGCGGAGTCGCCGTTGAACAGCTCCACAAAGCTGGCCTGGGTGCCGGTGGTGCCCTTAACGCCGCGCAGCGCCAGCTGGGAGATCTGGTGGTCAAGTTCCTCCAGATCCATGTACAGCTCGTTCATCCAGAGCGTGGCGCGCTTGCCGACGGTGGTCAGCTGCGCGGGCTGGCAGTGGGTGTAGGCCAGGCAGGGCATGGTCTTGTACTCGTCGGCGAACTTGGCCAGATTTGCCAGTACGCCGATGACCTTCTTGCGCACGAGCTGCAGGCCCTCGCGCATGATGATGACGTCGGTGTTGTCACCGACATAGCAGCTGGTCGCGCCCAGATGGATGATGCCCTTTGCCTTGGGGCACTGCAGGCCGTAGGCGTAGACGTGGCTCATCACGTCATGGCGGACGAGCTTCTCGCGCGCAATGGCGTCCTCATAGTTGATGTCGTCCTTGTGCGCCTCCAACTCGGCAATCTGCTCATCGGTGATGACCAAGCCCTGCTTCTGCTCGGCCTTAGCCAGCGCGATCCACAGCCGGCGCCAGGTGCGGAACTTGTTGTCGTCAGAGAAGATGTACTGCATCTCATCCGACGCATAGCGCGTAGAGAACGGCGAAATATATTTGTCGTGTTGTGCCATTGGGTCAAATCCTCACAATCTTTTAAGCTGATAGTTCCAGTATAGCAGAAACTTCCCGAAATATCAAAGCTTGAAATAATTCACGCCGCCCTCAAAGATCGGCTGGTATTTGTCACCGGTGACGTTCTTATAGAGCTGCTCGCCGCTGCGCTCGCTGTGGCCCATCTTGCCAAAGACACGGCCATCCGGGCTCGTGATGCCCTCGATTGCCAGCACGGAGCCGTTCGGATTGTAGCGCATGTCCATCGTCGGGCGGCAAAGCAGGTCAACGTACTGGGTCGCAATCTGGCCGTTGTCGATGAGCTGGTTCAGCAGCTGCTCGTTGCAGACAAAGCGGCCCTCGCCGTGGCTGATGGCGATCAGGTGCTCGTCGTTGATGTCGCATTTGCTCAGCCAGGGGCTCTTGTTGCTGGCCACGCGGGTACGCACCAGCATGGACTGGTGGCGGTGGATCGTATTAAACGTCAGCGTCGGGTCGCTTTCGGTGATGGGACGGATCTCGCCGTAGGGGACCAGGCCCAGCTTGATGAGTGCCTGGAAGCCGTTGCAGATGCCCAGAGCCAGACCGTCGCGCTGGTTCAGCAGACGGTTGACTGCGTCGGCCACCGACGGATTGCGGAAGAACGCCGCAATGAACTTGGCGCTGCCGTCCGGCTCGTCGCCGCCGGAGAAGCCGCCAGGCAGCATCAGGATCTGCGCCTCGTCCAGCTCCTTCACCAGCGCCTCGCAGCTCTCGGCCACGTTGGCGGGGGTCAGGTTTTTCAGCACCAGAACATGCGGGTCGCCGCCTGCGCGGCGGAACGCGCGGGCCGTGTCGTACTCACAGTTCGTGCCGGGGAATACGGGAATGACGACCCGCGGCGTCGCCAGGCGCACAGCGGGAGCCACGCGCTTGTTGGCGGGGCAGTCATGCTCCAGCGCGGGGACGAACTCACCGGCCTTGCGGTAGGGGAATACCGGCTCGAGCTTTTGCTCCCACAGCTCCTGCAGACGGGCCAGGTCAATGGCCTTGCCCTCGGCCTCCAGCGTGTAGTCCACGGTGGTGAAGCCGAGGAACTCACCGGCGGAGGCATCAAGCAGCTCCAGAATGACCGCGCCGTAGGCGGGCTTGAACAGATCGTTCAGGTCGATGTCATTGGACAGCTGCAGACCCACATGGTTGCCGACGCACATCTTGAACAGTGCCTCGGCCACACCGCCGTAGCCCGGCGTGGCGGCAGCCAGCACCTTGCCCTCGTCGATCATCTGTTCGACGGTCTTGTAAATGGAAATCAGGCTGCCGATCTCGGGCAGACCGTTCTTGTAGTTGGGGCGCAGGATGACAACGGAGCTGTTGGCCTTCTTGAACTCGGGGCTCTGCACGTCGCGGGTATTGCCGATGGCCGTCGCAAAGCTGACGAGCGTCGGGGGCACGTCCAGTCCCTCAAAGCTGCCGGACATCGAGTCCTTGCCGCCGATGGACGCAATGCCCAGACCCATCTGGGCATCCAGCGCACCGAGCAGGGCGGCCAGCGGCTTGCCCCAGCGCTCGGGCTTATCGTTCATATGCTCAAAATATTCCTGGAACGTCAGGTACATGCCCTCGTGGTGGAAGCCCGCGCAGACCAGCTTGGTCACGCTCTCGACCACGGCCATATACGCGCCGCGGTAGGGGTCAGCCTCGGTCAAGTAGGGGTTGAAGCCCCACGCCATGCCGGAGCAGGTCGTCGTCTCGCCGTCCACTGGCAGCTTGGCGGCCATGGCCATCGTCGGGGTCAGCTGGTACTTGCCGCCGTAGGGCATCAGCACGGTGGCTGCGCCGATGGTGGAGTCGAACCGCTCGCCCAGGCCTTTTTGGCTGCAGACGTTCAGGTCGCTGACCATAGATTCCAGCTTCTGCTCAAACGTTGCACCGGCAAACTGGGGCTGCCAGACATGGCCCGGCAGGATGTGCGCATCAGCGTGGCGCTCGGCACCGTTGGAGTTCAGGAACTCACGGGAGAGGTCAACGATGGTCTTGCCGTTCCAGACCTCGCGCATCCGCTTTTCCTCGGTGACGGTGGCAACGATAGTCGCCTCAAGGTTTTCCTCGGCGGCGTACTTCATAAAGGTCTCGGCGTCCTCGGCGGCGACGGCCACGGCCATGCGCTCCTGGCTCTCCGAAATGGCCAGCTCGGTGCCGTCCAGACCCTCGTACTTGCGGGTGACCTTGTTCAGGTCGATGTGCAGGCCGTCGGCCAGCTCACCGATGGCGACAGACACACCGCCTGCGCCGAAGTCGTTGCAGCGCTTGATAAGGCGGCAGGCGTCCTCGCGGCGGAACAGGCGCTGCAGCTTGCGCTCGATGGGCGCGTTGCCCTTCTGCACCTCGGCACCGCATGTCTCAAGGCTCGTCAGCTTATGCGCCTTGGAGGAACCGGTGGCACCGCCGACACCGTCGCGGCCCGTGCGTCCGCCCAGCAGGATGACGACATCACCCGGGGCGGGCTCCTCGCGGCGGACATGGCTGGCAGGCGTCGCGCCGACAACTGCGCCGATCTCCATGCGCTTGGCGGCGTAGCCGGGATGGTACAGCTCTGCGACCTGACCGGTGGCAAGGCCGATCTGGTTGCCGTAGCTGGAATAGCCCGCGGCAGCCGTCGTGACCAGCTTGCGCTGGGGCAGCTTGCCGGGCATTGTCTCGGAAACAGGCTTCAGCGGGTCAGCCGCACCGGTCACGCGCATGGCCTGATAGACATAGCTGCGTCCGGACAGCGGGTCACGGATGGCACCGCCAATGCAGGTCGCCGCACCGCCGAAGGGCTCGATCTCGGTGGGGTGGTTGTGGGTCTCGTTCTTGAACAGGAACAGCCAGTCCTGCTGCTCACCGTCCACGTCACACTTGATCTTGACGGTGCAGGCGTTGATCTCCTCGCTCTCGTCAAGGTTCTTCAGAATGCCGCGCTGCTTCAGCGCCTTGGCACCGATGGTCGCGCAGTCCATCAGGGTGCGGTTTTTCCTGTCGCGGCCCGTCTCGGCGCGCAGTGCCATGTAGCGGTCAAATGCGGCCTGCACAAGCTCGTCGTCGATCTTCACGTCGTCCAGGATCGTGCCGAACGTCGTGTGGCGGCAGTGGTCGGACCAGTAGGTGTCGATCAGACGGATCTCGGTGATGGTCGGGTCGCGGTGCTCGGATTTGAAGTAGTTCTGGCAGAATACGATGTCCGCATGGTCCATCGCCAGGCCCTTCTCATTGCGGAACGCTTCCAGCGCGTCGTCGTCCAGCGCGGTGAAGCCCGTCAGTGTCTCGACCTCCGTCGGGATGGCAAACTCCATTTTCAGGGTGCTGCGCTCGTCAAGGCTTGCCTCGCGGGCCTCGACGGGGTTGATGACGTACTTCTTGATGGCGGCCAGGTCGGCGTCGGTCAGGTCGCCGTCCAGCAGATAGACGCGGGCGGAGCGCACCGCGGGGCGATCGCCCTGGCTCAGCAGCTGGATGCACTCGCTGGCAGAGTCGGCGCGCTGGTCAAACTGGCCGGGCAGGTACTCGACGGCAAAAACGGTCTTGGCGTCGGGCAGCTTGTCGTAGGTCACGTCAACAGGCGGCTCACTGAACACGGTGGGCACAGCCTGCTGGAACAGCACTGCGTCGATGCCCTCGACGTCATAGCGGTTCAAAAGGCGCAGACCGGTCAGATTCTGGATGCCGACCAGATCGACCAGCTCATGCAGAAGCCCCTGTGCCTCGCCGTCAAAGCCGGGCTTTTTCTCAACATAAATGCGATATACCATTGTATTTCCTCCTGAGAGTTAAATTTGCAGGAAGTGACGGACGGAAAGCCTTCCCCCTGGGGGAAAAAGGTGGCCGAGGCCCCGTCCGAGGGCGGATGAGGGGAAAGTGTACCGCTCTATCCCGTTGACGGAAAGCTGCGGGAAGTTTGCCCTCATCAGTCACCTTCGGTGACAGCTTCCCCCGATGGGGAAGCCTTTTTACTGCATTGCTGCCAGCGCTCTTGCCCCAATGTCACTGCGCTTGTGCAGCTTGTCAAAATGGATGCTCTCCGTGGCAGCATACGCCTTTTTCAGCGCCTCGGGCAGGGTGTTGGCCGTGGCGGTCACGCCCAGCACGCGCCCGCCGTTCGTGACGAGCCTGCCGTCCTTGATGGCTGTGCCGGCGTGGTAGACCGTCACATCGGCGGCGTCCAGCTGGCCAGCGGTCAGGCCGGTGATTTCCTTGCCCTTCTCGTAGGCGAGGGGATAGCCGCCGCTGGCTAAGATGACACAAGCCGCCGCGCCGTCGCTGAATTTGACATCGGTCTTGTCCAGCGTGCCGTTCGTTGTGGCCTCCATCACGGTCAGCAGGTCGCTTTCCAGCAGGGGCAGCACGACCTGCGTCTCGGGGTCGCCGAAGCGGCAGTTGTACTCGATGACCTTCGGGCCGTCGGGGGTCAGCATCAGGCCGAAATACAGGCAGCCCTTGAAGGGGCAGCCCTCGGCCTGCATGGCCGCAACCGTGGGCAGGAAAATCTCCTGCATGCAGCGCTCGGCGACTGCGGGCGTGTAGTAGGGGTTCGGGGCCACGGTGCCCATGCCGCCGGTGTTCAGGCCCTCGTCGTGGTCGAGAGCACGCTTGTGGTCCATGCTCGAGACCATCGGCTTGACGGTCTTGCCGTCGCAGAAGGACAGCACGCTGACCTCGGGGCCGGTCAGGAACTCCTCGACGACCACATGGTTGCCGGACGCGCCGAACTTTTTGTCCAGCATGATCTCCTTGACGCCGTCGGCAGCCTCCTGCTCATTCTGGCAGATCAGCACGCCTTTGCCCAGCGCCAGACCGTCCGCCTTGATGACGACGGGGTATTTGCCCTCGGCTTTGATGTAGTCCATGACCTTCTCGGGGTCGTCGAACGTTTCATATTTGGCCGTAGGGATGCCGTATTTCTTCATCAGGTCCTTGCTGAACACCTTGCTGGCCTCAATGCGGGCCGCGGCCTTGTCGGGACCGAATGCCGGGATGCCCACAGCGGCCAGCGCATCGACCATGCCCAGCGCCAGCGGGTCGTCCTGGGCGACGACGACATAGTCAAAGGCTTCTTCCTTGGCAAATTTGACCATGGCGTCCACGTCGGTGGCCGGGATGGCCTTGCAGTGAGCGTCATAGCTGATGCCGCCGTTGCCGGGCGCACACCAGATCTCGGAGCAGCGGGGGCTTTTTTTCAGTGCGCGGATGATGGCGTGCTCACGCCCACCGCCGCCTACAACCAGAATTTTCATAAGCGTCCTCCTTGACAGCACAACAGCCCGCGACGAAAAATCGCCGCAGGCGAGTTGTTTTTGCGTTTAATGATGGAACAGTCGGATGCCGCAGAACGCCATCGCAATGCCGTACTTGTTGCAGGTGTCGATCACCTGTGCGTCGCGGATGGAGCCGCCCGGCTGTACAATGGCGGTCACGCCGCTGCGGCGCGCGCGCTCGATGTTATCGCCGAACGGGAAGAAGGCATCACTGCCCAGGCTCACACCGGTCACGGCATTCAGCCAGGCGCGCTTTTCCTCGACGGTCAGCGGGGCCGGCTGCTCGGTGAAGGTCTCGGCCCAGACATCGTCGCCGATGACATCCTCCGGCGTGTCGCCGATGTAAACATCGATCGCGTTGTCGCGGTTCGGCTTGGCAATGTCAGCGCGGAACGGCAGGTCCAGCACCTTCGGCATGTGGCGCAGCTGCCAGTTGTCGGCCTTCTGGCCTGCCAGGCGGGTACAGTGCACGCGGCTCTGCTGGCCCGCACCGACGCCGATGGTCTGGCCGTCCTGCACGTAGCAGACGCTGTTGGACTGGGTGTATTTCAGCACGATCAGGCTGATGATGAGGTCGCGGCGCTGCTCGTCGCTGATGACCTTGTTCTCGGTCACAACGTTCTGCAGCATCGTCTCATTGGAAATGTCCAGGTCCTGACGGCCCTGTTCGAAGGTCACGCCAAAGACCGTGCGGGTCTCCAGCGGCTTCGGCTCGTAGTCGGCGTCGATCTGGACGATGGCGTAGCCGCCCTTCTTCTTGGATTTCAGCACCTCCAGCGCGTCGGCGTCGTAGCCGGGCGCAATGATGCCGTCGGAGACCTCGTGCTGAATCAGCTTCGCGGTGCTCAGGTCGCAGACATCGGACAGCGCGATCCAGTCGCCGAAGCTGGACATACGGTCCGCACCGCGGGCACGGGCGTAGGCGCAGGCCAGCGGGGAAAGCTCAGTCTCCGGCGCAATGTGGTACATGGCGCGCAGGGTCTCATCCAGCGGCAGACCGATGGCCGCACCGGCGGGGGAGACGTGCTTGAAGCTGGCGGCAGCGGGCTGGCCGAGTGCCTTTTTCAAATCGCGCACGAGCTGCCAGGAGTTGAACGCATCCAGAAAGTTGATGTAGCCCGGGCGTCCGTTCAAAATCTGCACAGGCAGGTCACTGCCGTCCGCCATGTAGATGCGGGCGGGCTTCTGGTTGGGGTTCGTGCCGTATTTCAGCTGAAATTCGTTCATATTAACCCTCCACAGCGGTGTATTTATTCAGGATAATGTCCTCGTACTCGCCGGTTTCCAGCTCGATGCTGCGGACAAACAGGCTGACCTTGTTGTCCTCGTTCAAGCTCGCCCACAGCTTGTCGGCAAACTTGTCCGCGTCGTTCGTGTCGATGGCGACGCGCAGCGGCTCACCCGCAAAGCTGGGGATCGGCGCACCGTTCTTGACGTAAGTGCTGATGAAGTGTCCCTCACCGGCCACGGGCTGCGGGTAGTCGAAGGTCTGGCGCTGCACGCTCTCGGCGTTGCCCTCGTCGGACTTGACGATGGACAGCTTGTAGCCGCCGCGGCGCATATCGACGACGCCGGAGATGCGGGGGGTAAAGTTCGGCGCGTCGTCCTCATAGGTGCGGGTCGCCAGCGCAGCCTCAAAGCTGTAGCCGGGGAAAAGGTTGCCGTTCATGAACCGGGCAATCGTGTCGGTCTGGTCGCCGTTCGTGACCACGGTGGTCTCCCGCAGGGTCAGCACAGCGTTGTAGATGATGAGGTGCGGGTCCTCGAGCTTGGCCGGGTCAGCGGCCACCGTGCGGATGCCGCCGTCGATAGGCTCAAACACACGGTTGCGGCTGTTGGCGCTGCGGCCCATGATCCAGTAGGCGACGAACGCCTTCTGGCCGTCGGGGCTTTTGCCCAGCACAATGCCGCGCCCGGGGTAGTCATTCCCGGCAAGATATTTGTACAGATTCTTTTTCATTGTTAAACCTCGTTTTGCATAAACAGGAAACGGGATTTCCTGCCGTGCAGTGGTGGAAAACGATTTTACACCTCGTCACTGCACACCATCGCCAATGCCTTGGGCAGCAGCTGCCACTCGGCCTCGACCATGACGCGCTTCTGCAGCGTCTCGGGGGTGTCGCCGGGCTCCACGGCCACGGCCTTCTGCAGCAGAATGGGCCCGCCGTCACATTCCTCGTTTACAAGGTGGACGGTAGCGCCGGTCAGCTTCACGCCGCGGGCCAGCGCAGCCTCGTGCACGCGCAGTCCGTAGAAGCCGGGGCCGCAGAAGCTGGGGATCAGGCTGGGATGAACATTGATGATTTTATTGCGGTAGGCCGCAATGACCTTTTCGCCCAGCACGCTCAAAAAGCCTGCCAGCACGACCACGTCAATACTGTGCTTCTGCAGGGTGTCCAGCAGGGCGGCGTCAAACGCTGCGCTGTCAGCGTAGTCCCTGCGGCTGACAACAGCGGATTCTACACCGAAATTGGCGGCGCGCTCCAGCGCGTAGACGCCGGGCTTGCTGGCAACGACCAGCTCGATTTTGCCGTTCGGGTTCTCGCCGCGGCGCTCGCTTTCCAGCAGGGCCTGCAAATTCGTGCCGCCGCCCGATACCAGTACCGCTACACGCTTCATACCAGCTCGACCCCGTCGCCCTCGACGATGGTGCCCAGACGGTAGGCGTCCTCGCCGTGGGCCTTCAGAATGGCAATGGCCTTGTCCGCATCCTCGGGCGCGACGGTCAGCACCATGCCGACGCCCATGTTGAAGGTGTTGAACATATCGTGCTCGGAGATGCCGCCCTCGCGCTGCATGACGTCGAACAGGGCAGGAATGCGCACATCGGCCTTGGCGATGCGGGCCGCACAGCCCTTCTTCAGGCTGCGGGGAATGTTCTCATAGAAGCCGCCGCCGGTGATGTGGGACACGCCCTTGACCGTGATCTCGTCCATGACAGCCAGCACGGGCTTGACGTAGATCTTCGTGGGGGCCAGCAGGGCCTCGCCCAGGGGCTTGTCCATGCCGTCGAATGTCTTTTTCAGCACATCGGGATTGTTGTCAATGTCAAAAATTTTGCGCACCAGCGAGAAACCGTTGGAGTGTACGCCCGTGGAGGGCAGTGCGATGATGACATCGCCCGGCTGCATCGTGGAGTTGTCCAAAATCTTTGCCTTGTCCACGACGCCGACGGTGAAGCCGGCCAGGTCGTACTCATCCTCGGGCATCATGCCGGGGTGCTCGGCGGTCTCGCCGCCCACGAGGGAGCAGCCCGCCTGGACGCAGCCCTCGGCCACGCCCTTGACGATCTCGGCGATCTTCTCCGGGATGTTCTTGCCGCAGGCGATGTAGTCGAGGAAAACCAGCGGCTTGGCACCGGCGCAGATGACGTCGTTGACGCACATGGCCACGCAGTCGATGCCGATGGTGTCGTGCTTGTCCAGCAGCATGGCGATGCGCAGCTTGGTGCCAACGCCGTCAGTGCCGGAAATCAGAACGGGATGTTCCATGCCGGTGCAGTCCAGCTCAAACAGGCCGCCGAAGCCGCCCAGACCGCCGATGCAGCTCTCGGTCATCGTGCGGGCCACATACTGCTTCATCAGCTCAACAGAGCGGTACCCGGCGGTAATATCCACGCCTGCAGCGGCGTAGCTGGCAGAATAGCTTTTTTCCATGTTGAACTCCTAAATGTGTTACATTACTCGGAAAATCGGGTGGCAGCGGCAAGCTCTCTCCCTCCGGCGCTGCGCGCCACCTCCCTCGCAGAGGGAGGCAAGGAGGCAGAAATCTCCAAAACACTGCGAGGGGGCTCCGCCCGCAGGCGGTGGGGGAGAGAAGTTTGCGCTACTGCTGCGCTTCCGTCGTTATGATTACAGCTTCTTATTCGTCTTAGACTGGCTCAGCGGCTTGTCGTAGACAATGTCCATCGTCTCGGTGGGCGGGGCGACGGGGTATTTGCCGGTAAAGCAGCCCGTGCAGAACCCGCACTTGCTGTGGATGGCCAGCTGCTGCACATGCTCAATGCTCAAATAGCCCAGCGTGTCAGACCCGACCAGCTCGTTGATCTCCTCGACGGTGTGGCCGGTGGCAATCAGGTCCTTCTCGTCGGGAATGTCGGTGCCGAAGTAGCACGGGTGGGCGAACGGCGGGGCGCTGATCCGGTAGTGTACCTCGGCAGCACCGGCCTCGCGCAGCAGGCGGATGGTGCGGGCGCTCGTCGTGCCGCGGACGATGGAGTCATCGACCAGCACAACGCGCTTGCCTTTGACCGTGGACGAGATGGCGTTCAGTTTGATGCGCACGCTGCTCTCGCGCTGGGCCTGGCTGCCCTGAATGAAGGTGCGGCCTACATATTTGTTCTTGATAAAGCCCACGCCGTAGGGGATGCCGCTCTCCTGCGCATAGCCGAGCGCTGCATCCAGACCGGAGTCCGGCGCGCCGATGACGACATCGGCCTCCACAGGATGCTCCTGCGCCAGGAACCGGCCTGCCTGCAGACGGGCCTCATGCACACAGGTGCCCTCGATGACGGAATCCGGGCGGGCAAAGTAGATGTACTCAAAGACGCACATCGTGTGCGGCGCGGCGCCGCAGTGGTCCTCCATCGTGCGCAGACCGTTGCGGTCGGCAATAACGATCTCGCCGGGGCGCACGTCACGGACGAACTTCGCACCCACGGCGTCCAGCGCACAGCTCTCGCTGGCAAAGGCATAGCCGTTGCCGTCGGGCAGCTCGCCGATGCACAGCGGGCGGAAGCCGTTGGGGTCGCGCGCCGCGATCAGCTTGGTGTGGGTCATAATGACGAGGGAGTATGCGCCCTCGATGTCGTCCATCGTGCGGCTGACGGCCATCTCAATGTTCGGCGTCAGCAGCCGGTTCTGGGTCAGCAGATAGGCGATGACCTCGGTGTCCGACGTGCCGTGAAAGATCGAACCGCTCATCTCGAGCTTGCGGCGCAGCTTCGGCGCGTTGACAAGGTTGCCGTTGTGGCAGACCGCCATAGCACCCTTGCAGTGATGCAGAACCATCGGCTGCGCATTGGAACGGCTGCGCTGGCCCGCCGTGGCATAGCGGACATGGCCGGTAGCCATCTTTGCGCCGCGGGGCAGCTCCTCCAGCACACGCTTGGTAAAGACCTCGCTGACAAGGCCCAGATCGCGGTAGCCGGACAGCACGCCGTCGACGTTCAGCGCAATGCCGCAGCTCTCCTGGCCGCGGTGCTGCAGGGCGTACAGCGCACTGTAGACGGCGCTGACCATATCGGTCTCGCCGGTCTTGTCATACATACCGAACACGCCGCACTCCTCGTGCAGGGACTCGGTGTATTGGGAAATTTCGCTCATTTATTTGCTCCAATTGTCGGAATGGTAAAGCCGTAGGGGCGGATCCTATATCCGCCCGTGGGTCGGCTGCCTCTTGTGGGCACATAGGGAATGCGCCCCTACGGGAAAGCGCACGGTAAATTATGCGGGTGCAATCAGCCCAGCAGGCGCTTCATGACTTCCTGGTAAGCGTCGGCTTCGCCGCCCATGTTGCGGCGGAACAGATCCTTGTCCAGATGTGCGCCGGTGGTGGCGTCCCAGAAACGGCAGGTGTCGGGGCTGATCTCGTCGGCCAGGATGATCGTGCCGTCGGACAGGCGGCCAAACTCGAGCTTAAAGTCCACCAGACGGATGTTGGCGTCCAGCATGATCTTCTTCAGCACCTCGTTGACCTTGAAGGCATACTTCGCGATGGTGTCCAGCTCCTCCTGGGTAGCCAGGTCGAGGGCCAGGGCGTAGTAGTGGTTGATGAACGGGTCGTGCAGATCGTCGTTCTTGTAGCTGTACTCGAGGATGGGGGTCTTAAAGACCTTGCCCTCGGGCACGCCCATGCGCAGGCTGAAGTGACCGGCTGCAACGTTGCGGACGATGACCTCCAGAGGCACGATCTCGACCTTCTTCACAAAGGTGTCGCGGTCATTGACCTCCTCCACGTAATGGGTGGGGATGCCCTCCTTCTCGAGCTTCTGCATCAGAGCGTTGGACAGCTTGTTGTTGACAATGCCCTTGTCGCGAATGGTGCCCTTCTTCTCACCGTCACCGGCAGTGGCGTCATCCTTATAGTGGACCATGACGATCTCGGGATCGTTGGTAGCGAAAACCTGCTTGGCCTTGCCTTCGTACAGCTGCTCTTTAACTTCGTAATTCATGAGAAACGCTCCTTTTTATAGTATAATATAGTAAAGTATGTATGTGTACCTGTTTTTGGCTTCCCCCTTGGGGGAAGCTCCCGCCCGCAGGCGGGTGATGAGGGAAAGGCTGCCGGGACAGTCCGTTTACGGGATACAGCGG
>ERZ772900.2581-NODE-2581-length-13170-cov-3.857110_pt1 | contig 13170 bp, 12 predicted proteins | sample MGYA00512124_ERZ772900 | MGnify/ENA primary metagenome ERZ772900 (study PRJEB29015, sample SAMEA2737716) | human gut metagenome | biome: human gut; feature: human-associated habitat; material: faeces | place: China | collected 2012 ... | reverse complement strand
CCTCCCCTACAAGGGGAGGTGGCATTGCGAAGCAATGACGGAGAGGTTGTACGAAGGAAAAGTGAATCACAAATAAAACGTTAATGCCCTTCGGTCAGTTCTTTCACCGCAGCGGTGAGAGTGTCGGCAAAGGACTGCTTGGAATAGTGCTTCTCATAGAGCCTGCGGCAGCCGGCCCGCATGGCGGCGAGCTTCTCCGGGTGGAGGATGGCCCACTCCAGAATGGAGCTCAGCTTTTCCGGGTCGTCATCCGGGTAGGTGAAACCATCGACCCCTTCGGTGATGAGACCGGCGGTGCCAGTGTGTTCCGACACGATGGAGGGTTTGCCGAAGATGAGGCCCTCGGTGACGAAGGTGGGCATCGGGTCGTCGCGGGAGGCGCAGACGAGGCAGGTGCACTGCTCCATCAGGTTCTTGATCTCATCCCGGCTGAGCCGCTTGCAGTAGAAGACGTTGGCCGGGTATTCGGTGGTCAGGGTGCGGACGGCGTCCATCATCTCCTGGTCGGCAGCTTTGCCCACGAAGAGGAAGGTTGCTTTTTCCCGCACGGCGTCGGGCAGCAGGCGGATGGCCTTGCAGAAGATGTCCTGCCCCTTTCGGCGCTCGAACGAGCCGACCGTGGCGAAGAGGGGCTTGTCGGCGGGGTAACCCAAATCGCAGCGGGGGAAATCCTCAGCGGCATAATCCGGCAGGCCGTAGATGAGGGGGCGGATGTCGAACTGGGGGCGGACCGAGTGCATGGCGGCGGCAGCGTGTTTGCCGACCGAGTAGAGCTGCACATTGGGCGCAATGTGCTTGGGGATCTGGTGCGCGATGTGGGGGTAGCCCGCAAAGGCATCGTGGAGCCACCAGAGCACCGGCACCGGCGCGTTGCTCAGGGCGCGGATAACGCGGGCCTCGACCACGGTGTTGGCCAGCACGAAGTCGGCGCAGAGCGCCAGCCCCCAGAGGGTGTTCGAGGAGGTGCAGCCCGCGCGGGTGATGACGGCGGCTCCGGCATCCACGAAGAGCTGGAGCGAGCCGGAATCGTCCGGGCCGAGGACCACGACCTCATAGCCCATGCTGCGGAGCACCGGCACGGCGCTGACCAGCACGATGGGAGCACCGGTCATGTCCAGCACATGGCTCATGACGAAGGCCCGCTTGCCGGAGGCAGAATAGGCATCCTCGGCGCAGATGTCCCGCTCGTAGTGGAGCAGGGCCTGCGGGATGCAGACCGGAGTCTGGCAGAGCTGCGCGGCCAGAGCCAGCAGCTCGGTGACGCTTTCGGGGTCCCGCGCGGCGGCGCGGCAGCGGGCCAGCAGGCCGCGGCTGACGAGGGCGAACTTGTTCTCGGCCAGATGCCCATGGCTCTGGTAGAGGGCCGTCTGCCCCGAAAAGCCGAAGACCGCATTGCAGACGGCGTAGTCCGCGCCGTCCCGCAGGGCCTGGGCGAAATAGGTCAGAGTGGTGGAGAGGCAGGCAACGTCCTCGCTGACGAGGAGCACACCGGCCACCGCGTCGGTCAGCTCTCCGGCCAGATGGTCCACCAGACGGAATTTGCGGTGGAGCTGGTCCTGCAGAGCCTGCGCCAGAACGCGGCTGCGCAGCGGCGCATAGACGAGCAGGTAGGTGCTCTGGGTGTCGGTGTAGGTCTGCTTTGCCAGCTGTTCCCGCTGCAGGGAAGTGTAACTGTTGTACATGCGCGTCCCTCCCGGCTCAGTGGCGGAACAGCCCCAGCAGGCGGCGCAGGGGCCGTGTCAGCTTCCAGCTGCTGCTGTTCAGGACGCCTTCCAGCGAAGTCTCGTAGGCCTGACGGCGGGTTTCCGCCTCGGCGTTCTTCTGGTGCAGTTCGCTGATCTGCTGCTGCAGCGCGGCAATGGCCTGCTGCTGTGCGGCGATCTGGTCGTTGAGACCGGCGATGTGATGGGCCTCGCTGTCTCTGGTCTTCTGGTAGAACCGGAGGCCCTCCAGCACGGTGTTGAAGAGCGGCTTGTCGGCCAGTGTTTCCAGCGGGCAGTAATGATAGGAGACGCCCAGCTTCATCCCGGCGGGGAAATGGGTCACACCGTCCAGCAGATAGTTGGGGTCGCGGTCGAGGAAGAGGGTGCTGTCGCTGGGCAGAGTCAGGCCGTTGGCCGGGCGGCAGAGCACCCGGTCGTCCGAAAGGCTCAGGTTGGTGATGCAGCAGGGCAGTTCGCCCGGATCGAGCCGCAGGGCGCGGGCGGTCACAGGCAGCTCAAAGGTCGCGATGACGACACCCGTCAGCTCGTCCACCTCATAGTCCGGGGCGGTGAGGGTGTCTTTCTCCGAAAAGCCGAAGCCCGCATCAAAATAGAGGGTGGGCTGCAGCAAGGCGGGGGAGTCGGTGTGCTTCTCATTCTGTGGATGGGCCGCAAGGTAGGATTGCACTTCCTGTTCCAGCCCAAGGCAGCGTTCTGCCAGGCGGGAAACGCCCTCGTCCGAGAGCTTGAGCTGCTGTTCGAGATCCGCGATGCGGGCCTGCAGGGCAGCCGTGGAGGCAGGAGCTTCGTTGTTCATAACCGGATTCTCCTCATTTTATATAAATTCACTTCAGCGGGGAGACCCCGCAAAAATTCAATGTCTGGCCGCATAACGCCGCTGTGCCGGGTCCGCACGTCGGGAGGCCGCATTCCGGGCAGCGGTGCGCTGGAGCTTCCAGTCGCGGCGGCGGAGCAGCAGCTCGCAGATCAGCAGGATCGAACCCATGGACACCGCAAAGTGGGTCACAAGGCCCAGAGCCTCCCGGCCCGCAAACTTCTGCGCCATCAGATACCAGGGGATGGCGGTGAGCTCCACGGTGTGGATGCAGAAGATGTACAGCGACCGCTGGCCGATGGCCTGCACGCCGTGGGTGATGAAATTGTCCACATGGCGCTGGAAAAAGAGCAGAAGCGACAGCATACCCAGACCGGTCATCACATCCAGCAGGATGCTCACGGGGCCGAAGGTCCATTCGGCCATCGAGACACAGTCGGTGCTCTGGGTGGCCAGCACAAGGCCCGCCACAGCCAGCGCCGAGGCGATCATGCCGAGCTTGAGCTTCCAGGACAGGGGCTTGTCGAAGATCTTGTGCTGCTTGGCCAGATACCCGACGTAGAGCGCCGGAACCGTGACCATGCCCTGGCCGATGCAGAAGGGGACCTCCCAGGTGATGCAGATGCCCCAGCCCAACAACATGGTGCCCAGCACGGCCCAGGGTATGTATGGTTCGGGGAAGATGTTCAGGATGACGTCCAGCAGGATCCACGCGATCATCAGCGAGAGCAGATACCACATCGGCCCGCAGGAGAAGAAGGTCTGCCCGGCGTAGAGGGAGGTATGGGGCAGGCCCAGCGCAAAACCGCCGAAGACCTTGAGGGTCTCTCGGACAGCGCCCTCGACCGAGCCGAAGGTGAGATAGTGGATGAGAAAATGGAAGAACGTCGTGGCAAGCCCGGTATAAAGGTAGGGCTTGAGCAGCGTTTTGAACTGCTGGTCGATGCACTTGCCGATGGACCGCTTGCGGAAACCGTAGCCGCTGGCGATGTAGAACGCCGCCATCAGGGACTCCCGGTAGGCGAACAGATAAAAGGTCATGGGCGTGATGGTCGTCGTGGCACCCACCGGATACAGCTCGGCGGAGTGCGCGAACACGATGGTCAGCATTCCGATGCCCTTGAGAAAATCAAACATGCCCAATGAATTGGCTGTGCGGGGTTTGGTACCCTCCATGAAATGCCCTCCTTTGCGCCGAGATCACCGGGGGAGTGGCAGATGCCGAATTCGGGCGCAAGATGTTAAAAGTTACAAAATCGTTATAAATAAGTATAATGCTTTTTTGAGGTTCTGTCAATCAAAGACGGACAGCCTGCAAAAAGCCCTCACGGTGCAGAAAAAGTGTACCACACCCGCTGCCCCTGCGCAATGAATGGGAGCAAATCCCATCTGTCTGCACAAGTTGGATGCAAGTTTATATTGCATGTTTGTGCAATTAAAACTTGCATTCAGCTCCGGAATGCGGTATACTGAGAACCATAGCCCCCAAACTTTGCCAAAAAGCGGGATTCATTGGAAAAACGTCAAACAAATAAGGAGTGTATAAAATATGACCAGAGAAGAGTGCTGCGCCGTTGTTGCTGAAAAAGACATGCCGATGACGGTCTATGATATGATCGTTGCCATGCAGGAAAAATACGCCGGGCGCCCGGCATTCCGCTGGGTGGACGACGCCACCAGGACCGTGCAGGAGAAGACCTACGGCCAGTTCGTGGCGGACATCCGCAGGATGACCCGCTATCTGCAGGCAAATGTTGCCGATGTGAAGGGCCAGCGCATCGTCATCCTGAGCCGCACCAACTACGAGTACGGTGTGGTGACCTTCGGCACTGTGATGGCCGGTGCAATCATCGTGACCCTGAACCAGAAAAAGACCTGGCCGGAGCTGGAGTATGAGCTGGGCCTGAGCGAGCCTGCCCTCATCTTTACCGACGGCATCGACTACGGCTATGCCGACGAGCTCAAGGCCGCCTACGGCGACAAGCTCCGCCCCATGAACGCCTATGAGGGCAGCGCCCCGGCCGAGCTGGCCAACCGCATCGACACCAACGCTCTGATGATGCTGATGTTCACCTCCGGCACCACCGGCCGCAGCAAGGGCGTCATGCTCTCGGAGCGGAATATGTGCGCCAGCCTGCACACCTATTCGGAGGTGGCAGAGAACTGGATCACCGACCGCCTCCCGGCAGGCCAGAAGCTGCCGCTGAGCCATATGACCCTGCTGCCCCTCTTCCACATGGCCTGCTTCGTCTGCGTTATGTCCTACCCGCCTGCCGGCTGGGCTCTGAACCTCTGCGGCGACATCCGCGACTTCTACCGCGACCTGGGCCTGATGCACAGCGATGTCATGGCCTCGGCCCCCATGCTGGTGGAGACCATCTACAACGACATGAAGCGTGGCCGCGTCAGCCGTCTGAACGGCCTGTGGGACCTGTGCTGCTCTTCCGCTGCCCTCGACCCCAGGATGCTGCTGGAGCTGGCCCAGAACGGCTTCGTCGTCAACCAGTGCTACGGTATGACCGAGACCTTCGGCGACGGCATCCTGAACTTCACGCAGGTCGAAAAGCAGATGAGTGCCGTGGGCAAGCCCGACGACCACGTTCAGTATAAGCTGGACGAGACCGGCGAGATCTGCATCAAGGGCGACTGCGTGATGCTGGGCTACTACAAGGACCCCGAGGCCACGGCAGAGGTCATCGACGCCGACGGCTGGTTCCACACCGGCGACCTGGCCCGCGTGGACGAGGACGGCTTCTACTACATCACCGGCCGCAGGAAGAACCTCATCATCCTGGACAGCGGCGAGAACGTCAGCCCCGAAGAGCTGGAGAAGCTGCTGGGCAAGTGCACCGACATCAAGGAGTGCGTCGTCAAGGAGATGGGCAAGAAGATCGGTGCCGTCATCTGCTGCGAGCCGGACAAGGAGCAGACCGTCCGCGCCTTCGTCACCGAGCTGAACCGCACCCTGCCGCTGTACAAGCGCATCAGCGCGGTGGAGTGCACCGCAGAGCCGCTGCCCCGCAATGCCATGGGCAAGCTGCTGCGTAAGTAAGAGCGCATTTGTAGAAAATCTGTAAAGCTGTACGGCGAAATATTGCAATTCCCCTGAAAAACGGGTATTATAAAACTGCATGACGTCGGTACAGGCCGGGACCAGAATGGGAAAACCGGGCCGCGCGGGGCATCCCCTTGCGCTGTGACGCTGAAATCCATCATGGAAAGGAAGATTTTTTGATGCAAAGAGCAGAAATCGTGTCCCAGATCCTCGCGATCCTGGAGGACGTGGCAGAGATCAGCCCGGAGGACGTGAACGAAGACAGCGTCCTGATGGACGACCTCGACCTGTCCTCAATGGAGATCCTGACCATTGTGGCGGATCTGGAAGAGACCTTTGGTCTGCGCATCCCCGAAAAGGAGCTGCGCAACTTTGTGACCATCGCGGACGTGGCAGATTATCTGGCGGATAACGCGGGGTGAACTGATTGAACGAGACGCAGTGTGCCGTTTTTCAGGGCATCGTGTATTATTACCGCGCCAATCAGGTGATCTGCCGCTATCAGATCGCCCTGCACGACCCTGTGGACCCGGCGCTGCTGCAGCGGGCCCTGGACGAGATGCGCCCTCTGGCGGGGTGGTACTTCCAGAAAGTCGTGTGGGAAAAGCGGGAGGCGCATCTTGCGCCGAACGATGCGCCCTGCCGGGTGACCGTGGGAGAAGCCGCCCCTGCCATCCCGGAGGCAACGAACGATTATTTGTTTTCGCTCCACTGCGAGGGAACGACCATCTACTTCGACTGGTTCCATTTCCTTGCGGACGGACGCGGATTTTCACCGTTCATGACGCTGGTGCTCCGCGCCTACTGCAACCTGCGGTACGGCACGGCCTTTGCGTGTGAAACGCTTGCCGAGGACCCGCCCTATGACCCGGAGCGGCTGCTCAAAGAGTTCCCGGAGAGCCAGAAGGCGGGGGCCGAGCAGAACCAGCCCATCGACATCTTTGAGGGAAAGCCCGACCGCATCCGGCTCCGGCTGGACCGGGCCAGCCTCATCAAGGCGGCGGCGCGGGAGGGGGTCAAGCCCTTCACGGCTCTGATGGGCATCGTCTGCCAGGGCTGCGGGCAGTATCTGGAAAAGGACGAGCTTCTTTACAGCTTTGCCGCCGACCTGCGCGAGACGATGGGCCTGCCCAATGCCCGCTACAACTGCATCGTCACCTATCAGCTGCCGCTGAAGGGGGCGGCGGGTGCCCGGCTGAGCGCTTTTGCCAAGGCGCTGGATGCCGCCATCCGGGAGTATCTGAAGCCGGAACGCCTGCGCTACCGTTTGGCCGAGCAGATGGGCTTCGTCTGCCGGATGTTCCAGCAGAAGGCTCCGCTGAAGATCAAACAGCGCATCTTCCAGATGGGCGAGTACCTCAGCGGGAGCCCGGCGGATTTCTGGGTGAGCTATCTGGGCGACCCATTCGCCCCGCGCAGCCCGGAACTGGAAGCCTACGTGGAGGATTTCCAGACCTGGGTGCTGCCGGACGGCGCGTCTCTCGCCATGGAAGTGACCAGCCTGCACGGTGTGCTGACCGCCTGCATCGAGAACAAGGTGCATCGCCCCGGCCTTGCGCAGGCGCTGGCCCGCGCATTTGCCGCCGAGGGCGTCACGGTGCTGGAAACAGCGGAACTCGACGAACAATAAAAAAGGTGTTGCTGCGAATTTCTTGCAGCAACACCTTTTTTGGTTTTCAGAAGGAACCGCCCGACGAGCCGCCGAAGCCGTCGCTGTCGGTGGTGGAACCGCCGGAGTCGCTTTCGGGCTGGGGCGGGTCGTAGACCTCGACGCGGTCGGTGTGGGTGTAGCGGTCGGTCTTGACCCGAAGCTTGAGCCCGGCACCGATGTAGTCGTCGGCTTCGGTCTTGAGCTGGGCCGTCTTCATCCGGCTGTACAGGATGCCGCAGACCACGGCGGCGATGAGCATCGGGATGCCCACCACGATGAGGATGCCGATCAGGCCGAGGCCGCCGTCCGGGTCGTTGTCGTAATCCAGCGGCTCGCCGTTCTCGGCGTAGAAGTCCAGTGTGCTGGCGCAGAGGTCGATGTAGGTCTGGGCAGCATCGGCGTAGTCGCCGTCCGACAGCAGGGGCACGACCTCGTCTTCCAGCTGCTCAATGCGGTAGTCGGTAAAGGCGGTGACGCCCCCGCCGTAGGTGATGGTGACGTACTTGCGGGAGCCGAGGGCGATCATGAACAGGATGCCGCTTTTTCCGCTGCCGGAGCCAAGGTCGTTCTGCACATAATAGTTCTTGGCGTAGGCGCGCTGGTCGGTGTCGCCGATGCTGTCCACCGTGAGGAAATAGACGTCGCAGTCATGCCCGGCGGAAGCGTCCTCGGCGCTGGATTCCAGCTGGGCGAGGGTGTCGGCGTCGAACAGGCCGTATTCATCCCGCACAAGGGGCGCGTCGGCCAGCGCCGGGCAGGCGAGACAGACCGCAAGGACCAGAGCGGCAAGGAATGCGCAGAGGCTGCGCAGGCAATGGGTGTGAGGATTCATTCTGCGCACCTCCTTATAAGTAGAGCAGCCAGGTGAGGAAGGCCATCAGCGGCAGGCTGATGGCGGCAAACCACGCGGCCACTTTGGCTTTGTCCACAGGCAGGTCACCGATGAGCCGCCCGGTCTGACCGTTCATCGCGAAGAGGAAGTCGTTGTCCTTCCAGCGGGTGTGGAGCATCCAGACCGGCAGCAGGGCGTAATGCGCCCGGAACTTGCTGAGGTTGATGTCCTCGTGCAGGGTGTTGACCTCCGAATAGCCGTGGGTGGTCTCGTGCAGAGCCTGGGCCGTGGAGTTCAGCATCCGGGTGCGGGCCCGCTCGGCACAGGCGTCGGAGTCCTCGTCGTAGCGGTCGGCCAGAAAGCCCGGCAGATACGCAGTGGAAAAGGGCTTCAGATCGCTGTAATCAAACGGCTCAATGGCGTCCATGTGGGCGTTGGGCATCTTGCTGGAGCCGTCCACCGGAACGCGGGTGAAGAAGGCGGTGCCCTCGCGCCGGACGTCGTAGTGCTGGGTGGTGGTCACGTTGTAGTCGCCCTCGCGGTGGCTCTCGGTCGTCAGGCCCTCGTAGCTGCCCTGAGCGTCGGCCTCGGCATCGTAGAGCCAGAAGGGAACATAGACGCCCTGCAGCTCAGCGATGTGGTTCTGGCTCTTGAACGCCTTGGGCAGAAAGGCCTTGCCTTTATAGTAGTGGGTCAGCTGGGCGATGGCGGCATTCTTGTCCAGCTTGAAGGGCAGGATGTACTCCGGCTTCAGCTTGCCGGAGAGCTTGCCGCCCAGCACTGTGGGGTTGCCGCAGTAGGGGCAGGTGGTGGCGGCGGTGGTCTCGTCACAGACCAGCTCGGCCCCGCAGGTGGGGCAGGAGTAGCTGTTCAGGCCCTCCGCCTCGGCCTCGCTCCACACCGGACTGTCCTGCCGGGGCAGTCGGGCGGCTTTTTGGGCATCGCCCTCGGCGGCAGTGTCGGCAGCGGCCTGCTTTTTGGCGTAGCGGGCCTCGATGTCCTTTACGTCGTAGGCCGAGCCGCAGTAATCGCAGACCAGCTTGCCGCTGGCACCATCGTAGTGCAGGGGGCCGGTACAGGCCGGGCACTGATAATTCGTTGTCTTTTCAGCCATGCGTCAGACCCCTCTCAGGCCCCAAAGGGCTTGCCGCACTCGGGGCAGAACTTGGGCGGGTTGGCCGGGTCGGCGGGCACAAAGCCGCAGTTGGCGCACCTGGCGGCGGGCCGGGGTCTGCCGCACTCCGAACAGAATTTGCCGCTGTTCTTTGCACCGCAGCTGCACACCCAGACAGCCGGGGCTTCGGGCCGGGGCTTGCCGCATTCGGCACAGAACTTGCCCGTGTTGCCGGTGTGGCCGCAGCTGCAGGTCCAACCTGCGGCCGGTGCGGCCTGAGGCTGCGCGGCGGTCTGCTGGCCGCCCATCTGGTAGAGATCCCGGGCGTTGACACCGCCCGCTGCAGCGGCCTGGTTCATCCCCATAAAGGCCATGGCGGGGCCGGCGGCGGTGTTGGAGGCGGCAGCCTGCATGGCGGAGGCCTGCGCGCCCACCAGATGCGCGGCGGCGCGGGTGGGATCCATAAAGGCCGCACTGCGCTGCAGCTCCTTGATCATCTGCTCGTCTTCCTCGCTGGCCTTGACACCGGAAACGCCCAGAGAGACGATCTCGATGCCGCGCAGCCTGCTCCACTTGGCGCTCAGCTCCTGATTCAGGGCCTCGGCCAGCTCGGCGGTGTGGCCGGGCAGGGCGGAGTAGCGGATGCCCTGCTCGCTGATCCGGGCAAAGGCGGGCTGAAGGGCGGTCATCAGTTCGGTCTTGAGCTGGCCGTCCAGCGCGTCGCGGGTGTAGGCGTTTTCCACATTGCCGCAGACATTGGTGTAAAACAGGATGGGGTTGACCACCCGGTAGCTGTACTCGCCGAAGCACCGGATGCCGATGTCAATGTCGATACCGGCGCGCTGGTCCACCACCCGGAAGGGCACCGGGTTGGGGGTGCCGTACTTGTTGCCGGTGAGCTCCCGGGTATTGATATAGTAGATGCGCTGGTCGGAACCGGCCTGCCCGCCAAAGCTGAACCGCTTGCCCAGCTCGGCAAACACGCTGTCGATGTCCTTCAGCCCGCCGCTGAGCAGGGAGGGCTGGGTGCCGGTGCTGTAGGTGTACTCGCCCGGCTCGGCGCACAGCTCCACCACTTTGCCCTGCTCTACGATCAGGGCGCACTGGCCCTCCGCCACGGCCACGACGGAGCCGTCGGAGATGATGTTCTCATTGCCGTGCTTGTTGGCAGAGCGACGGTCGGTGCGCTTCTGCCCCTTGACGGCCAGCACTTCGGCCGGGAGGGCATCGCAATAGAAAAACTCTTTCCACTGGTCGGCCATCACGCCGGAGGCCGCGTTCATTGCAGCTTTTACAAGACCCATATTCCAAATCTCCTTTGAAGTGGTTTCGGTTGCGGAATTACCCTTAGTATAGCACAGAAGCACTGCAAAAGGAAACTGCCTCTTGCAATTTTGGCACGATGGGTGTAGAATACTCCCGACAACAAAATACAGGGGAGCTCGTCATGCGGGCTGAGAGGAAGTGCTCAAACTTCGACCCTTTTACCTGATGCGGATAATGCCGCCGTAGGAAGTCATCACGATGCGTTTTCACAGGGGCTTCCGCAGAGGGAGCTCCTGTTTTTGTTTTCTGCCGCAGCCGCCTTGTGGGCGGCTCCGGGCCGAGGGGGAGCGCCCTGGGCCTTGAATCGACGCGATGGGAAGCCGTGTTCCGGCGTGAGAGGAGACCAGAAAGTCTCGACCGCTTTGCAATAGGAGGAATCCTCATGAAAGCACTCTCTACGAAAAAGCTGGCTCTGGCCGGGATGCTCTGCGCCCTGGCCGTTGTGGGCAGCGTGTTCAGCTTCCCCATTTTTGGCAGCAAATGCGCCCCGGTGCAGCACATGGTCAACATCCTGTGCGCTGTGCTGCTGGGCCCCTACTACGGCATCGGCGTGGCCTTCGTGGCCTCGCTGCTGCGCAACCTGCTGGGCCTGGGCAGTCTGATGGCCTTCCCCGGCAGCATGTTCGGTGCCCTGCTGTGCGGCATCGTCTACCACAAGACCGAAAAGCTGCTGCCCACTCTGGTGGGTGAGGTGTTCGGCACCTCCATCCTGGGCGGGCTGTGCGCCTACCCGGTGGCCATCCTGCTGATGGGCAAGAGCGCGGGCGATATCGCATTCTATGCCTACATCGTGCCCTTCCTCGTCTCGACCGCAGGCGGTGCGGTCATTGCAGGTGTGCTGCTGGCCGCGCTGCAGCGCTCCGGCGCTTTGCGCTCCATGCAGACCAGCCTGAGCTGAGGAGGGCACCGTGACAGCGTTTGGAGCTCTTTTCGACCGGGTGCGGGAAACCTCGCCCCTCGTCCACTGCATCTCGAATCTCGTCAGCGCCAACGACTGCGCTAACATCGTGCTGGCGGCCGGGGCGTCGCCCATCATGGCGGATGACCCGGAGGAGGTGGAGGAGATCACGGCGCTGAGCCGGGCCCTCTGCCTGAGTCTGGGCACCCCGAACCCCCGCAAGGCCGAGGCCATGGTCAAAGCGGGCCGCACCGCCGCCCGGCTGGGCCTGCCGGTGGTCTTTGACCCGGTGGGCGTGGGCGCATCGCAGTTCCGCCAGAGCATCGCGGCCGAGGTGCTGCGGGAAGTGCCCGTCACCGTGCTGCGGTGCAACGCCTCGGAGCTGCAGGCGCTGAGCGGGCTTGCGCAGGTCTCACGCGGGGTGGATGCCGGCAAGACCCTGCCGCCGGAGGCCCTGCGGCCGCTGGCCGAGCAGTTTGCCGCGCAGCACCACTGCGTCGCGGCAGTGACCGGGGCCGAGGACATCGTGACGGACGGGAAGACGACCCACATCCTCCGCAACGGCACCCCGCTGCTGCGGCGTGTGACCGGGGCGGGCTGTATGTTGTCGGTCCTGACGGCGGCTTTCGTGGGGGCCAACCCCGACTGCCCGCTGGCCGCGGCGGCCGCCGCCGTCTGTGCGATGGGCCTTTGCGGCGAGACTGCCGCTGCCCGCCTGACCGGCGAAGAGGGCACCGGAACGCTGTGCATGTATCTGATGGATGCCGTGTCCAACCTGACCGGCGAACAACTTGACCAAGGAGCAAACGATGAACTGTACTGCTGAGATGCTGCGGCTCTATGCCGTGACCGACCGCGCCTGGGTGGGCGAACAGACCCTGCCCCAGCAGGTGGAAGCTGCCCTGAAGGGCGGAGCCACCTGTGTGCAGCTGCGGGAAAAAGATCTGGGCGACGCAGCCATTCTGGCAGAGGCGCTGGAGATCTCCGCCCTCTGCAAACGGTACGGCGTGCCGTTCATTCTGAACGACAACGTGGCGCTGGCCAGGCAGTGCGGGGCCGACGGTGTGCATCTGGGGCAGGAGGATATGGACCCCGCCGAAGCCCGGCGCATCCTTGGCCCGGAGGCCATCATCGGCGTGTCGGCCCACAATGTGGCCGAAGCCAGAGCCGCTGTGGAGGCCGGTGCGGACTATCTGGGCTGCGGGGCCATGTTTGCGACCGCCACCAAGACGAATGTGACCGCCCTGCCCAAAGAGACGCTGCGGGCCATCTGCACGGCGGTCCCCATCCCGGTGGTCGCCATCGGCGGCATCCACAAGCAGAATCTGCTCAGCCTTGCCCACTGCGGCGAAGCCGGTGTGGCGCTGGTCAGCGCCATCTTCGCGGCTAAGGATATCGAGGCCGAGTGCAGGGAATTGAGAGCATTGGTAGAACAGTTATAAAGTTGTCCTTCGTACAACCTCTCAGTCTCGCTCACGCTCGACAGCTCCCCTGGTAGGGGAGCCCTTGGCAGGCCGGGCAGGCCCTGCTGTTCGCTTGGGCCCGATTGGGCGCAGGGCGGCGGGCCCTGTCCGCATTGGTAGCAGCATTTGTATTGCTGCTGTAAATCTCAACAGCGGAGCCCGGTCGTTTCCGGAAGCAAAAACTTTGCTCATCCAGAACGACCATCACCGACTCGCCAGTGGTCATCCTCCCTCTGTCGCTATTCGCGACATCTCCCTCCGGCCGGAGGGAGTCTTTCCTACAAGGGGAGGTG
>ERZ772900.2573-NODE-2573-length-13221-cov-11.668920_pt1 | contig 13221 bp, 19 predicted proteins | sample MGYA00512124_ERZ772900 | MGnify/ENA primary metagenome ERZ772900 (study PRJEB29015, sample SAMEA2737716) | human gut metagenome | biome: human gut; feature: human-associated habitat; material: faeces | place: China | collected 2012 ... | reverse complement strand
CTTCTTTTCTTCTTACTTCCTTTAATCCAAGAGCTTCCTCATAGAATTTTAAGGATTTGTCAAGATCTGTTACATTAAAATTGTTGTGCGCGAATGTGAATTTCATAACGTGCTCCTCTCCATTCATTTTTTATATAATCAACAGCTTCTGATTCTCCGACTCTTTTTGAGCCTCAATCCCGGTCTCGCCGCGTCCTAAGCTTTACACTTGCTTTTTCAAAGAGAGCTTTTCCGGCACTCTGATCGCCGGTCAGATCTCCCAGCTTTCACTTTCTTCATGGATCTCCATGACTTTCTCGCGGTACCCCGCTGAACACGGCAGCTGTTTCAACCGCTCTGCCACATCATATTCTCCCCAGAAATGCATCGGGAAAATAAGTTTTGTGTCGACTTCCCTCACGAAATCATCGATTCCCAGGTAAAAATATTCACCGAGTCTCGGATCCAGCGGCAGGAACGCAATATCCGCTGTCCGCCCGTGCATCTTCGAGATCTCTTCCTGGTACGCTTTCGCCATGTTCTTATTCCACTGCGGATCTTCCCCATCCCAATACCAGTGATTCAGGTCGCCTGCATGGTAAATCTCCAGACCATCCACACTGCACCAGAACGCGACGCCCTCATCTGTAGACTTAAATCCCTCGACCTTCAGTGTCCCATCCTTCAGGATCTGTCCCGGATTTAAAAATTCTGTCTTTCCTTTACAAGATTCCGGCACCCGCTTACTCCAGATATCAAATGCCAGAATATAATGGATATTCGGATGTTTTTCCTCCAGATCAAAGATCACCTTCGAAAAGTGGTCCGGATGCCTGTGGCTTGCAAACACATAGAGCGGTTTTTCCTCCGAAAACTCCGGCAGCTTCCCCTGGAAATAGTCAAACAGCAGGTACGCCGACTCCGTCTCCACGAGAAACGCGCTGTGATGAATGTATGTGATCTTCATGTCTTAAAACCTCTTTCCGCACTTCGGGCAGTATTCAAAGTTTTCCTTCGTCTCATAACCGCAGTTCGAACACCGCTTCAACGGCACATCCCAGGCCGGGGCATCATGTCCCTCTGAGACGAGCGTCAGATCTTCCTCCCGGATCGAAACATCCTCTCCCGCGGCGATCCGCTTTCCGACTTCCTCATTCAGCTGGTAGACAGTCCCGCAGCAGCTTGTCTTCACATAATATTTCCGTCCCCATTTAAAGATCGGAATAAAGAAAAAGGACAGGCACATATAGGTCATAAACACCTGATACCGTCCATATCTCCCGCAGCGGCCACAGATCATCGCCGCCGCGTTATAAACCAGCTCTTTTGTCCCCTGAGTAATTCCGCCAATAAAAAACATTGGGTTCCTCCAGTAATCTTATTTTAGTAGCCTAAATTTTCCCCAACGATCACAACCTTGATCCGTCCGTCATATCGGGATCTCCGTGTAACAACGATCGAACAGCACATACAGTCGGGGGACTGGCAGTCCATGCAGACTCCCTTTACACCACATGGCGTTTTCCGGCCGGTAGCATCTGCAATGATCGGACAAGCCTGCGTCTGGATCCGGTCGATCCCATCTTCAATACTCCGCACTATCTTATTCATTCCGACAACAATGATCACCTGCTTTGGTCCATGAATCAGACAGGCTACACGGTTTCCCGCACCGTCAATATTGACCAGTTCGCCTTTTACGGTGATCGCATTCGTTCCCATAAGAAAACAGTCCGCACTGCAGGAGCCGAGATATGACGGATTTCCCATCGTCTCTTTATCTTTCATCGGATAATCCCGCATCTCATGTCCGGATTTCTCCAATTCAGCCAGAATCCCCAGCTCCCGGACCGATGCCGAGCCGCCCCAGCCGATGGAAGCACCGGGTTCGATCAGCGAGAGTACCGTTTCCACTGCCTCTTTCTTATCCCGGCAATAGATTCCCTCCATATTTCTTTTTTTCAAATTACAAATGACATTTTCTGCCATCCGTTTTTTTGCGTCCTCCAACATCGTATCTCTCCTTTACAACTGCCTGACCATCGTTTTCCCGATGCTTCGCATTCCAAATCGGTAAAATCTACCACCACTGTATTGTACGGAATTTTCAGTTCAGATAATTCCTATTCGTATACAGTAACCACTTTCTCAGTGCTAATTGTAGCATACTATTCCCATATCTTGCAATTCCTGCTCAAATATTTTATACTGGAATCCATCAGCATGTTACTGTTCGTGCCTTGCGCAAACAGTGGCATCGGCGTCCATCCGACCCGCTGCGTGACTACCCGAAACACAATTTTAGGAAAGAGGAAGATATTTTGAGTATAAATCCAATGATGTTTCTGCAGTTCAAAAACTCCTGGCAGACCTTTATCAGAAACCACCCGAAATTCCCGGCTTTCTGGCGTGCGGTCTACAAACATGGCATACAGGAAAACATGATCATCGAATTTAAGGTTATCGAACCGGATGGCAAAGAACTCGCCTCCAACATCCGTGTGACCAAATCCGATCTGGAGCTTTTTGAGAATCTGAAAAAAATGATCACAGACCAGTAAGTCTTTTTCTTGCAATTCGTGTACGAGTATTCTATACTTTATATGTCAGTGTCAGGCGGGAAAACGCCGCGCTGATCACACTTCCCCGGTTTAAATCCCGGATCTTTGCTGTCACTGTCAGGATCTCCGGTATTGTAAACTGTGGTATTCAGTAACTATTCAGTAGGTCTGCGCATTTACTGCGCTGACCGTAAGAAAACTTAGACTAGAAGGCAAAAATCATATCGGTACAGCCGATTTAGAATGGATTTTTGCGCGTAACTGTGAGGGTACTGAACAGTTACGGTATTCATTTAATCATGGAGGACAAACTTATGCTGGAAACTGGAATAAAAGGAAGACAGGAGGTTGTTGTCTCTGACGCAAACTCCGCAAAAACAATGGGAAGCGGCACACTCGACGTGTTCGCGACACCGGCTATGACCGCTTTAATGGAAAAGACCGCCTGGATGAGCGTTGCTGATCAGCTCGACGAGGGCTGTGGTACTGTGGGTACACTCTTAAACGTAACACACGACGCACCGACACCGCTTGGAATGACCGTATGGTGCGAGACTGAACTTGTCGAGGTAGACGGACGTCGTCTCGTATTCGATGTTGCCGCTTACGACGCCAAAGGAAAGATCGGCGGAGGCCGCCACGAGCGCTTTATTATCCAGAACGAAAAGTTCCAGGCGAAAGCGAACAAGAAGGCACTTGCTGAATAATTTTTTGTCTCCCGCCATCTCTAAATTTGGCGGGAGACAACTTTCTTTTTTATTTCATAAATATTCTTCTGATGTTCAATTCGTTTTAATCTGGTTCTTTTAATCTTTATCAAATCTTTTGATTCATGATTTATTAACCTTTTTTATTTCTAAATTACAATTCTATTGACTTATTGAGATATATCTCATATCATATAAGGAGACACACAAAATTCCAAAGAAAGAATTATTGACCACACTTTTGAGAAAAAGAAACTATATTCAGAGGAGAACATGCATGACACTTCAGGAATATAAAAAACAGAAAATGCAAAATCCAGATTTTTCCGCCGCATATGACGAGATTCAACCGGAAATGGATATCATCCGGGCAATTATCGATGCCAGAATCAGTCAGAACATGACGCAAAAAGAACTTTCCGAAAGAACAGGAATCAACCAGACTGAGATCAGCCGTCTGGAAAACGGAAGTCGAAATCCATCCATCAAACTGCTTCAGCGCCTTGCCGAAGGAATGGGAATGACTTTAAAAATTTCTTTTGTTCCTAGGCAGACCCGCTGACCAGCCAGGAGGTACTCTATGATTTCAAAAAACTTAAAGGACTTCAACCTCCGCCAGATCGCCGACTCCGGTCAGTGTTTCCGTATGATTCCCTGTGCCCCGAATGATCCGCAGACAGCTTACCGGGTCATCAGCAGCGGACATTTTCTTATTGTGGAGCAGAATAGGGATGAGGTGATTTTTCACTGTCCCGATGACGAGTCTGCATTCTGGAATCATTATTTTGATCTTGGGACGGATTATGGTGCTTATATCCGCTCTGTTGACCCTGCGGATGAATATCTTTCAAAAGCGGCGGCTTTCGGCAGTGGAATACGGATCCTGAACCAGGATCTCTGGGAGATGATCATCACCTTTATTATCTCACAACAAAAGACAATTCCGGCGATCCGAGCGCTAGTGGAGGCGCTGAGTGAGAAATATGGAACACGGTATGAGTTGTCTTCCGGATATTATTATGCGTTTCCAACTCCTGAAGAGTTAAACCACGCCTCCCTGGATGATCTCCTCGCCTTAAAACTCGGTTACCGTGCCAAGTATATCAAGCGGACCTGCGAAGACGTCTGCTCCGGAAAGATGGATCTTGACCGTCTGCGGGGACTGAATTACTCCGACTCCATGGAAGCTCTTCTCTCCTGCTACGGAATAGGCGTCAAAGTTGCCAACTGCATCTGCCTCTTCGGTCTGCACCATATCGGTGCCTTCCCGGTGGACACCTGGATCAAAAAGATCCTGCTGCGGGAGTATGCCCCGAAAAGCCGCTGCACCAGTCATGTTCCCGAATCACGGCTCTGCGAGGCGCTGATCGAAGAAAATTTCTCGAAATATCCGGGGTTCGCCGGTGTGCTGCAGCAGTATATCTTCTTTTATGAGAGAGAGTTCTCATCAAAAGCAGCCCAGACTGCTAACGTCTAGGACCTGCTGCCGGCAGCTTCTTCCAGATGCACGACTATAAAAAGCCACCGGAATGATAATTTTCACTTTCATCCCGATGGCTTAATATTTACTCTATTTCCCGTTCCAGCACACATTTCATGTGCCGGCACCGGCAATTTCTATCTCTTATTTGATCTCATCCGCAATGTCATAGATCAGCTTCTCCGTATCATCCCATCCAAGACATGGATCCGTGATGGATTTTCCGTAAATATGCTCGCCGATCTTCTGACTGCCCGGCTCTAAGTAGCTCTCAACCATAACGCCCTTGATGAAGTTGTGGATCTCCTCCGAGTGACGGCGGCTGTGAAGAACTTCCTTCACGATACGGATCTGCTCCATGTAACGCTTGTTGGAGTTGGAGTGGTTAGCGTCAACAATGCAGGCCGGATTCAACAGCTCCCGCTCCTGATACAGGCTGTAGAGAAGCTCCAGATCCTCATAATGGTAGTTCGGCAGGCACTGACCGTGCTTGCTGACTGCGCCTCTTAAGATCGTGTGCGCCAGCGGATTACCCTTTGTCTCAACTTCCCATGTGCGGTAGATAAAATCATGACCATGCTGTGCAGCGTAAACGGCATTTAACATAACACCGAGGTCGCCGCTGGTCGGGTTCTTCATTCCAACCGGAACGTCCATACCGCTGGATACAAGGCGGTGCTGCTGGTTCTCAACAGAACGCGCACCGATCGCGACATAGGAAAGTACATCGGAAAGGTAGCTGTAATTTTCCGGATACAGCATCTCATCGGCTGTCGTGAATCCATAATCCTCGATCACGCGCATATGAAGCTTACGGATCGCTACAAGTCCTTCGTACATATTCGGCTTCTTCTCGGGATCCGGCTGATGAAGCATTCCCTTGTATCCGCCGCCTGTGGTACGCGGCTTATTTGTGTATACACGCGGTACGATAACCAGCTTATCCTTAACCTGCTCATTGACCTTGGCGAGACGGCTCATGTACTCACATACAGCGTCCTCGCGGTCCGCGGAGCACGGTCCAATGATCACGAGGAACTTTTTGCTCTTTCCCGTGATAACATCCGCAACCTCTTTATCTCTTGCCGCTTTTAACTCCACGCACTCCGGTGTCAGCGGAAATTCCGCCTTGATCTGCGCCGGTGTCGGAAGTAAACTTTTGTAATTGAATGACATAATTTTCTCCCCCAAAATATTATTTTCATGTAGATTCAGCCCTGCCTTTCTATATCGAATATGAACCGCGAACAAACTGTTCCAGACTGCATCATTCAATATCCAAATGCTGGCAAAACCAAATCATCACCTTTTAAGCACGTATTTTATTTTTAAGCACTTTATCGCTTTTAACTGCTGATGTGTCCATTTCTAAAAATGTCCCGCGCTACACATATGTCAGTGCGGGACATTTATTATTATAGTACACTTTTTTTAGGACTTCAAGTACTTATGTCTCTATATTTCTTTTTTTCGATGCTCCTTCCTCAATCCGCTTGCCCGCATATATTTTGCATACTTTTTCTGGTAAAACAAAAACCCCAGAGTCCTTATAAACAAAGGATTCTGAGACTTTCATAAGAGAGGCGACAACCAGATTTGAACCTCCTGTCATCTCTCGAAACCCAGATAAAGAAAGGAGTTTACATGCCGATTGATGCTTGTGTTTGCGGGCGCAAACAGTGCGCAAACACATAAATCTCACCTTTTCTGGCTCTAAGTTCATTTTTTCTGATTTAATATACCGGTACATTGTAATGGTGCGTTGTTTATAAAAATGTCTCAAAAAGATATAAATTTATGTAATCGGAGGGTCACAGTCCCTACGCAGAGGGGCAAACCGCCTGCCATGTTGCGCAATTAGACGGTGCTGCTTGAGACGGATATCTAAGCGGACATTTTGTACAGGGCATATTTCTAGCAAAACTTGCAACCCATTTTATGGACCAAATACAACGAGGCTGTCGCATTAGCAATATTTTTGCTAGGCGACAGCCCCATTTATTATTACATTTGTAATGCAGCGGCCTCTTCAGAGTGCACGGATGGAAATGGAATGACATTTTCTGGAAGATGCTGTTCAGCTTCCCATAGTGTCAATTTCTGTTGCATATTCATCCAGCTCTCTGGAGAAGTATTCGTTGCTTTCGCGATGCGAATTGCCATATCAGGGCTTAGCATTGCTTTTTCATTTACAAACTCTGACAATGTCTTTCGACTGACCCCAAGCATTTTGGCAGCCTCTGTGATGGTAAGACCCAGCGGCTTTATAACATCTTCCAGGAGGACAGCTCCCGGATGTGTTGGTTTTCTATTGGTCATACATGTTCCTCCTTCTAATGATAATCTTGGTAATCTAGGAGATACGCATCCTGTCCTTCAAAATAAAATGTTAATCTCCAGTTACCATTAACAGTAACAGCCCACATATCCTGTTTATCTCCTTTCAGAGGATGTAATCGATATCCTGGTAAATTCATATCCTGTGGACTTATACTTGCATCAAGACGATCAAGCATTCTTCCTAGTTTTGGCGCATGCTCTGGTTGGATTCCCTTCTTGGAACCACTTTCATAAAATTCCCTTAAGCCTTTGTGTGCAAATGATTTAATCATATTTATATTATACCGTGTAACGTTATGGGTGTCAAATAAGAAAATATAGTTCAGAAAAAATAAGATTCAGAAATTTTCCAGTTACCGTTTACTTGATAAGCATATCTGATGAACGAATGTGCGGAAGGTTCCTGGGAGCATCAGTATCCCGGACAGCATCCACGCCTAGTTCAGGCCGGGGAGATCAATCCATCCTGTAACCACAAAATAGAAAAACCCCGGAGTTGCAACCTCCGGGATTTTTCACATATTACTTGAGCACTTTTGTCGTTTTTGCCTAACGGCAGCCTAACATTAGTATAACATGTATGTTTTTTTCTGTATACCTAATAGTTTCCTTTTTTAATTTAATTTCTCGTATAATTAAAATAATCGCGCCATTCGAATTCTGTACGGTATCATTGTATTGCGATTATTACGGAAATGGTGCATTCGCATGTTACCCAAGCGCGCACTGGAAAGAGCTGTGCTTTCCGCATGCAGGGGGGGGAAAATCTCCCATGTTTATTTGCTCCCCGATATGCATCCTGTTAATGAAATTTTTTATGGTATGATTTCTTTATATAACAGAAAAAAAGCCATGAGGTGATCAACGATGAAAGAAAAATTTTTAATGGACCTGATCGGTTGCTATCGGGAGTATTTTCCGGAAAACATACCTGTTGAATGCCGAAAAACAGCGGCATTGATAGTATTCCGCTTTGCAATTCCAGATGAGGAATTAGATCATATATGTAAGTTGCTTATAGAGACTGAACTGGGAGAGCTGGAGTCGGCCGTGTATCAGGCATATCGCTTTTATATCAGCGAACCGTTCTGAGCGGCACTTGCATATATTTTACTGCACCAGGATCTTCCACTGTCAGAGGTCAGATATGGATTAACTGATGCCAGGCAACAATCCAGAACCAGAATCCGGAATACAAAAAAGGGAGAACAGTTCGTTGCAGAGCAGATGCAACGAATTGAGCGGATTAACCGGAATCTGCTTTTACTTAGTGAGGAAATACAGGCGGGCGAAGATTCCCACAATATTTAAAGCCGGATGACTACACGTAATCATCCGGCTTCTTTAACTGCTTAAAATAAATCGGTTGTAAAAAACATTTTCTGAGATGCGGATATTCTGGACTTCAGATCTGAAGGTATTTGAAAACTTTCCCCCTTTACTCTATGCATAACGCTAAAGATATAAAACAAACAATATAGTTAAGCGAATAGTATTACTACATACACATATAAAAATGAATAATCCCTTACATTTTAGCCAAAAACTTACAGCGTTTTTATGATTTATTTACAAATATTGCATATTCAAAATAATTATGATAAAATTTACACACAATAAATGATGCGCCTAATTTTGAAATATTTAAACGTGAAAGGAATGATGCCAATGAATAAATGAACTTTTTTGAAGGAATTACTAATGACGGTGTTCCGGGATGGAATGTGGGACCTGTTTATACAAAATTGTCATAAGTATAAGAGGGTGAATACTGATGAACAAAAAATTGTATATATTTTTTTCTTTAACATCCTTTGCTTATATGCTATCTGTTAGCGTATATTTGCTTAATAGCTTTATAATGTTAAATGATACTATTTTTGCGGTTACCAGAATTTTAATGATATGTTGTTTGCTTATATTTTTACTGTTTGGATTAAAATTAAAAACAATTGCAAAAATAGAAGGGAATAATCAAACGCTAACCAAATTTCAACATATTCAAAAAGTATGGAGCATAGTCATAATAACTAGCCTAATAATTCTTGTTTTTAGAGATTTTGTATGAATATTATAGGGGCTGTTGCATTAACAAATATTCGATTCTCTCAGCAGGGATGAACTGATCCAGGTATTAATGACAAAATACGGAGCTACAGAAACTGAAGCTGAAAGGTTAGTTGACCGTGCTTATGAAAATACCCAGCCGTATTCCGCAAGGGCGAAAGCTTTTCCTTCGAACCCATCCATTGGGCAAACATGCGTTATTGATGTAACGATTCACGTTGACGATGCCGCAACAGCTGCTGGAATTGCTAGTGAAATTATGGCTGCTTCGCCTTATGTGACTTTAGCAGCCGCGCTTTATGCTGCCAATATATTACTTACGGCTGGAAGTATGATATATGGATATACAGTTGTACTCCATATTAGTTATACCTATGGATATACAAACGATGGTGTTTTAGGTTGGACCCCGGGCTATGTATCTTATGAGATTTATTAATTGAGAGGTATGCTATGAAATATAAGGGAAATGTCTATTCGTATTTTAATTTATCAGGGATATTATTTTGTATTTTTATTGCATGGGCATCCTATTACAATTATAAGAATTTACAAATAACCGGACTTTTGGCTTTTTTTGTATTCTGCGTATTGAAGTGTGCAATGCTTGCAAAATTTAAAAAAGATATACTTGAAAAAGATACTCCCTTATTATTTAAAGTTTCTAACCATGTGTTTGGAATAGCATTTATTATCATGGATATCTTTATCTTTTATGTAAATAGGTGATCACTGGTCGCCTATGTTAAAGGAACTTAAGGCGGAAATACACATGGATGCATTTCCGCCTTTTACTATGCAATTGGAAATTTAGATAAGTCGTTTCTATATTTGTAGTAAGTGCCGCGACTGATGCCGATTACTTTCATGCAGTCAGATGGACAAAGATCTCCACCAAAGAGCGTATCACGTTTCAGAATAATATTTTTTGCCTTTCGTTCCTTCTCGGTGATGCACCGGCCACGAGGCCGGCCGAGCTGCTTTCCAGAACGTCTGGCTGTTTCTAATCCCTCGATCGTTCGTTGCCTGAGATCATCCAGTTCCTTATGGGCCTGTTGAAAGGCAATACGGACTTGCTTTTCTGCAAGCTTCACTTGATATGCTTCGATGGCCTCCAGAATTATATCAACCTCCGTGCCAGTCCGTGGAATTTGCATCTGACAGGCTTCCCGATATACCTCCGTGTTGATCCCAGGCTCCACGAAGAAAAACAAGTTCACTTTTCTTTTATACAGATCCAGGTACTCCTTTACTCCATCATCCTCATCACGGGCCATTCTGGAAACCGAATCAAAATAGATATTATCTCCAGGCATAAATCTGGGATAATATCTCCGCCACTTAGGCCGATCCTGTGTGCTACCAGTAAAAATTTCCTTGATGATAACAAGGTTCGGATCCGGACACATCAAGCGGATGTTGCGCTCCTGTCGTTCCACGTTCTGAAATTTTGTAGAAATCCTTATATATCCATAGTTCAATGCACATCTCTCCCGATTGTATGAAAAAAATGTTATATTTATAGTGTACAGATGATTGGCAATATACACAAGTTGAAACTGTATAAAAAAACGACCGTTTTTTTTCGTACACTTATATCTTTCATTATCTGAGCGATTATTGTATAATATAAACGTAAGCTTTTTATCATACGCCTCGGAGGATACTTCATTGATATACGGATAAAGGGCCTAAAATGGGCTGACATTGATGGGGACTTTATTCGTATACAGCGCTTTATAGATGACAAGAACCGTGTCATCAATTCCATTAAGGGCAACACAGCAGATGGAATTCGCTCTATGCCGCTGACACCTGCAACAAAAGCGATTCTTAGCCAGGTCCGGAAGTTACAGCCTGACGATCAGGAATTTATTTTCTATCGTGGCGACAGCCCTTTGGCAACCGTTACCTTCAATCGGCATTTGAAAAAATGTTGTGACGAATTAGGGATTGAATACCGTTCCTCTCATAAGCTGCGTTTCTCGACAGCATCTATCATGTATAAGAACGGTATGGAAGACACCGAATTACAAAAACTGCTTGGACATACGACGCTTTCCATGACACGACACTATTTATGCAATATCACTTCCAACGAAGAGACTGCAAATAAAATGGCCGCTATCCTTGGTTAAAGGTATAGTGACCATTTTACTAACCTAATGAGCGAGTTATGAATGGCTGTTTGCGCAAACAACTACTCTTCAAAATATTTTTTACGAGAGATAACTGAGACAAAGGATCTTATTGATCCGCAAATTTTTTATATGTATGAGCGGATCAGTAATATTCATTGCCATTGATAGGCCCGCTTGCGCAAACGATATATAGTCTCTTTAATGCATTGGAAATGTGCCATATTCAAGATCAAATCAATTTATTGTATGAATATAGATAAATAACTGCCCATACAACACATTGTTTTCAGACCGCAAACACGCGCAAACATCAAAATTATAAGGCAAAAACCCCAGAACCCTTATAAATAAAGGATTCTGAGGCTCTCATAAGAGAGGCGACAACCAGATTTGAACTGGTGATCAGGGTGTTGCAGACCCACGCCTTACCACTTGGCTATGTCGCCATAAATGACCCCAACGAGATTCGAACTCGTGTTACCGCCGTGAAAGGGCGATGTCTTAACCGCTTGACCATGGGGCCAGATATTAAATTAAAACTCCCCGAGTAGGACTCGAACCTACGACAGCGCGGTTAACAGCCGCGTGCTCTACCGACTGAGCTATCGAGGAATATTTCCTTTGTTCTTAGCTGTGCCTTAAGAACAGTGCTATTATATAATATGTTTTCGCATCTGTCAACCCGTTTTTTATATTTTTTGAAAAATTTCTACACTTTATTTTCCGGTATGTTTTATCCTTATTTTATTAGTATTCTCACCCGTTCATGCCTTGCTTTGAATTTCCAGCAACTATTCAGTACCTTCATAGTTACAAGCAAAAATCCATTTCAGATCGGCTGCACCGATGGGATTTTTGTCTTCCAGATTATGTTTTCTTACGGTCTGCGCAGCAAGTGCGCAGATCTACGGAACAGTTACAATTCCCATTCTAAAAAACCGCTGTACTTTTCTCTCATAAATTGGTAGGATAAACTCATCAATCCTCTGGACTCATCAAAAAACACACCCTATAGGTCAATTTACATATCGGGAGGCAAACATTCATGGATAAACGTTTAAAACAACAGTTAGATTTTGTACTTGAGATTGATAAAGAAAAGAATATCCTGCGCCAGACACATCTCTCCGGCCATGGCCGCCGGGAAAATGACGCAGAACATGCCTGGCATATGGCCATCATGTCCTACCTTCTCCGTGAGTATTCCAATGAATCCGTAGATATCGCAAAGGTCATGCTGATGTGCCTGATCCACGATATCGTGGAGATTGATGCAGGTGACACCTTCGCCTACGACGAGGAAGGTCGCAAGACCCAAAAGGCCCGCGAAGACGCTGCTAAAGAGCGTATCTTCTCCATCCTACCGGAGGATCAGAAAAATGAGCTCATCGCTCTCTTCGACGAGTTTGAGGACTGCGAAACATCTGAATCCAAATATGCCCATGCCATGGACAATCTTCAACCGCTTCTCTTAAATCACAGCAATAACGGTGATGACTGGAAGCAGCACCAGATCACCTCCAAGCAGGTCTACGGCCGCCAGAGCAAGACGAAGCTCGGCTCCGAGCGTCTCTACGAAATTACGGATCATCTGATCCAGGATGCGATCAAGAAAGGTTTTGTGAAAGAATAATAAAAAGAGTCCTCATAATAACACTTCAAATCAATTTAAAGCTACTACTATGAGGACTCTTGCGTCAATCCAATTTAAAGCTACTACTATGAGGACTCTTGTGTCAATTTGCGCTTTGCAAAAAAAACCAGACATCTCTGCCTGGTCTACTCACACATACCTTCAAAACCACATATTGAAATCCATCTTCACCGTTTCATCAACCAACCAGACCTTCCTGGATAAGCCCTCGACCGATTAGTAACAGTCAGCTCCGTACATTACTGCACTTCCACCTCTGCCCTATCTACCTCGTCGTCTTCAAGGGGTCTTA
>ERZ772900.2558-NODE-2558-length-13286-cov-7.515229_pt1 | contig 13286 bp, 10 predicted proteins | sample MGYA00512124_ERZ772900 | MGnify/ENA primary metagenome ERZ772900 (study PRJEB29015, sample SAMEA2737716) | human gut metagenome | biome: human gut; feature: human-associated habitat; material: faeces | place: China | collected 2012 ... | reverse complement strand
CCATGTACCCCGCTTCCGCCGACTTCACCTTCTACGGCGGCCTGTACCGCGGCGTGAACCTGATCAGCGTGCCCGGCACCCACTTTGACCTGGACTACTTCGGCGGCCCCGGCATCAAGGTCACCCCCAAGCCCACCGAGGACGGCGGTGCCACCTTTGGGATCGAGAGCTGGGTCACCAACGGCGAAGAGGCCTATACCGTGATGTACAGCATCGAGGACTGCTACGGCAACGAAGTTGCTTCCGGCGTGCGCCCCTGCGACAGCACCAAGGTCACCCTGTACGTTCCCGATGCCCAGCTGTGGAGCATGGACGAGCCCAACCTGTACACCGTGACCGCCCGCCTGCAGAAGAACAACGAGACCTTTGACGAGATCTACGCCAACGTTGGTGTCCGCAGCTATACTGTGACCCCGAACGACGGCTTCTCCATCAACGGCGTGCCCACCCCGCTGCGCGGCGTGGCTCGCCATCAGGATCGTCTGTACAAGGGCAACGCCCTGACCGCTGAGGATCACTACGAGGATGCCATGCTCATCAAGGAGCTGGGTGCCAACACCATCCGTCTGGCCCACTATCAGCACAGCCAGGACTTCTACGACGCATGTGACGAGCTGGGCTTCGCCGTCTGGGCTGAGATCCCCTTCATCAGCGTCTTTAAGAAGGACCCCTCCGCTCACCAGAACTGCCGTCACCAGATGACCGAACTGATCATCCAGAACTACAACCACCCCTCCATCATGTTCTGGGGCCTGTCCAACGAGATCCTCATCGGCGGCATCTGCCAGGAGCTGGTGGACAACCACCACGACCTGCAGAAGCTGGTGCGTGAGCTGGATCCCACCCGTCTCACCACCATTGCCCACGTCTCCAACACCCCTGTTGACGGCCCCATGCATCACATTACCGATGTAGAGAGCTACAACCACTACTTCGGCTGGTACGGCGGCAAGATGGAGCAGAACGGCCCCTGGCTGGACAAGTTCCACGCCGAGCACCCCGACATCTGCATCGGCATCTCCGAGTACGGCACCGAGGGCATCATCAACTGGCACAGCAACGATCCCCAGTGCAAGGACTACACCGAGGAGTATCAGGCATTGTACCACGAGCATCTGGCTCAGGTGTTCGAGGATCGTCCCTGGGTGTGGGCTACCCACTGCTGGAATATGTTCGACTTTGGCTGTGCTGCCCGCCACGAGGGCGGCGTTGCAGGCCGCAACAACAAGGGCCTGATGACCATTGACCGCAAGACCAAGAAGGACAGCTACTTTGTCTACCAGGCATACTGGTCCAAGCTGCCCATGGTCCACATCGCCGGCCGCCGCCATGCACAGCGGGCAGGCGAGACCACCGAGATCAAGGTCTACTCCAACCAGGACACCGTTGTGCTGTACGTCAACGGCAAGGAAGTCGGCCAGCAGACTGCACACCGCGTGTTCAAGTTCAATGTTGCTCTGGAAGAGGGCTTCAACACCATCCTGGCCGTTGCCGGTGACGTGAAGGATTCCATCACGCTGGAAAAGGTCGAGAAGGAACCTGATTACTACACCCTGCCTGAGTTCAACGAGCGTCAGGAGGGCGTTGCCAACTGGTTCAAGCAGGTCGGCAGCCTGGATCTGAAGGCTCCGATGGAGTTCCCCGAGGGCTATTACAGCATCAAGGACAGCATGGAGGATCTCTCCAAGAGCGAAGAGGCTCTGGCTCTCGCTACCAGGGCTGTCAAGCTGGCCACCAACTTTGACATCAAGCCCGGCGTTGGCATGTGGGATATGATGAAGCGCATGACCCCTGAGACTATGGCTAAGATGATCAACATGCCCGATGGCTTTATCGAGAGCCTGAACGCACAGCTGATCAAGATCAAGAAGTAAGTACTTCCTGCATCTGAACACCAAAAAACAAACGAACCGCCCCGGCACTGCACAAAGCAGCCGCCGGGGCGGTTTTTGTATGCGGCAAATGGCAAGATGAATCAGGCCGCTGAGATGGTCAATTTCAAACCCAGCTGCTGGAAGATTTTCAGCAGGGTATCCAGATTGGGCATCGTTTTAAAGGATTCGATCCGTGCCACCGAGGATTGCGGAATGCCGCACCTCGCTGCCAGCTCCCGCTGGCTCAATCCCATCGCATTGCGCTGCTCTACCATTGCTTTCACGATTGCAGACATTGCTTCCGCTTCCCGGATATCCTTTGCAATGTCCGGGTCAACAGCTGCCACATGCTCCTTATAATCGTTCCAGGTCCTCATATTCATTCACCCTTTCTTGCAAGCCAATCATCACGTTCCGCTTTTGCTCGTTCAATTTCACGCCGCGGTGTTTTTTGCGATCTCTTCCGAAACTGGTGCAGCAGCACAAACCGGTCACCCCGCCAACAGAAGTAGAATACCCGGTTATTTCCCGGACGCAGCTCCCAGATGCCATCCATCAGATGCTTCGTCACATTCTCGGAAAGCCGTGTTCCGTTGTCCTGCAGCAGCTGGATATACAACACGATCTGTTTATACTGTATTCGCGCATCCTTATTGGATGCGCTTTTTATCCGCAGCTCTTCCAAAAAGTCCCACAGTTCGGAAACGCCTCTGTCGTTCTCGTAAAATTCGACTGTATACATTCATGTTCCTCTTCTATGTGCGGCTTATCCCTCAGCCTTATGATAGCATATTTGCTATCAGCCGTCAATCTATTTCCTCATCTCCACACACGCTGGCAAACCAAAAGGGCCCTGCGGCATTTGCAGGGCCCTTTCGGTTATGGGAGAGCATGAAATATCAAAGCATCTTTACCATGCTGCCCCAGCCTGCGGCTCAGCGCTTTTTGCTGCGCTTCTTCTTGCGCGGGGCAGAACGGGCAGGGTTCTGGGTGGGAACAGAATCATTGGAGTGCTTCTGCTCCATCCGATATCTGGCGTAATTGGGAATCACGACCGCGATCACGATCAGCAGGATCCAGACCAGGATGCTGGGCTGCTCGTGGTTGGTGTTGAACAGAAACTGCATGACATTATCCATAGGGTGTTTTCCTTTCCGGCCCGGCAGGCCGCCAGAGGGCTTTTTACAGCCAGATGTTGCCGTCCTCATCCGGTTTCATGGGCACGGCAATGATGAAGTCCACGATGGTCATAGCGGCAGAGAAACCACTCCAGAAGGTTGCCAGATACAGCAGGCCCAGCACCGGGCGCTTGGCATAGAACTGGTGCGCACCAAACGCACCCAGAATGCACAGGCGCATATATTTCTTGCGGCTGACACAGTGCTTTTCACGGTGTTCTTTCCAGTATAACAGGTGGTCGATGGTGTTCCAGATGATCCCGTGGTCCGGGTCCTTTACCCACTGTGTCTTTTCTTCCATTTACGATGTACCTCTTGTCTGAATTTTGTTCCAAAAGCAGAAAACCGCCCGCCGCAAGGGCGAGCGGTTTTCCTATTTGATTTTACAGATTTCCGCAGAAAATTGCAAGTACCAATTAGGCGTTCTCAGCCATGGTCTTCATCTTGATCTGAGCGACCTCATCCTGGATCTCAGCCATCTTCTCCTTGGTCAGGGGGTAGAACTTCATAGCGATCAGGTTGCAGACCAGACCCAGCATGATCATGCCGTAAGCGCAGAAGACAACGCCCACACGCAGGCCCGGGGTAACAGGGTCACCCATAACGGGGTTGTGGTCGGTGAAGCCGCACATGCTGAACATGACACCGGCGACCATGGGAGCGAAAGAGGAGACCATCTTATCCACGAAGCTGAACAGGGTGCCCATCAGGCCGGGGACGTACTTGCCGGTACGGTAGACTTCGTAGTCAGCGCAGTCAGCGGTCATGGGGATAACGATGTTACCGGAGATACCCTGGAAACCAGCAGTGATGATGGTAAAGACCAGATAGATGATCAGGAAGTAGCCCCAGTTCAGAGCACCAGTCTCGGGGTTGGAGGTCATGGTGGTAGGATCACCGAACAGCCACAGAGCTGCCAGGATACCATTGGTGATCAGACCGCCCACAGAACCGATCAACATAGCCTTGCGCTGACCCAGACGGGTAGCAAAGAAGCTGATGAACAGGAAGCACACGATGGTGCTGGGGATGGTCACCAGACCGGTAACATTACTCTGCAGCAGGTTGGAACCGGCAATGCAGGCGAACATGGCGACCATGACGGCGCTGGACTTTGCAGAAGAACCCAGCTTATCGGTAGATGCGGACAGGACCAGCATCTGGATGGCGCGGTTGTTCTTCAGGGTATCCCAGTAATCCTTCAGGCCGACCTTGACAGGTTTGCCGGTGCCGAAGAACTCGGAACGATCCTTGGGAGCGATGGAGATCACAGCGATGGTGGTGAAGATCGCAGACATGATGGCGGTCATCTTCCACAGGGTGTCAAAGAACTCCAGAGATGCGTAACCGCCCACATCGTTGTAGCTGTTGGCGATACGGGGAATGATGATGCCCAGGATAGCAAACACCAAGGTGTTATACACACCGTCGAAAGAAGCGAACATGGGGCGCTGTTTGGGATCGTTGGTCACACAAGACTGAGCGGACTTGGTAACGACACACTGGCAGGTGTAGCCCAGGTAGTAGACCATCAGAACGACCACATAGAAGGGGAAGCGCACGCCCTGAGGCAGCTTGTGGGTCACATGGAATGCGACCCAGCTGGTGACGCACAGGATGATCTGACCGATCACGATGAACGGACGGTTCTTACCGAACTTGCCGTTGGTCTTATCGACCATGAAGCCGATGAACGGGTCGGTAACACCGTCCCACATACGCATCATCATGGTCAGGGAAGAAGCGACCATCATGCCAACGCCGACCCAGCCCATCAGGTAGTAGGTGGCGTAGTTCATCATCATCAGATAAACGTTGGTTGCGGTGTTGTTCAGCGCGTAGCCTGCGATACGCCACAGGGGAACGCGGTGGATTCCGTTGTGCTCATAGTCCTTATCATAGAACTTGTCCGGCAGACTTCTGGTTTTTGCCATTTCATTCTCTCCTTTGTTCACACAGGAACATTCTCCGTTTTCTCCATGGGGCTTACAGCTGCCACTGCGTACCAGCCCGTCCGGAACTTTATGTCTATATTATGAACGCTTTTGATATATCTGTTAGTAATATTTTAAGGTAAAACAGGTCGATTTTATGATTATGGGAAAAGTTTCACTAATATGAAAAAATCTATTGTGCTTATTGCACAATCAATTGATATACTAGTATAGCACAACGCCAGTTAGCTGCCACTATGTTCTGCGCCGAAGAACGGGCCTGCAAACGCCAAAAAGGGCCCACGGCAAATGCCGCAGGCCCTTTCTGGCGCTAGGAGGTAAATGAATGAATAGAGGAAGATGTCAGATCAGGATGTCGCCGTTCTCATCGGCCTGCATGGGCAGTGCAATAAGAAGGTCGGTCACGCAGAGGAAGAAGGGCACCACGCTCCAGAAGAACAGGGTGTAGAAGGCCGCCAGCGCATACCGCTTTTCATAGTAGCGGTGGCCGCCGCACCAGCCCAGAAACAGGCAGAGCAGAAGATACTTCTTCTTGTTCACCTTGTGCCTTACGCGGTTCTTTTTCCAATCGTGATACTTACCAATGAGGCCCGGGCTCTTCTCCTTTTCGAGATCGATGCCGGCTTCCAGCTTGGCATCCTGCAGCGCCAGCTCCGCCTTGATAAAGTCATCCCGGGTCAGCTCCTCGCCGGTCTCCAGCTTGTGGAACACATCGTCCGTTACCTGCTGGCGGCTGCCGGTGCCGTAATAGCCGGTGCTCCAATCGTCCTTTTCCTCGTCGTAGTGCTCCACATCGCCCAGCAGCTCGCCGGTGGTGGGGGCCTTTTCCGGGGCCTCAGCGGCGGGGGCCGGGGTGATCTCAGGGGTCTGGTTCAGCTTGTTTTCTTCTGCCATAGTGGTATTCCTTCCGGGTCTCAGGGTATCAGAAAGTCCTGCGGCAGAGGATGGCCCGCCGCAGGACATTTCCGGTTACGATGCAGGACAGCGGCGCTGTCCCGGATTCAAAATTTCCGCAGGGAGATGGTTGGCCTTAAGCCTGCTTTGCAGCAGCCTCAGCCTTGATGCGGCCGATCTCAGCCTGGATCTCTGCCATCTTCTCCTTGGTCAGGGGATAGAAGTGCATAGCCACAACGTTGCACAGCCAGCCAACGATGGGCAGCAGGACGAAGCAGCCGATGGTTGCCCAGAAGATGCCGTCAGAGTACGGAGTCATGGTGTCGGGCAGAGCGTCCTTGAAGCCGGCCACGGAGTAGAACAGGGCCACCAGAGTGGCTGCCAGAGAGGAGATCAGCTTATCCACAAAGCTGAACAGGGTGCCCATCAGGCCGGGAACGTACTTACCGGTACGATAGACCTCGTAGTCAGCGCAGTCAGCGGTCATGGTGATAACGATGGAGGAGGACAGTGCCTGCACGCCGGACCATGCGATGACCAGCAGCACGAAGATCAAAGCGGTGGTGGTCCAGCCGGTGAACAGGGTGCCCCAGGTGTCAGGACGGATCAGGCGGAATGCGGGCAGAGAGAACTTGGAAGCATCGCCCTTGGGGTTGAAGAAGAACAGGAACAGGGTGATGGCGATGGAGCCGATGATGCCGCCCCAGGTACCCACCAGCATGGATGCCTTCTGGCCCATCTGACGAGCGATCTTGTTCATCAGCAGCAGAGAAATCAGGCAGATGGGGATAGAGGTGATCTGAGAGTAGCTGGAGAATGCGGCATAGTTGCCGAAGATGATGCCGAACAGGCAGATCATAACGGTAGCGTTGCTCTTGGTGGACATGAACAGCTTATCGGTAGATGCGGAGACCACCAGCATCTGGATGGCACGGTTGTGAGCCAGGGTGTCAACGTAATCCTTGATGCCGACCTTCTGGGTGGTGCCCAGACCGAAGTACTTCGGATTGTCCTTACGCCACAGGGCGATGATGGCGCAGACTGCAAAGACAGCGGACAGGCCGCCGAACATCAGCTGCATGGTGGTGAACAGGCCGGGGTTGTAGAAAGCGGACAGGCTGCCGCCGGACTTCTCCACGATGCCTGCCAGAGCAGGGTTCTGTGCCACCAGAGAAGCGATCTCGGCAGCGTTGGCCTCGGCAGTCAGGGTGAACTTGGGCACCAGGACATCGGTGACAATGATGGGGAACATGATGTTCATCAGAACAATGTTATACACAGTATCGCACATTGCGAAGATGGGGCGCTGCTTGGGATCGTTGGTCAGGCAGGTCTGAGCAGACTTGGTGACAACGCACTGGCAGGTGTAGCCAATGATGTAGATCATGTAGATGATGATGAACGCAATAAAGCGGACACCAGTGCCCATCTTGGGGATGAAGTTGAACATCACGAAGGTGGTGGCGAACATGATGATCTGACCGATGGCAATGAACGGACGGTTTTTGCCGAACTTGCCGTTGGTCTTATCGACCATCATACCAACGAACGGGTCGGTGACACCGTCCCAAACACGCATGATGGTAACAATAGAACCGGCCAGCACGGATGCCAGACCGACGATACCGATCAGGAAGTAGCTGATGTAACCGACCACGACCATGTAGGTGTTGGTGGAGGTGTTGTTCAGAGCGTACATCATGATCTCCCACATTTTCGCTCTGTGGATGCCGTTTTCTTCAAGCGGCTGTTTGACCTTTGCCATAGAGAAGCTCTCCTTTCAATTCTGCGGCCGGTGTGCTGCCACTCACTCCGGCCTTTCATTCGGTCCCCCGTGGGCTGCGGCTGCCACATCGCGAACCGGGGGATTTTTATGTATACATTATGAACTATCCCTCAAATTTCTGTTAGTAAAATTTTGTGGGAAAACAGGACAATTTTACTCTCCTTGGGCGAAATCAACAGTTTTAAAAAACAGCGTTCGTCATTTTGCACATGACTGCAAGATACTAGTACAGCACATTCCACAAAACAGACTTGTATTCCAACCGCGCGCAAAAAAAGAATACAAGGAAAGTGCGGAAATATCCAAAAATTTTTCTAGTTGTTCCGCGCGGCGGCCTCTTATAATAGGTATAGCATCTGCGGCTCTGTGGCATGGGCCGCTGCGTTCAAAAGAAAAGGAGAAAACACTATGGCAGTGAAAGCATCCGAGCGTGTAAAGCGCTACCAGAACCCCAACGGCCCCACCATCAGCACCGTGGAGCGCAAGGTCATCGAGCAGGACGGCCTGTATTTCAAGGACATCGACGGCACCGGCACCGTCAGCGCAGTCAACGACTGGCGCTTGACCCCGGCTGAGCGCGCCGAGGCCTATGTCAAGGTTCTGACCACCAGCGAGAAGATCGGCCAGATCTTCACCTCCGACTGGCGCATGGGCCCCAAGTATCCTTCCCCCCGTCTGGCAGCCAACGGCCACAAGCCCGTGGCGGACGAGAGCGGCCTGCTGGACGAGGCACCCGTGAACGTCTCCGACAGCATCTTCGGCTCCCAGTCCCTGCCCAGCACCTCTGACATGGTCAAGAAGAGCTTCAACCGCCACGTCATCCTGCGCGAGAGCCCCACGCCCGAGGATCTGGCAGATTACCTGAACCAGCTGCAGTACCTGACCGAGACCTGTGATCACTTTGTTCCCATGCAGGTCATGTCCAACAGCCGCAACGAGAACGGCGAGGTCGTGTTCGGCATGAACGATGCCACCGGCGTGTTTGCCACCTATCCCGGCACCCTGGGCATTGCTGCTGCCGTCAAGGGCACTGCACGCATCGACATTATCGACAAGTTTGCCGACACCATCCGCCGCGAGTGGAACGCCTGCGGCCTGAAGAAGGGCTACATGTACATGGCCGACTGCGTCACCGACCCCCGTTGGCAGCGCACCTTCGGCACCTTTGGCGAGGATCCCGCACTGATCGAGGAGATCTTTGACCACCTGATCCCCGGCATCCAGGGCGGCAGCAACGGCGTTACCCCCGAGGGTGTTTCCATGACTGTGAAGCACTTCCCCGGCGGCGGTGCCCGTGAGAACGGCTTTGACCCCCACTATGCAGCAGGCCAGTGGAACATCTACGCCACCCCCGGCTCCCTGCAGAAGTACCACATCCCGGCATTCCGCGCGGCCATCCGCCACAATGCCGAATCCATCATGCCCTACTACTCCAAGCCCAGCGCCGAGAAGAGCGCTCCGCAGGAGGACTTCAACGGCAACCCCATCGAGCTCCAGCCCTACGGCTTTGCTTACAACAAGGTGTTCATCGACGGCCTGCTGCGCGGCCAGATGGGCTTCAAGGGCTACATCAACTCCGACACCGGCATTGTTCACAATATGTGCTGGGGCGTTGACATGCTGGACGAGCCCGAGCGCATCGGCTATGCTGTCACCCAGAGCGGCGTGGACCTGATCTCCGGCCTGCTGGACAACGAGCTGGGCGAGGAGAGCTACGCCCGCGGCACCAACGACTACTACGACACCCACGCGGTGCCCGCCGGCTTCAAGAAGGAAGATCTGGTGCTGACCGATGCCAGCCTGAACCGCGCTGTCAGCCGCACCCTGACCGAGCTGTTCCGTCAGGGCATGTTCGAGGACACCTACGCCGATCCCAAGAAGGCCGCCGAGGTCGTTGCCACCAAGGCCGACTGGGAGGAAGCTTCCCGCGTGCACCGCGAGTCCGTTGTCCTGCTGAAGAACGACGGCACCCTGCCCCTGAAGGACGGCACCAAGGTCTACGCTGAGGCCTTTGGCAAGAGCGCCGAGGCCGGTGAGGCCGCCACCAAGGCCCTGCGCGAGATGCTGGGCAATGTTGCTCTGGTGGACACCCCCGATGAGGCCCAGGTGGCCCTGCTGATGGTCAGCCCCCAGTCCGGTGCATACTTCAACGCCACCCCGGGCTACCTGGAGCTGGACATCTGCGAGGACAAGACTGTCTGCAACGTGGATGAGAGCGGCAAGCCCACCACCGAGACCCACAAGGAGACCACTCTGGTGGGCGCAAACCGTCTGGCCGGTATCGCTGCTGCGGTCCACGCCCACGGCGGCAAGGTCGTTTCCAACATCAACTGCCCGCTGGCCTGGGAGGTCGGCAATGTGGAGAAGGTCTCCGATGCTCTGACCGTCGGCTTTGACACCTACCCCTCCGCAACGCTGGATGTGATGTTCGGCCGCTTTGCTCCCGTTGGCAAGCTGCCTCTGACCCTGCCCAAGGGCGACGAGGTGCTGGCTGTGAACGCGGACGGTGTCTGCATCAGCCCCAACGACGTGCCCGGCTTTGCAAAGGATGCCTACATGCCCGACAGCATGAAGGACGAGAACGGCAAGGCTTACGCCTACCGTGATGCCGCAGGCAACTACTACGAGATGAACTTCGGCCTGACGTTCTGAGGGCAGCCCTCTCCGTCTCGCTCAAACCAAAGGAGACACTTTTAATGGCACAAACGCAGAAAAAACAGCAGGATATGGGCACGGGTGACGTGAAAAAGCTCCTGCTTCAGCTGATGATCCCTGCCGTTGTGGCGCAGGTGGTCAACCTGCTGTACAACATCGTGGACCGCATTTACATCGGACACATCCCGGGGATCGGCGCGGCGGCTCTGACCGGCGTGGGCCTGTTTACCCCCATCCTGATGCTCCTGAACGCCTTTGCCATGCTCATCGGCTCCGGCGGCGCGCCCCGCACCGCCATCGCCATGGGCCAGGGCGATAAGAAGCAGGCAGAAAAGATCGTCAGCAACAGCTTTACCATGCTGCTGCTCTTCTCGATCGTCCTGACCATCGTCTTTTACGCCGCCGCACCCACCCTGCTGCGGCTGTTTGGTGCCAGTGACACCACCCTGCCCTACGCCTTGACTTACAGCCGCATCTACATTCTGGGCACCATCTGCGTGCTGATCGTGCTTGGCATGAACACCTTCATCACCGCGCAGGGCTTTGCCAAGATCAGTATGCTGACCACCGTCATCGGCGCGATCATCAACATCGTGCTGGACCCCATCCTCATCTTTGGGCTGGGCATGGGCGTAAAGGGTGCTGCCATTGCCACCGTGCTGAGCCAGGCAGTGGGTGCCATCTGGGTCATCCGCTTCCTCACCGGCCCCAAGACCATCCTCAAGATCCGCAAAGAGGACATGAAGCTGGAAGGAAAGATCATCATGCCCGTGCTGGCACTGGGCATTTCCACCTTCGTCATGCTCTCCACCGAGAGCCTGCTGTCCATCAGCTTCAGCTCCAGCCTGGCCCGCTACGGCGGTGACGTGGCCGTGGGTGCCATGACCGTGATCACCAGCGCCTCCCAGCTGTGCACCATGCCCATCTCGGGCATCTGCCAGGGCGGCCAGCCTGTGATGAGCTTCAACTTCGGTGCAGGCAAGAAGGACCGCGTCAAGCAGGCGTTCCGCTTCCAGCTGACCCTCTGCCTGGGCTACACCACCATCTTCTGGCTGCTGATGATGCTGGTTCCCGGTGCAGTGGCCGGCATCTTCACCTCGAATGCCTCCCTGATCGATTACACCACATGGGCCATGCGCATCTACATGGCTGGCATCTTCTCGCTGGGCATCCAGATCGCCTGCCAGCAGAGCTTTATGGCGCTGGGTCAGGCCAAGGTCAGCCTGCTGCTGGCCTGCCTGCGCAAGCTCATCCTGCTCATTCCCCTCATCTTCATCCTGCCCCATGTGGTCGCGAACCCCGTGTTCGGCGTGTTCCTTGCCGAGCCCGTCAGCGACATCATCGCCGCTGCCGTGACCGCCACCACCTTCTTCCTCCAGTTCAATAAGATCCTGGACAAGGGCGCTGGCAGGGTCTGATGAGGGCCACGGCCTGAGCCACAGCCCCTGAGAGAAACCATAAGAACCCCGGAGCTGCAGTTTCCTGCAGCTCCGGGGTTCTTTCTCGTTTTTACAGACCTGCCAGCAAGATGGCCAGCACGGCTTTCTGCACATGGAGGCGGTTCTCCGCTTCGGTGAAGATCTCGTCGGCGTGTTCTTCAAAGACAGCGGTGGAAATCTCCTCTCCCCGATGCGCAGGCAGGCAGTGGAGGAGCATGGCATCGGGCTTTGCCCCCTCCATCAGCCTGCTGGTCACCTGAAAGCCCGCGAAATCCCGCAGGCGGCGCTCACTTTCAGGGGTGCCGGGGGCCGTGTTCCATGCGGCGGTCACCACCACATCGGCATCCTTCACACCCTCGGCGGGGTCGGTGAGCAGGTAAAACTTTTCGCCATACCTGTGGGCGAACATCAGCACGTCGGCGGCAGGGCGGTAGCCCTCGGGGCAGACGCAGGTCACACGCATCCCTGCCAGCAGGCCGCCCACGATAAGGCTGTTTGCCATGCTGCAGCCATCCCCGATGAAGCAGAGCTTCTGGCCCTCCAGCGTGCCCCGGCGTTCCCGGATGGTCATCAGGTCGGCCAGCACCTGGCAGGGATGGGCGTAGTCGGTCAGGCCGTTGATCACGGGCACACCGGCCAGCTCGGCAAACTCTTCCAGATCGCACTGGCGGTAAGTGCGCCAGACCACGCAGTCGTAGTAGCGGCCCAGCACCCGGGCGGTGTCCTTGAGGGGCTCGCCGCGCCCGGCCTGCAGCTCGGCGGTGTTCATGTAGTTGCCCAGACCGCCCAGCTGGTACACACCCACCTCAAAGCTGGTGCGGGTGCGGGTGGAATTTTTGGAGAACATCAGCGCCACGCTCCTGCCCTTGAGCAGCGCCGGGGTCGTCCCGGCCTTCTGCTCTGCCTTGAGCTCCTCCGCCACATCCAGGATGTGGTGGAGCTCAGCGGGGGAGAGGTCGCTCATTTTCAGCAGATGTTTCATGCCTGCTCCTTCGGAGCCTTCTGCTCCATCTCGGTCAGCACCTCGTTCAGGATGCCCAGAGCCTTTTCCACATCGTGGGCGGTCAGGGTCAGCGGGGGCAGCAGGCGCAGGCGGCTCTTGGCCGTGAGCACCAGCAGACCCTTTTCGCGGCAGGCGGCCAGCACGTCCGCGGCCTGGATGCCGCCAAAGAACTCGATGCCCACCATCAGGCCAATGCCGGAAAGGTTCTTGACCATGGGCAGCTTGGCCAGACCGGCACGCAGCTGGACGGCCCGCTCGCTGACATTGGCCAGGAAGCTCTGATCCATCCGATCCACCACCACATTGGCACCGGCGCAGACCACCGGGTTGCCGCCAAAGGTGGAACCATGGCTGCCGGGGCCCATGCCCTCGGCGGTCTTTTCGTTCAGCAGAACGGCACCAATGGGCAGACCCCCGCCCAGGCCCTTGGCCAGCGTGACGATATCGGGCTTGAGGTTGTAGTGCTCACAGCACAGGAAGGTGCCGGTGCGGCCCACGCCGG
>ERZ772900.2548-NODE-2548-length-13322-cov-23.949574_pt1 | contig 13322 bp, 18 predicted proteins | sample MGYA00512124_ERZ772900 | MGnify/ENA primary metagenome ERZ772900 (study PRJEB29015, sample SAMEA2737716) | human gut metagenome | biome: human gut; feature: human-associated habitat; material: faeces | place: China | collected 2012 ... | reverse complement strand
GCGAAAGGAGTGGTTCAGAACGCCTATATAGGTATCCGTCGTACACGGACAAATGTCTTTCCCCCACGGACACACATGTCTGTCTGTCACGCACACACTCGAGCCGATTTGTCTTTCCTGGGCGAACAGGTATCCTAGTCCATTTTGTTCTAGAAACGAACATACATTCGACCTGTCTGCATAGAACAAACAGGTCTGATGTGTAGTTGCAACTAACCAAAATTAGTGTTAAGAAACTGTCTGTCGTCTCTGCCAGTCAGTTGCAAGGTCAAAAATATAAATGTCAAAATAGATAGTTGTAGATGTATAACTTGTACCCTCTTTCGCAAGTGGGTGTACCAGTAAAGAACCATCACTGTCTACCAATGTTCCGAATGTAGCATTAGCACCAGTAGAATCCCAGCCACCACCACGATAAGCAAGACCATAAATAGTAGAGGCAGGAATCAGGAAATCGGGTAGTTTTCCAATTTTCACATACTGTAATGAAGCAGTGTCTTTCGGCTTAAAAGTTCCTGCAATTCTAATCTTGACAAATCTTGTTCCAAAACGGATATGACTTCCGTTTAAGTTTGGTAAAAATTCATCTTTGTTGGTAAAGATGCCAGCAACATCCATATAGCTTCCATTGACACGTTCCCAGTAATCACCTAAAGCAATAGGCATTCCAGTACATAAAACATTAAGAATAAATCTTGCTAAAATCTTAGTGTATCTTACTGTATAATGTAAATATCCGCTGTTCTGTTCCTCATAAAACTCTGCTCTCATACGGTCTGTTTCTGGTGAGATTACAGGTGCATAAGCGAACATATCTATAAAAGTCCATCCGTTCTGCTGTGCGTACTGACTAAAATATCTCCAATATGCTGTTTGCGGAATAATCCACTGAGCCGGTAAAACCCGATAATTTTTGTAGGTGCTAAAAAGGTAAACCTGACAAGATGGATTAATAGACTGAATTTTGTTTCTTATGCTGTCCATGGTAGCACCTAAATCAGCTAAAGAGGTTTGTTTTTTAACGTCATTGACACCACACCATACAATCAGAATATCTGGTACATTTTCTGGGTGCAAGGTCATATTCCTATCAAAAATTGTGTATTGCTCTGCCATGGTATCGCCTGAGTGAGCACCGTTCATAATGTGGCAGTTTTTTCCGACAAGCAATTTTTCAAATTCTGTAACCCAACTTCTGGGTGCTTGACCATCACTTAAGCTGTCTCCCAAAACATAAATTGTTTTATTTTTCATAACATCCAGATAGGATAACCCACCATAAATGGTATCAATCATAGTGCCTAGCGTACCATCATCTTTCCACCCTGTCAGCACGTTATCTATTTCTGTTGGAATTTGCTGGATAGCATCATCTACTTCTTTTTTGATTTCTGCTAATGCATCATCTACTTTCTTAACTACATTCATGAAGCCAGTTTCAATATTTTTCACTTTTTCGATAATCCAGTCTAAATTCAGTTCGTGAAAATTAACAAAAGGAAAATTATTCCAAAAAGCCATATTTATGTCCCTCCTTATTAATATACCATCAAACAAAATCGTTCTTTGAAATCTTTACAAATAATATTAGCAATGTTAACATAACCATTCTTCAAAATTTTATCAATGTCTTCAATATTTAAAACAACATTCTCGTTTTCTTCATACTGATAACTTTCTGAACCGGTATAACGAACTGTTCCATCATTTTCGATATTCTGCAAACTGGCATCATTTCTCTGTTCTGATGGATAGTAACTATTCTGATTATACGCACTGTTTGAAATGGTTGTAGATTCATCATCATTATTTATTGTACTGGAAGTTGTATGAGTGGTAAGTTCTGGTGTTCGTGTACTCTTTTTTGTGAGTTTTCGACCACCTTTAGCATCTTCTGCGGTGCTTTCATCCTGTGCTAGTTTCCACTTAAGAAAATACTCCCACTGAGGTTTCATCACAGTTGACCATGCGTCTAACATCCGTCCGAACCAAACAGTGTCTGATACTACAATTTCCAATTCTGCACACTCAAAAACAATATGTTCTAGGACTTTGTCTTTTACCTCTTTAGTAAAATAATCTGGTAGATGAAAATTATTTTCTAAAACATTTTCATCATACATTAACAGTCCTATTAATGTAATTGTAGCCATTATTAGCACCCCCATTCGCAGTGACATCATGTCGCCAGTCTACTCTTATAGTTGTTCCAAACATGTTGTTGACTTTTTCAACACATTTCTTAAGAGTGTCTAACCATATTTCTGCTTTACATCGGCATTCAAAATTATTGGCATTTGCTTCTGCCGCTATCATTCGTTCTTTTTTGTCGCTTCTGACATTATCAATACCAATTTCGTTGTTAAAAAGTTCTTCCCATCTTCTCATGCTATCCTGCAAATCGGGTGCAATAAAATTGCTTTTTAAATCCTGTGCAAAAGTAGACCACGGTTCTTCACTGCCTCCTGTTGGATTAGCACGACGTAATTTTTCATCATAGAAAACAGCAATATTACCGCTCATTATCTGGTCAAGAATTTTCTTCAATGATTCTGCCCCCGCTTTATTTCTGGCACTGAACACATAACTTAGCCTGGAATTCATGATATTAATTGTGGTAGCTTCTGCTGTGATAGCCATTTGGTCAGCATAATAATTAATAATATCAATAATTCCTGACCAATCCGGTGTTAATCTGATAACCTCACACTCAACACCAATTCTTAACTGTTTTGTTCCCTTCAAAAGAGGATTAGTCACTACAATGTGAGATGGTTGATAATAGATATCATATCCTTCAATTCCAGAACCCTGACATATGACACCGTATTTGTCAGTTTCCAGAACCCCAACAAACCCCCATGTATATAGTGTATACAAAAAGTAGTTCTCACTCCATGTTTCCGGTAATTCCCACTCGAAAACACTCATAGCTTTCTGCAATAAATACTTGACAAAATAAGCATGTAAAGCATTATTTCTGCAATGCAATGTACTCGGACTGTACATACCATTATAATAATTGATATAATCCTGCCCGGCAGGAATTGTATTGTATCCATTGTACAAAATTTATCACCCCTTTCTAAAGACAGTCGCCCAGTACTGTGCTCTTGCTTGTCTTTCTTCCATTCTAGGAACACCCGGTCTCTCGTATTCCCAACAAAATGCCGCTGTCAAATAATTGATATCCTTATGCAGTTGATTAAAAGCCCACTCCGTCCAGCTGAGGTTATAGCCATATCCTTTATACCATTGCGGTTCAATACCCCAGTTTTTACTTCCTGTTGACTGCTCAAATTCTGCATATATAACCCTGCATTGTTTAGATCCATCATACCAATCATCGGCAGAACCGTAAACAACTTTCATCGGGTTAGTTAAGTCTGTACCGGGAGTCCACTGAACTAATCCCCTACCGGCCCCGGCAGAGGTAGTTCCACCACCAACTTCAATTAGTCCGGGATTAAGTGTAGATTCAGCATCCATATTTCCAATGAGAGCACAGACACTGTCAGAATCCCAACCTAGTGTTTCATGGAAATATTTGTAAATGTTAGCCGCATTTCTTTGTTGTTCGGCGCCATTTTTAGCAAAATATCCAGCAGTAGTATCAGTAACTTTATAAAACCAGTCTCCCACAGTAGGCACAACTCCAGGGTCGCCCGGTGGATAATTACCAGTTGTAGAACGTCCTCTCACATAGAATAGTAATGTATTATCTTGATAGGAACTTTTAAGCATAATACACACCCCTTTCTAACCATTCTCGAACTTGATTGATTTCACTTTCAAAAGCGAATTCCAATCCAATAGAGCCATTTTTAATAAGATAAAATCCTGTTCCTAAATCAGCCATTTTTCCAGTGCTACAATATGGTTTTCCAAACATACCGTTGTTATAATCAACAACGAGAGAAAATTCCTGTTCAAACCACAAAGTTCCTAGTGAGTTAATCAGCGAACCGTCACCACTTTTCACAACACTCTTTCCCCTGAGACTGTTAAGAGCGTTACCAATGTTAGCCCCTAAACCAGTAGGTAGAAACTCTCTGGAAAGCACATCACCATTAATACTTTTGCTCTCATTTCCAATAGCATCAAACCCACCAGAAATAAGGTTAACTAAACCACTGACAGCACTGGTAGCAGTGGTGCTTAAACTAACAGTATCGTCAGTAATGTTGCCTACGGTTATCGGACATGAAATATTTTTTGATGCTAAGGCAAGAGTAGTATTTCCTTGATATGCTCTCAATTCACAAATTCCAGTTCGAGGGTCTACAATAACGCTCACGTTAAAAGAATTTCCTGCATCCAAACTGTTCATGTCAATAGGCATATAACCAAACACATGAGAAAATAATGCCCCTCTAGTATACGGTGAATTGTTAAGATAATTACCTCTTGCACTCTGAGGATGAGCAGTAGTTGCGAATGTCAATGTTTTGCTTATCAATGCCTGATTGTCAAGAATACAGCTAGTATTTCCTGCCTGACCAGTCATAGCAATTTCCCACCAACCAATGTCTATGTTTGCCGGAATGAACTCTGTTTCAACTGTCATAGGCAACCAGAAACATTTAAGCATATACTGACCTGGATTTACCGCCGCTTTTAAGACTGCTTCTGGTATATCTGTGATAGGAACTTTCATCCAGTCAGTAGAAGAAAACATACTTTTGATTACATTTTTCCATGCTTCGGTCTTGAAAAGATAATAATTAACTAAGCCATTTTTTCCCAAAATACAGCAAACAAAAGTTCCACCACTCCAATTAGAATCGTCCCACATTTTCTGGCTTGAGGTAGCGAACGTCTGTTTTGCTGTTGCTGGATACATTAAATCAATTATATCACCGTTACTGGCAACACTACAACGTTCAATATAGAAATTTTTCTGAATTATTGCATCCCTGTAACTTGCCAATACATCTACATTCAAACTCAGTTCCCAATTTCCCACACCGCCAGATACTGTCCATTCTCTCACCCAATAATAGCGGTTAAATTCTCTAATCCGCACAAAATTCCACACATACGGATTAGCACTATAAGGAAAATGTAAAATAAGGGTGGGGGATAAAACCCCACACCCCTCTTTTAAAACAGCATTTTCGGTTTTTTGAATGGCTGATTCATCAGGAACAAATGTACTATTTTTCCTTTTTGAAATCTGAAAAAAATCAACTGTTAAAGCCATATGTACTCCTTAATCAAGTAAGAAAATAACACCATTCTCCGTAAAGTCATTGTAATATCGGTCATTAAAGTGATACCAGAAGTTAGTATAACCACCCCGGGCATTAAACCGACTGGCACTTGACCACTGCCCACAAGAAGTGATACCGACTGCCTCTTCGTCAAAAAGAACCCCGAAGATATTAGATGTGGCGGTTCCCACATCATCCGATTTCACTGCCCCTGTTGCGTCCATGTATGAAGCTTTAATGTTAATACCGTCAGGTGTTTCAATAGACTGCCAAAAATTAACCTGTTCGTGGTCTGCCCATTTCAGATAATTGTCATTGTATACACTCGATAAAACACTAGCATCCATATCTTTCAGATACTCAGAAAAAAGGTATAATTTCTGTCTGTTCTGAGGTGTATGCCTACTGATTTCTTTTCCTGTAACATTGATATGGAACTTTTGTGAACGTTCAGTGAACATTCCAGAAATATAGCCAATATAACCAAAAGCCCATTTGATAAATGGCACAAAATTTGCAGGCTGTCTAACTGTTTCAGTTGTAAGTTCTGTTCCTGCTACATTATTATATTTTGTTACAAGATGTATAACATTATTAGCATCACCTATAACTTTTCCCCCAATAAAGTTAGCCAGTGTCATTCTAGCTGTATTTTCATGGCACTGTTCTATCATATCATTACAATTTTGGACAATCATAGAGATAAATCTCTGAAATTCTTCCTCGGAACTAAGGGCGATATTTAACTGGTCACGAAAAATTGTGTAATGCCTTGAATAGACATTTTGTCCATAGAAATTTGTTTGTAAAATTTTAGGATGGCTGACAATCTGGTCGTCAACACTTTTACCATCAGCTAAATCATAACGTACATCTGCTTCCCAGTCATTATCACCAATACTTAGTTTTCTAACGTGATTTCCAAAAGTCACGTTGTCTTTCATTAATCCTTTAAATTTTGCTTCATATGGCCTGATTGAGAAAATCGTTTTTGAAAGAACCTGTGAAATAGCATTTAAAAGAGCATCAGTACTAATTCCTAACGCAGTATTAGCAACACTAACAAAGCTAGAAGTACTAGTTAAAACCATATTACTCTTACCTGTAGCCTGCTGTACAATAGCATTTAATAGCCATATACTTGAAAAATTAGAGATTGACGGCTGTGTATTAGAGACTGAATCTGATGCTACTTTCATCGGCTGACCGCTCAACCCCCCCTGTACTGGTGTTAATCCATCCATAATTATTTACCCCCATTCTGACCACTCGGTCTGATAATCTCGGCTAACATATCGTCCACAGTCGGCTGTGCCTGTGTCGGCATCTGACTGTTTGCGATTCCATTAGCCTGTACTGCTCTTGTAAGATTGTTAATTGTTTCGATTAAGGGGTCATTGTTTTTAACAACCCCCATGTTTCCCATGTCCAACTGCATCTGCTGACCATTCTGTGCCATTGCATCTGCATAGAACTGTTCCTGCGCTCCCTGCTGTGGATTAATCGGCTTACCGAATCCCTGAATGACTGGCGCTGGCTGACCTGCCTGCACTGGTGCAACCCCTGTCGGCTGCACTGGTTTTGGCATTCCTGCAAACACTGGTGCTGGTGTCGGTTCCCATGCTGGTGCTGGTGCCGGTGCTGGTGCTGGTGCTGGTGCTGGTGCTGGTGCTGGTGACTGTGCCAGTGCCATGATATCTGCTTTTGTGAAACCTGCTGAAGTTAGTGCGACTAACTGTTCAAATGTCATTTATTTGTCTCCTTTTCTTTCAATGTAAGATATTGGATATATGCAAAACCTGCTACCATTTCTCCTGTAGGAAGTTTGGCCTGCCCTAGAACCCATTTAAGGGATGAATCGAACAAGCCAAAAGAAAAAAATGAAGAACCTTTTTTCAGTGAGGTGATTACCTCGGAATCGGTAGTAGGCTGTGTACGTAAGAATAAATCGTCATGTTTTGTTGTGACTTCACATTCACCGTAGAATTCTGGGTGAGGGTGTAAGTCTGTATATGTTTCTGGCATTTCATCGGTTGTGATGATTTTTGCTGAGAGATTCATGCTGTTTCATCCTCTCCTAGTTTGTCTAACAGTCTCTGTAGAATCAGAGTGTTGTTATTTACAGCGTCTGTCATTTTGGTCAACTCTTCTTTGTGGTTCTGAGTTTCAGTGTACCACAGATAGAAAGTCGCACATAAGCAGGCAACTGGAATGCCTAAGTTAGAAAACAACTGTGCGAAAGTGTTTACGTCCATCGGGTAATCTCCTTTCTTTTGGTGGGGCAGGTGTGCCTTTTGCGTTGGACGAACGCACGTTCACCGTTTCCGACGGTTGTCCTCGAACTGCACACATATGTCTGCCCTCTAAAGACATTGTATCACATATGGAAATAGGTGTCAAGTAAGTACTTCGATTCGAGGTCGGAAAAATATATGAGGTCATTGAGATAATATATATTCCATATCCACGAGTATTTCCGCTTGAGTGCCAGAACCGCTTTGTCGGTCACTGCATTGTAACATTCCTCTGGTGTTCCTTGTCTGTGTTTGCAGACATAAAGTTTTTCATGCGATTTGTGAGTATATATCGCAATTTCCCCGAAAAATAACAGAGGAACATATTCAGTTAGATTTTGAGTTTTTACATCCGAAAAATCCATGTCGAAAAATTCATTTTCAAGTGACAGCTGAGCGAAACCACTGTCTTTTCCTGTCATTTTGTACAAAGAGGTTTCAGCTTTGAGTTTGGATATGGGCGAATTACATAGGTTGTATAGTGCGATACCCCTGTCTTTAATGAAATATGTTTCACATTTTTTTCGAGACATTTCTGATACTTTTCGGATTAATCCTAACTGGGCGAATAGTTCACAACCTACATTGTCGCTGTTGGAAAGACAGAAAACCTGTATAGGAGGTTTGCCCTGCAATTCTCGATTTCGGTTCATGGTTTCATAGCCATGTAGAAAAGATTCTGCTACGCCACGTTGTACCTTGTCCCCCTTCTGAGGAATGAATTCATCATATATCCAGATTTTAACATCTTCTGCTGAGAATCCACGCAAGTTAGAAATTGTACTAATTGCAGATGCATAACCCAGAGGTAATCCGTCTGGAATGTTTTTTCCATCCTCATTTACAGTACAATTATAGAATCCTGCTATTTTGGATATTGGGAAGGGCTGAATGTTGGTGTGATGATAGTCGTTAATAGCTTTGACTGGTGTGAGTTCAGAGTTTTTGATGATGTCTAACTGTGTCTGTTTTGTTCGTGAGTACATGAACACCTGTTTGTTTTTTATGCAATATTCTAATGCTCCGAAAGTCTTTCCAGTTCCACGACCACCCCATATAAAATTAAAGGGATAGCCTTGTTCGACTATCCCCTTAAAATTTAGATATCCTTGTTCATTGTAGAGTTTAAGATTCTTTCGCATAGACTGCTGTCATGTACTCACGGTTGTTTTTACTCTTCTCTTTTCTGAATGTGATTGCGAATGTGTCAAGGTGTGACCGCTGTGCCAGTTCTGCAATTCGCTCGAAAGTGCGAATAAAAGCTGGTGAGGTTGTTACGAAAACAACACCCTCATCAGACATCATGGTAAGTAGTCTCATAATGTTTCCGTTGTTGTCGTACTCTTCATAAATGGCGTATTTGCTGATTGCTACAGTTGAGCCACTGCAATACCTAACCGAATTTCGGTCGGGACTTTCAAACATATCATAGCTTATATCCATGTTCCATTCATTGTCTTTGATGTTTGTTTTTACGATTTCCATATTTGTTCTCCTTTTTGATTTTATTTCACTCATTATATAAACAGCTTGATGAAAAACGTGCAATTTTTGATTTATAGGATTACATATAATGAGTGCATGTTATTTAGTTGTAGTGATGTAATTCAGAAATGGGGCGTTGGATTTATACAGAAATAGAAAATTAGCTTTCTACTTTTGTAGCGTATTTGATAAAATCTTCGTCTGAAAGTTCATATCTGTCGGATGTGAAGTAGCATGAAAGTTCAGTTGCCTCGATACCATGTACTTTTTCAACGTACTTCTTAAGCTGTCTTGTGGTCATTGCGGTGATTACCTCACCTGTCACTTTTTCACCAGAAGAGTCTGTAGCTTCGTAATGAGTTGTGGTAATTGTTCTTGTCATGATTTAATCTCCTTTTTTTGTGCTGTTTTTGTTTACATTGTTATTATAGCATTGTTTATGTTTATTGTCAACAGAAAATTTAGGTTTTTATTTTAATATTTGTTTTGGTGTATATAATAAGGAAGGAATTATTTTCTAAAAAGTTGTTGAAAGTTGTTGACATTTAATGACACTTGTGGTAATATAATACTTGTAAGGAACAAGAAAACAAAGTAGTTAAAAGGAGAAATGAACAATGATAGAAATGCATGAAGTAGAAAATGTAAAAGATTATTTATTTGATTTGTGGGAAAAAACGTATCAGGTAGCAATCAATGATATAGTTTTTGACACAGAAAAAATAAATTTAGCTTATGACTATGAAACTGACATTATGGAGATATATCTTTCAAGTGATACACATTTAGAAAATGTACTGGGTTCGTTCAATGTAAATCAAATAAAAACAATAAATAACGCAGTAATCGTAACGAAAAGTAATTTTTAATAGTCTTAAAAGGAGAACAAGAAAATGAATATAGAAGAATTAAAAGAGAATGGAAAACATCTGACTATATGGAAATAAATGGATTTACATTTTATATGGACAACTTTGATTCATTGGTAACAAATCATTCTCTGATAGTATATGACAAGGAAACTAACAGAACAGTGACTACAATACTAGTAACTAAAATACGTTCGTTAATAATAGATAATGAGGTGATATTTTGATAGCGACATTTTTGTTAGGAGTTTGTATTGGTATCTGGTTGATGGTTTTTGCTGAATGGTATGACAATAGGAAAGGGGGTGACAAACAATGAAATCTACTACGTCAATAAATTTCGATTGCGAAATGCTGAAATCATTAAAGCAATATGCATACGAAAATAATAGAAGTGTTAGTAGCACTGTATATCTTTTAATTAGCAATTCCGAACTTTATCAAAAATTCATACATGAAAGGGAGTTGAAAAAAGTTGACTAAAAAACAGAAACAAGCCAGTTATAGCAATTTAAGAAAACAAGTTCTACAAAAAATAAAGAGGCTTGAAAAAAGCACATATGGGAAAGATATTCAAAATACTATCAATTACTATAAAGAGAGATTAAAACCAGTAAGTCGGTTAAAGGATTCAAGAGATTTAGCATATGCTATGAAAGAAGCAGAAAAAGCTAATCAAATTAACTGGACGCAAACGGAGCGAAAAAGAAAGCGAAAAGAACGTGTCAAATGGCTACAACAGGAAATTGGAAAAGATAGAGTAAAAAACATTAAAGATGTAAGAGACTTTGAAGGTTTCATGGAATCTGTGCGTAATTTCTCTATTGGAACCATTTACGATAGCGAAAGAGCCATCAGTATTTATCAAGAAAATCCTGAACTAAACAAAAAGGAGTTGCTAGAAAAATATGATGAATACAGAAAAGACTTCTTTAGTAGACGTTCAGGTAATGCCTAAAATAATAAAAGATATAAAGGCTGAAAGAAACTTTAAAGGTAGAAAAAGATGGGATAAAACCATTTTTAGAAAATGCATATGTTCTTTCGACATAGAAACCACCTATGTGGAAAAAATTGAACAATCCTTTATGTACATATGGCAGTTTGCGGTGATGGAATTAGAAACAGAACATATTTATTATTGTTATGGAAGAGATTGGACATCTGCTGTGGAACTTTTTAATAACATTAATGATGAATATGCTTCAGTTTTAGTTTTTGTTCATAACTTATCCTATGAATTTCAGTTCTTTCGACATTGGTTGAAGATAACCGATGTTTTCGCATTAAAAAGTAGAAAAATTCTAAGTTGTAAATCTAATAATGTAGTTTTTCGCTGTAGTTATTTACAAACCAACAAAAGTCTGGAAAAATTCACTAGTGATATGAAAGTCACTCACTCTAAATTAAATGGTGAACAATTCGATTATAGCAAAAAACGTTTTCCATGGACTGAAATGAATGAATATGAAATTGCATATTCAGTAAATGATGTTATAGGTTTGGTAGAAGCAATGAAAAAAAGAATGGATAATGATAATGACACTCTTTACAGCTTACCACTAACGTCCACTGGATATGTAAGGCGAAAAGCTAAACAAGCTATGAAAAGTTTCAACTATAAACAGTTACACGAAATGTTCTTTGACGAAACTGTTTACATTCTTTTACGAAATGAATTCAGAGGGGGTGACACACACGCAAATCGGTATCATTCAAACAAGATACTGAAAAATGTAGACAGTTGGGATAGAGCAAGTAGTTACCCTGATGTGATGCTCAACTGTGAATTTCCAATGAGCAATTTTGCACCACGTATGATTGATGATATCAAAGAACTGCTCAAACTCTGCGAAAAGAGACACTCATGCTTCATAGGTAAATTTGTGCTTACAAATGTCCGCCAAAAAGACGTTTACTATGGCGCACCATACATAAGTAAAGATAAAGCGTTAGAATTGTCAGAACCTGTATGTGATAATGGTAGGGTGCTATCATGTGACAAAATTGTTTTATCCCTAACTGACATTGATTATAAGATAATCGCTAATGAATATGATTTTGATATAGAAATCATTTCAGTTTATACCGCTAAATATGATTATCTTCCTGACGGTTTAAGAAATCTGGTTATTGACTTATTTAAAAATAAAACGGAACTAAAGAATATTGAAGAAAAAGAAGTTGATTACATGAAAAGTAAAGAACTTATTAACTCACTTTATGGAATGTGTGCCCAAAATCCTATCAGACCAGAAATCATATACAATGACGGTGAAAAACCGTTCAGCGTTGAACCCGTACAAGATTTACATGAAGCCATGGAAAAACATAATAAAAAAGCTTTTCTGTCTTATGCGTGGGGTTGTTGGGTAACATGCTGGGCAAGATTTTATCTAAAATTAATGATTAACATTGTGGGGGATGATTTTGTTTACTGTGATACTGATTCAGTAAAATTTATTATCAGTGATGCTTATAACACTATTTTGTACAAAATAAAAAAATTAAACAATGAAATAAGAGAGAGGAGTATAAAAAACAAAGGATATGCGACTGATTCATTTAATAAAACACATTATCTGGGAGTTTACGAGCAAGAAAAGAAATACAAAAAATTTAAAACACTGGGGGCGAAAAAATATGCGTATGAATACGAAGATGGGACATTCGGAATCACCATTGCTGGTGTACCAAAGAAAGAAGGTGCTAAAGAACTTAAAACACTGGAAAATTTTAAAATCGGTTTCATTTTCTCGAACTGTGGAAAACTGGAATCACGTTACAATGACCTGGATTACGGTATGTATAATCCAGATGGACAAGAAGGTCATGATATTGATATTAGAAGTAACATTGTGTTACGACCAACAACCTATGAAATTGGTATCACAGATGAATACAGCAGAGTGTTGATGGATGCTGAAAATTGGAACTTATTTAAAGAGGCAGAAAGGATGAAAAAATTATGAGAGAATTTTTTACATGGTATTATTTATTTTATTATTTAATTATTGGGGCTTTAGGAGTGTTCATTGTTTCAATGTTACTTGTAGCTATAGATATTATTATAGGGTGGTTTAAAGATGATGACAAATAAATATAGTGAATGTAAAGGATGTGTTAATAAGCATACATGCAAACACACTAATAAATATACAATATGTGTATATAGAACCGATAAATGGAAGGAATTTTATTTAAGAAGATTTATGAAGGTGATGTAATGACAGTACTTATCTATGGTGGAATATTAATTTTCCTATTAACACTTTTAATAGATTCACTTTAAAGTTAGGCGGATTACCGCCTTTCTTTTTTGTCTTTATAAGAACAAAATGGACTATAATACCTGTTCGCCCGGGAAAGACAAATAGACTCGAGTGTGTGCGTGACAGACAGACATGCATGTCCGTGGGAGAAAGACATTTGTCCGCCGTACACGGATACCTATATAGGCG
>ERZ772900.2544-NODE-2544-length-13336-cov-9.143965_pt1 | contig 13336 bp, 8 predicted proteins | sample MGYA00512124_ERZ772900 | MGnify/ENA primary metagenome ERZ772900 (study PRJEB29015, sample SAMEA2737716) | human gut metagenome | biome: human gut; feature: human-associated habitat; material: faeces | place: China | collected 2012 ... | reverse complement strand
GGGGCCGGACAACTTGTCCGGCCCCGCCTTTTGCTGCGTATTCGTGTGCGCTTATTTCTTCTCGCCGTGCCGCACGGCGTGGGCGCAGATGGCGGCAAAGGTCTCGTCGCTGATGTCGTGCTCGATCTTGCAGGCGTCCTCCTCCGCCACCTTGGGGTCCACCCCCAGAGTGATGAGGAAGCGGGTCAGAGTGTGGTGCCGGTCCAGCATACTGGCGGCAATGGCCATGCCGGAGTCCGTCAGGGTGATGAACCCCTCCCGGTCCATGGTGATATAGCCGTTCTCCCGCAGACGCTTGGTGGCGTAGCTGACACTGGGCTTGGTGACACCCAAATGCTCCGCCACATCGATGGAACGGATATAGCCGTGCTCCTGCTGCATCATCAGCATGGACTCCAGATAGTCCTGAGAGGATTTCTGTATCTTCATGGCAAACTGCACCAACCTTTTTCGGGTATTTCTTATAGGTTAACACAGACTAACCAAAAATGCAAGGAGAGAAAAAAATTTTCCAAATCCCCTTGACAAAGTTGGTTAGAGCGGTTAAACTTAGTCGATGGTTAGGGTAACTTAACTTTAATTTTGGCACAGAGGTTAGCAGGTGCTAACCGTTTGGTTGGGAGGAATGATGTGATGATGCCTTTGGCACTGGCCAACCCCGGCGAGGAGAATCTCATTCGGAAGGTGGGCGGAAGCCCGGAAGTAAAGAAGCATCTGGAGGATCTGGGCTTTGTAGCCGGCGGTACGGCTACGGTGGTGGCTACGCTGGGCGGCAATATCATCGTGAAGATCAAGGAATCCCGTATCGCCATCAGTGAAGAGATGGCACGGAAGATCATGATTTGACAAAAAAGGAGAGAAAAGTATGAAAACACTGCGTGAGGTCAAGATCGGCGAGACCGTCAAGGTGGTAAAGCTCCACGGCGAGGGCCCTGTCAAGCGCCGCATCATGGACATGGGCATCACCCGCGGCACCGAGGTATTCGTCCGCAAGGTAGCCCCTCTGGGCGATCCCATGGAGGTCACCGTCCGTGGCTATGAGCTGAGCCTGCGAAAGGCCGACACCGAGATGATCGAGGTCGAGTAAGTGTCCTGTTGCGGATGGAGCGAACCCGGCCTCCATAGGCCCTGATTTTTGTTAGTGATAAGTTAGAGAAATCAAACCAAAAGGAGCAAGCATCAATGGAGAAGCAGATCAAAATTGCCCTGGCGGGCAACCCGAACTGCGGTAAGACCACGCTGTTCAATGCGTTGACGGGCTCGAACCAGTTTGTTGGTAACTGGCCCGGTGTTACCGTGGAGAAGAAGGAAGGCAAGCTGAAGAAGCACGAGGATGTGGTCATCATGGACCTGCCCGGCATCTACTCCCTGTCTCCCTACACGCTGGAGGAAGTGGTGGCCCGTAACTACCTGATCGGTGAGCGGCCCGACGCCATCCTCAACATCATCGACGGAACCAATCTGGAGCGTAACCTCTACCTGACCACCCAGCTTACCGAGCTGGGCATCCCCGTGGTCATCGCCATCAACATGATGGATGTGGTCCGCAAGAACGGCGACCAGATCAACACCAAGGAGCTGTCCCGTGAGCTGGGCTGCCAGGTGGTGGAGATCTCCGCCCTGAAGGGTACCGGTGTCATGGAGGCCGCCGAGGCCGCCGTGGAGGCTGCCAAGAACGGCAAGACCATCCCCATGCACACCTTCTCCGGCCCCGTGGAGCATACCATTGCCCACATCGAGGAGGCCGCCGTACATACCATGCCCGAGGAACAGCAGCGCTGGTACGCCATCAAGATCTTCGAGCGTGACGACAAGGTGCTGGAAAAGCTCAGCATCCCCGCCGACGTGATGCAGCACATCGAGACGGACATTCAGGCCGCCGAGAAGGAACTGGATGACGATGCCGAGAGCATCATCACCAACGAGCGCTATGTCTACATCGCTGAGCTTATCAAGGGCTGCTACAAGCAGAAGCGCAAGGGCCAGCTCTCCGCCTCCGATAAGATCGACCAGATCGTCACCAACCGCTGGCTGGGCCTGCCCATCTTCGCTCTGGTGATGTTCCTTGTGTACTGGATCGCCATGGTGGCCGTGGGCGCCCCCGCTACCGACTGGGCCAACGACGGCCTGTTCGGCGACGGCTGGCACCTGCTGGGTATCGGCTCCAAGGCCTATAACGAGGTCAACGACGAGTACACCGCCTCCCTGCAGGCTGTGGAGGCCTTTCTGGGCATCGAGATCGATCCCGAGGCCGATGACTTTGATCCCTCTGCCGTCACCGCTCAGATGAACGGCTTCACCGCCAGCAGCAACGCCACCGCTACCGTGGATGTGGAGGATGAGGAGACGCTGGCCATCAACACCATGACCGCCTACTACGACACCATCCCCGAGGGTGCCGACAAGGACAGCACCGTGGGTGTCACCTATGTGGATGCCGTGGCCTACCTCAACAAGAACGGCTTTGACGCCCCCGATCCCGCCGACTACGGCGTGTGGGTCCCCGGCGTGCCTGTTCTGGTGGAGAGCGGTCTGGAGTCTGCCGGCGCAGCCGATTGGCTCAGCGGCCTGATCCTTGACGGTATCGTGGCCGGTGTCGGCGCCGTACTGGGCTTCGTTCCTCAGATGCTGGTGCTGTTCCTGATGCTGGCCTTCCTGGAGGCCTGCGGCTATATGGCCCGTATCGCCTTCGTTCTGGACCGTGTGTTCCGCAAGTTCGGCCTGTCCGGTAAGTCCTTCATCCCCATGCTCATCGGCGTGGGCTGCGGCGTACCCGGCATCATGGCCTCCCGTACCATCGAAAATGAGCGTGACCGCCGCATGACCATTATGACCACCACGTTCATCCCCTGCGGCGCCAAGGTCCCCTTCATCGCCATGATCGCCGGCGCCATCTTCGGCGGCAGCGCATGGGTGTCCACCTCCGCTTACTTCATCGGCATGGCCGCCATCATCATCTCCGGCATCATGCTGAAAAAGACCAAGATGTTCGCCGGCGACCCCGCTCCCTTCGTCATGGAGCTGCCTGCCTACCACTGGCCCACTCTGGGCAACGTCCTGCGCTCCATGTGGGAGCGTGGCTGGTCCTTCATCAAGAAGGCCGGTACCATCATCCTGCTGTCCACCATTTTCGTGTGGTTCACCACCTACTTCGGCTGGGTGGACGGCACCTTCCGTATGCTGGATGAGTCCGAGATCGACTCCTCCATTCTGGCTGCCATCGGCGGCGCTATCTGCTGGATCTTCAAGCCTCTGGGCTGGGGCAACTGGCAGGCGACCGTGGCCTCCATCACCGGTCTGGTGGCTAAGGAGAACATCGTGGGTACGCTGGGTATCCTGTATGGCGGCGGCGACGGCACCGTGTACCAGAACATCGCTCAGGCCTTCACCGGCATCACCGGCTACAGCTTCCTGGTATTTAACCTCCTGTGCGCTCCCTGCTTCGCCGCCATCGGCGCCATCAAGCGTGAGATGAACAACCACAAGTGGACTTGGTTCGCCATCGGCTATCAGTGCGGCTTCGCCTATCTCGTCGGCCTGATGATCAACCAGTTCGGCAACGCCTTCACCGGCAGCCTGAACATCATCGGCCTCATCGCTGCTCTGGCTGCGCTGGCCATGATCGTCTATATGCTGGTGCGCCCCTACAAGGAGGCCACCAAGCTCAGCGCCAAGGTGTAAGCAGCCGATCCATCTTTTCACATCGGTACGCAAGGCCAGCGGTTCCGTCTCCTTCGGGAGACGGGACCCACGCCGCCCTATCGGGCCGGTGTTCCAACATTTTCCAAGTATTTTTGAAAAGGAGTGAGTTTCCATGCTGCAATGGATCAGCGAGAATGTAGGCACCATTTTGATTTGTATAGGACTCATTGTCATCGTAGCGTTGATCGTCCGGAGCCTGATCCGGCAGAAAAAACAGGGGAAGTCCTCCTGCGGGGCCGGATGCGCCCACTGCGCCATGCATGGCCAGTGCCATAAGGACTGACGGGCGCAGAAAATGGCATAAGGGGAGGGACACGGAAGCACCCCGTGTCCCTTCCCTTATGCGCTCTCCTGTATGCTGCGGGCGTCCCTCTCGGCGCAAGACAATGGAGTGGGGCAGGAGAGGGCCTTTCCCACGGGAGAGACCCTCTGCTGATTCTAACAAGGGCGGATCACAGTCTGTAAACGGCGCATCACGGCCCGCAGGTGGCAGATAAAAGGCGGGACCCGTAAGGGTCCCGCCTTTTCGCTTATGCGCTTATGCCTTGCGGCGGGTGGTCATGCGTCGGAAGATTTTCCCTTATCCCCGGCGCTTCTTGCCAACCAGCAGGGCCGCACCGGCCATGGCCGTGATCCCCATCAGGGAGACCCACAGCACCAGACGGCTCTCGTCGCCGGTGGCGGGCTTGGTGGGATCGGTGGGCTGGTCGGGTTTACCGGGCTGATCGGGCTTGCTGGGATCCACGGGATTCAGCTCAGCGCCGCAGGTATCGCACTTGCCGTCCTTGTCCGCATCCGTATGACCGGTGGCGGGGAGCACACGGGTCTCCGTCTCACCGCAGGGGCAGGTGCGGGTCTCCACGCCGTCCCCGGTGCAGGTGGCGGGCGTGGTGACGACCCACTCACCGAACTGGTGGGTGTGGGCGGTGCAGATGATGTCGGCACGGTTGCTGATGCGGATACGAGGGGCCATAGCGGTGCCGTCGGCCAGCACAAAGGTGTTGTCGTAGGAGGCCAGACCCGTGGCGGAGATCTCGCAGCCCTGCTCCAGATTCTTCACCTCGTCGTTGGGGCAGATGTAACCGTCGATGAACACACGTGACACCACACCGGCGCTGTCACGAACCAGAATGGTCTGCACCAGACCGTTGGCCATCTCGATGCCCACCACATAGCCCTTCAGGGTGATGAGCTGGCCCAGCACGGAGCCGTCGTTGACCTGGGTGGAGGTGACCTCTCTGGGGGTCACGGCCTCACCCTCGCCCAGCTTGACGATGTCGGTGACGGCCAGCTGGTGCTCACCCTGATAGGAGCTGGTGGTGCCGGACACACGCACCCGGTCGCCGATCTTGAAGTCGCCGGCCACGGGGAAGCAGTTGATGCCGCCGGTCTCGTCCTGCACGTAGATGCAGTCGAAGAAGGCCGTTTCCTTGTCGTAGCCGGAGGCGTTGGAGGTGACCACGCCCTCGATGGTGTACTTGTAGCCGTCCTCGGTCTGGGCCTGTACCTCAGCGATGGGCGTGATCTGCACGGGGTTGATGAGCCGCAGCAGATTCTCGCAGATCTTGTAGTTGGAGTAGTTCTTCTCGGAGCCGTTGTCGCTGATGCTGGCCTGCACCTCAAAGTTGGACATGAAGGCCGCACCGGAGACCACCACCATGCCACGGCCCTCTAGCTGCTCGGTGGCCATGACCATCAGGCGGCTGTCGTTTTCGGCAAAGGCATACTTGGGCGTACCGGCGCCGCCCAGACCGTCCTGATCCACGTCCACGGAGTAGGTGGTGGCATGGCCATACACCACGGGGGACACGGCAGCGGGCAGCGTGGAGGTGGCATGGCCGCTTGCGTCCACGGCATAGATGGACGCACCGCCGTAGTGGCTGAAGCGCTCGGTGTAGAGCTTGTCATAGGGATGGTCGGGATCGACCTCCACGCCGTCCATCAGGGGATTGTCCATGTTGTAGGAGCTGAAGTACAGCCGCCACTTATCCACGCCGTCGGCGGCGCTGCGAACGTCGTCATAGGTGGCGTCGTCGCTGATGCGGAGGCTGGAACCCAGGGCCGCCAGCACCTCATTCTGGGTGGCTGCCATGTGCTTGATGGCGGGGTTGCTCTGAATGACGTCGTAGTTCTCGTAGTTGTCGGACCAGCCCGCCAGAATGACGGTGCCTCCGGCTGCGTTGAAGGCGTTGATAGCCGCCAGCTCGTCAGCACTGTACGTCTTGGGATCGGCCTGAGCGGCCTCCAGACGGCGGCTGGGAGCGGTGAGGATCAGAGCCTTGAACTTGAGATTGCCACAGGCGGCGATGAGCTCCTCGCTGGAGTTCAGCTGCACGGTCCGGACGCTGTACTTAGCGGCCAGATTGCCGAAGTTGCCCATGGAATCCTTGTAGTTGCCCGCCACATACTCGTTGTAGTGGGAGGCGTCGATGCCGATGTACACCAGTGCATCCGCATTGAGCACATCCAGATCGATGGTCTTGGTGAAGGTGTACTCCTTGCCGTTCTGCTCCACCACGGCGGTGACCTGAACGGTGAACACACGGGCGGCGGTGGGGGTGTAGTGGAAGGAGACATCCAGCGTGCTGCTCTTGCCCAGCGTGTAGCCCTTGTCGCCCTCGCCCTTATCCACACCGATGACGGTGCCGCCGATGGTGTAGGTCAGGGACTTGATGGTGGCATCGGTGTCCTCGCTGTTGAAGAGGGTGGTGGTCAGGGTCAGCTCCTCGTCGGTGACGGGAGTGGCGGTGCCGCAGACCATGTTGGAGATGCCCAGCTTCAGGCTCTCACCCACCCACACGGGGGAGGTGACCGCCAGATCGCCGTCACCCTCGGTGACACGGATGAAGTAGTAGCTGTAATCCGGATCCAGCGTCACGGACAGGCTGCCCTGATTCAGCTCGGCGGGGTCGGACCAGGTGTGGACCACCTTGCCGGAGTTGACCACCACCTCCACCTTGGAGATGGAGTCGCTCTTGTCGGGATCGTTGACGGTGACCTCAAGATTCAGCTTCTCGGGGACCTCGGTGATACTGGAGCCCATCATCTGACCGTTGACGGTGTAGCCCAGCTCCAGATTCTTATCCTCGGTGGCGTACATCCGCAGGGCCCGGATGGCCTCGTAGATGCCCTTTTCGGTGAAGTTGTCGGTGAGGATAACGTCACGGGCGTCGTTGGCATTGCCCCAGCGGCCCTTGTGGTTGTCCTGGTTGTTGGTGGGAGCCAGATGCCAGCCCTTATCCAGCGCCATAATGTACTGCTCATAGCTGGGATAGTAGCCGCCGGCGCCGATCTGGCCCTCGCCGTTACCCACCTCCACCATATACATACGGCTGTCAATGACGGGATCCCAGTAGGAGAAGTCACTGAAGTTGCCGAAGGTGGTGCCGGGATGGTTGAACTGGCTGATGGAGTCCACGCCCTCGGCCTGACTCAGCAGAGCGTAGTAGGCCTTCATACCGGCGTCGTCGGTCTTGTTGTTGAGGGTGGTGTTGTTGCGGGAGACCACGCCGGGGGTGTTGAAGGTGTTGATGTGGCCGGGGCCGCCGGACCACGTCATCTCGAAGCCGCCCAGCGCCACCATGGAACCGGCGTTCTCGGCGTTGAAGGCATCGATGGTGCTCTTATAGGTGCTCCAGCTGTGGTTGGCGTCGGAATCCTTCACCAGAGAGGTGTCATACAGAGCACCCTCCACGTTAGCATTGGTCTTGGAGTCGAAGTAGTTGGAGTGGTCGGTGAAGGCCACGAACTGCACGTTGGCGCTGGCGGGGATGCTCTTGATGTAGTCCAGCGCAGAGGTCAGCGTACCGGAGCCGTCGGAATACTGGGTGTGGCTGTGGAGCTGACCGAAGTACAGCTGATACTGGGTCTTGCCCACGGTGAAGAACCAGTTGAAGCTGGCCTCCTTGCCGTCGGTACGCTTGGCGGTGACCACCACCTCCGTGCGGCCGTCGGTGAGGTCGGCAGCGGGCGTGTAAGTGACACGGCCGCCTTCATACACAGCGCCCACGGTCTTGCCGTTCACCGTCATGGTGATGGTGGGCTCCGTCCCGGCATTGGCCAGCGCCACAGAGATGGCGGGCCGCTTGTCGCTGCCGGTCTGAGCGCCCCGCATGGGCATGGGATCGGAGAACACCGGCTCGTCCTTCACGGGGATATCCACCGTGCGGGTGATGGCCTTGCCCTGATTGTCCACGCCGCTGATGGTTACGGTGAGCTTGTCGCCCGTCACCTTCTCCACGGGGATGGTGACGGTGTAAACACCCTCCTCCTCGGTGACAGTCAGGGCCTCGCCCGCCAGCGTGGCGGTCATGTCGCCCTTGACACCGAAGGGAGCATCCACGGTGAAGCTAAAGGTGTAGGCCTGCCCCACATAGGCGTCATACAGGTGGTCGATGACCACGGCGGGCATATTCACGATGCCGCCGGTCAGCTCCGTCCCCTCCGCCACGGGATAGAAGGAGAAGGAGTAGATGGTGTAGTCCAGATCACCGGTGGAGCTGTACATACTGTACACCTTGAAGCTATCGCTGTAATACTCCAGCCACTGGCTGTATTTGCCGTTATACTTGGCGGTGCGGCTCTCCATTTCGTAGCCGCCCACATTGCCGGAGCACTCCCGGACCAGCCAGTCGGCGTCCTCACTGGCGGTGAGGGAATAGAAGGCGTTGTTGCCGGTGCCGTTGGCACACAGATAGCCGTAGGTGTCGTTGCGGAAGCGATAGTACTCGCCGCTGCGCTCCACGGTAAAGACCACGGCGCCGTTGGAGCAGACAGCCTTGCCGTTGGCAATGGTGGCGGCCGCCTTGTTGATGGCGGGACTGTCGGTGTTGTCATTTTGCTCCGCCAGAACCGCCTCAGCGTTCTGGTTGTAGATGACCACCTCATCGCCGGCCTGAGGCAGCTGGCCGGTGGCGGGAGGCGTCACGTTGGTGACGTAGTCGGTACTGGCGCCGTTGCGGAGCTGATAGGTGCCGTTGTAGGCGGAGCAGCAGGCATACAGGGCCGTGACGTCGGCCTCAGTAGTATTGGCGGGCAGCGGCACACCCTTGAAGAGCTTGGTGCTGCCGGTGGCGTCGGTGATGGGGGTGCTGCCGGAAGCGTTGTAGGTACCCAGTGTCACGTCCTTGATGTAGACGTACTCACTGAGATAGTCGGCGCCCATCTGGGAGACGGTGATCTCCTGTGCGGGGATGGCCTCCACGCCGGCCTTTACCACCTCCATGGCAGGGGACTGCATCTGAGGCACGCCGCCGTAGGGGCTAACGGTGCCGGTGACCTTCACCACGTCGCCTACCTTATAGTTGGCGTGGTTGGCGTAATCATAGACCTGGAAGCCGTAGATCTCACCGCCGATGACGTCCTCCAGAATGATGGAACTGATGCTGGCAGCGCCGTTATAGGCGTTGCCGTAGTGATACACCACCTGACCCACCACGGAGACATTTTCGGTCTTGGTGGTGATGGCCCCGGCCTCCTTGACGGTGAGCGTCCCGTCGGGGATCATGTCGTCCGTGATGGGGTCATTGACGGAACCGGCGGCCCGGATCTCGTCGGCAACGGTATTCCGCAGCTGCAGGGTGCCGTTGTTGGTGCCTACGGCGGCGGTAACATCTACCTTGTCGCCCACGGCAAAGGCCCAGCTGTCGCCGTTCTTGGGCAGAACTGCCTTATAGAGCTGGATGGTCTTGCCGTCGGCATCCTTGAAGGTGACGTTGGGGTTGGCGTACTGACCGTTGTTGTCATAGATCTCAGTGATCTCCAGTCCCTTCAGCTGCACATAGGTACACACATCGTCGGCGGTCAGGGCGGCGATGGTGGTGGGCTTGGCGTCCAGGGTCAGGCCGCTGGATTTGACGAAGGTGCCGCTGCCCAGCTGCGCCATGCCCCTGAACTCGGCCCGCTTGCCGGTGCCGATGATGGTGTCGCCCAGAGCGATCTCATCGGTCTTGGCGGCCAGCCGCAGACAGATACCGCCGGTGGCGTCCTGCAGATAGTAGTTCTGGCCGTCCACCAGTGTCACAACGCCCTTGACGGTGAACTCGGTGTCGGTGGCGCCCTCCAGCGCCGTGCGGATAGGTACGGTGGCGGGCTCCTCCGGATCAGGCTCCGGGGTGGCGTCCACGTACTGCTTCTCCTGCGCCAGCTTGTAGAAGGTCATGCCGAAGTCCGATTCCTTCAGCCGGTCAGTGCTGGTGCAGTAGGCGGAGAACTCGGTGAACTTGGCGAAGTATTCCAGGTAGACCTTGCCGTACTGCCCGGTGACGCCGCTGCCGGAGAGGTAGTAGGAGGCGTTCTCGGCATTGCAGGTCTCCACATCCCAGCGGGTGGTGCCGTTGGCGGCCACGTTGAGATGGAACTTGCCGTCATTTTCACCCAGCGTCAGGGTCTTGCCGTCCTGGGTGAAGGTATAGGTGCCGTCATCGTTGGCGGTGACATCCCAGACCAGCGCATCCATGGCGTTGGCGGTGAGCACATCCTTTTCCACCGTGGCGGCCACGGGGGTCAGGTAGTAATTGCCCATCACGGTGGAGCTGACGGCGTAGCCGTTGCCGACGTTGAAAATGACCGCCTTGTCGCCGCCGGTGAGGGCAGCGGTCTTGACGTACTTGTCTACCAGACGATAGGCCTTGTAGGTGAACACGGCCTCCTGACTGTCGGTCATGCCGTCCTTCACAGCCTTGACGGTGATGGTGCAGGAGGCGGTGATGGTCACAGGGCCGGTGTAGTCCTGATAGGCGCCGTCATCCACCTTGTACCGCAGGGTGGCATCCGCCGTCTTGCAGGCAAAGGCCACGGTGTCGCCCACCTTCACATCGCCGGAGGCGGTGCCGGTGGGGGCAGCTACCTGCTCCAGCCCGCCGCCCAGCTTATAGAGGGTGAAGTGGCAGGGGTAGCCGCCGGGAGTCTTGGTGATAGTGACGTCCTTGTAAGCACGGAACTTGTTCTCGGAGTTGGCGTTGCTGGCCAGCTTGACCGTGTCATCGCCCTGTCCGGCGAAGGTAAAGGTCCCGTCGGTGGCATCGAAATCCACGGCCCACTGATAGCTGTCGTTCTTAATGCCGTTGTTGTTGCCGCCTTTGGGGGCAATGGCCTTGCCGTTGGCGTCGCTGAGAATGGTACCATTCTTGCCCACGGTCAGCGTCCAGACACCGCCCGTGGGATCAATGACCTGATCATTGGCAGCTGTCACGGCCACCGCCGTGACCCATGTGCCGTCCAGCACACCGGGGGCGTAGCCGTTGTTGGCTACCATCACATACTCGCCGGTGACCAGTTCATCGGCGGACGTGACCTTGGTGTAGGTCTTTGTCGCTGATTCGTCTGCCAGAACTGCTGTGGGCAGCAGCGAGAGCAGCATCATCAGCGACAGCAGCACGGACATGATCCGACTGCTGAGTCCTCTCTTCTTCAATGAGATCCCTCCTGTTCAATATTACACGTTTACACGGCGGCCTGCTTCTGTCCTTCCGTCCCCCCGGAGATAGTACAAAGCCGCCTGACCCGCATCCGGCGGGCAGACGACCTTCCACAAGCTATCCTGTTTTTGGCACGGAGGCAGCGTCAAGGGCTCCGATCAGCTGAAACAGGCAGACTGTGGGGGATACCGTTGAGCAAAGACAAACCTTTCGTGTATCGTGCTGCCGGTCAAAACCGTGTACGCCGTTTTTGGCCGTACATACCGCCTTTGACCGATGGTAACAGTCTATCATAAAGCTACCCAAATGGCTACCCCTTTTTCAATGATTTTGTCAGAAACGTGCAATAAGTTTGTATAATATCTGCAAAGTCTATTGACAGATGTAGCTGACTAGTGAACACTATTGACATCAGGGGCGGAAGTTGCTATGCTGTAACCAAATATCATTGACGGAGGAAACGCCCATGAAGCGGAAGAAGGGGAATGCGGACCGGCTGACAGCCGGGGCCTGGTGGAGCAGGAACCGGTGGAGCTGCGTCATTCTGGCGGCGGCGCTGGTGCTGTTCATCGTCGTGCGGATGGCGGCTGTGACCTTTGAGCAGCCCCAGCCCCGAGGGGATGAATATGCCGAGTACGAGACCGGCGTCGTTACGGATATCCTGTCGGACAATACCGAGGCAGATGCCGTGGCTGACGGCGGCTATCGAGGGGAGCAGCTGCTGCTGGCGCAGGTGCGCTCCGGTCAGTACAAGGGCGAGACCATGCAGGTGTATAACTATGTGGGGCCGCTGTACGGCCAGCCCCTGAAGGTGGGGCAGCGGGCGGTGCTGCTGATCTCCACTTATAGCGACGGCAGCCATACCGCCACGGTGTACGAGTATGACCGGGCGGTGGGTCTGGCGGTGATCGTGGGCCTGTTCCTGCTGGCAACGGTGCTGGTGGGCGGCAAGGTGGGAGCCAAGTCTCTGGTGGCGCTGGCGGTGACGCTGGTGTGCCTGTTCTGGATACTGATCCCCCTGCTGATGAAGGGAGCGTCCACTCTGCTGACGGTGTTTCTGGTGTGCGCCTACATCACCGTGGTGACTATGGTGATCTTGGGCGGCGTGTGCCGCAAGACGGTGTGTGCTGCGCTGGGTACGGTGGCCGGTACGGCGCTGGCGCTGCTGTTCGGCCTGCTGTCTCAGAGCCTTCTGCGGATCGACGGTCTGCGGCTGACGGATGTGGAACCGCTGCTGCAGCTGCGGCAGACGGGTACGCCCTTGGGCCTGCGGGGCCTGCTGGTGGCGGGGGTAGTCATCAGTGCGCTGGGCGCCGTGATGGACGTGGCCATGAGCATCTCCTCTGCGCTGACGGAGGTACATACCGTGGCCCCGGACCGGGACGGCCGGGCTCTGTTCCGCTCCGGTATGAATATCGGCCGGGATATGGTGGGTACCATGACCAACACCCTGATCCTGGCATTTTTGGGCAGCGGCCTGTCCTTCATCATCTATCTGTATTCGCTGGGGCTGGATCCCCGGCAGCTCATCAGCTCCCCCTATATGGCCACGGAGGTCATCAGCGGCATCGCCAGCAGCATCGGCGTCATTCTGGCGGTCCCCCTGACGGCGCTCATCACCTCGTTCATTTTGGTGAAGGATAAAAAACCGAAGGCCCCCTGCGGATCGAAACCGGAGGATAAGAAGCTTCCCAAAGAGGTTCAATAAGGGAGGCACCACCGGCGGCTGGACAAAAAGGCGTCCAATGCTGGACAAAAGCTGGACAAAAACCGGGACGCTCCAAGGTCAGAAAATGGGGCAGTAACTGGACAAAACCGGCGGATGCAGGCCGAAAAAACGACAGCGCAAAAACCAAAAGGGATAAAAGCAGCCCTCTCTGAGATCCAAAAACGGAACACCGGCAGAGAAAAAACTTCCAGGAACCGGACTGCTATCGATTCCGAAAAAGAGAAAATACCGGCATATGATCGGCACCGAAAAGAAGCAGGAGCCGAGATGATAGCAGCGCCGGGAAAAGGCGGGATCCATGCCGATGACAGAGTCGGAAACGGGGGAATATCGGGCCGATCAAAGAAGCCGGAGAAGTGCAAAAGCCGGTCCGGCAGCGGTGCCGAAAGCGCAGGCACCGGAACGATAGCAGAGCCGGGAGAGCGAAAATACGGAGCAATGACAGCGCTGAAAATACGAATACCGGCAGAATAGAAAAACAGCAAAA